>OCAT01001481.1_pt1 | contig 14931 bp, 10 predicted proteins | sample 1538311 | NCBI WGS metagenome assembly OCAT01 (sample SAMEA2580287, study PRJEB22360) | human gut metagenome | biome: human gut; feature: human-associated habitat; material: faeces | place: Denmark | collected 2008/2010
ACTTCGAACACTTCCAACCCTAGACAAGGTGTTGCACTTCTATTTAGAACCCGGGGCCGAATATCAACATCCCTCCCTTCTGTATAATGAATACTTGCGCGTGTGAACGCGCATCAGGACAGGTGTCTGAGCGGCCTAAAGAGACGGTCTTGAAAACCGTTGAGGGGCAACCCTCCGCGAGTTCGAATCTCGCCCTGTCCGCGAACCGAGGCCTGGGCAACATGCCCAGGCCCTTTTTCTTTTTCTGGAACCTGTCTTCTTGATCGCCACCGGGGTGTTGATATATTGGTTTGTGATGCCGTAACATGCGGTGTCCCCGTTGATATGACGGGCCAATCGGCGTGATCCGATAAGAAAAGGCCCGACGTTTGCAGCATCGGGCCTTTGCGTTGATTACCGGCTTGCGCCTTTAATCAACAAGGTTGCAAGATGAATCATATCACGATGCACGGTAGTCTGACCGTGAACGGGCGCACCGTGATCGTCCATGTGGGCGATGGCGAGGCGAACGCCACGGTTGACGGCACGCACTTCAACGTGCGTAGCCTGTGGCAGCTCTACCAGTTGCTGAGACTGCTCGTGTAGCGTCTCATTAAGGCGCGGTGCCCCCCCCTAGTCGGGTATCGCGCCGGCAACCTGAAAACCGATAATGTTGGCAAGTGCTTGCAATTTGTGGTGGACGATTGCAAGCTAACGTCTTGGATTGTTGCCGCTATCCAATATCTCATTAGGTCTACCGGTGTACCAAAAGTACGTTGCTTTGTAAGGGGAGTTAATGAAATGAACAAACCCGCACAATCGAGCATCGAATCGGTTTAATGCCACTCACCTCAACGGGACGCGCGGTAATTGTTAGCTAAGTTGACAATAAAAGAGCAAAGGCCTAAATTAGCAATCAGTCATCACACTGAGGTGATGATTTCACTAGGAAGGAGTAGAGATATGGTATCGCACAACAAGCGCATCGTGGCTGCTCTTGCCGCGGTAGCAGCAATGGGTATTGGTTTGGCCGGTTGCGGCGGCAGCGACACTGCCGGCGACACGAAGTCCGGCAGCGATGGCGGTGTGGTCAACATCACCTATATGCATCGTCTGCCCGATTCCGAAGGCATGACCTTGGTCAACGACATTGTGGCCAAGTGGAACAAGGAGCACCCGAACATTCAGGTCAAGGCCACCAAGTTCGATGGCAATGCCGCCGACATGATCAAGAAGCTCGAGACCGACGTCAAGGCTGGCAATGCGCCGGATTTGGCTCAGGTCGGTTACGCCGAGGTTCCTGAGGTCTTCACCAAGGGCCTTCTGCAGGATGTCACCGATGAGGCCGCCAAGTACAAGGACGATTTCGCTTCCGGCCCGTTCGCACTGATGCAGGTGGACGGCAAGACCTACGGTCTGCCGCAGGACACCGGCCCGCTGACTTACTTCTACAACGCCGCTGAATTTGAGAAGCTCGGCATCACCGTGCCGAAGACCGCTGACGAGCTCATTGAGACCGCCAAGAAGACCGCTGCCCAAGGCAAGTACATCATGACCTTCACACCTGATGAGGCCATGATGATGATGTCCGGCCAGGCCGGCGCTTCCGGTCCGTGGTACAAGGTCGACGGCAACTCCTGGGTTGTCAACACCCAGACTAAGGGCTCCAAGGCCGTGGCCGATGTCTACCAGCAGCTGATCGACAACAAGGCCGCCCTCACCAACCCGCGTTGGGATGCATCGTTTGATAACTCCATCCAGTCCGGTCAGCTGATCGGCACCGTGGCCGCCGCTTGGGAAGCCCCACTGTTCATCGATTCCGCCGGTGGCACTGGTGCTGGTGAGTGGAAGGTCACCCAGCTCGGTGACTGGTTCGGCAATGGCACCAAGACCGGCGCCAATGGTGGTTCCGGTGTGGCCGTGCTCAAGGGTTCCAAGCACCCGGCCGAAGCCATGGAGTTCCTTGACTGGTTCAACACCCAGGTTGATGACCTTGTCTCCCAGGGCCTTGTCGTGGCCGCCACCACCGCGGATGCCAAGACCCCGCAGAAGTGGTCCGACTACTTCAGCGGACAGGATGTCATGGCTGAGTTCAAGACCGCGAACGACAACATGGGTGACTTCACCTACATGCCTGGCTTCTCCGCAGTCGGCGCTGCAATGAAACAGACCGCCGCCAAGGCTGCCGATGGTTCTGCCAAGGTTTCGGATGTGTTCGACACCGCTCAGAAGACCTCGGTGGATACGCTGAAGAACCTCGGTCTGTCCGTCAAGGAGTGACCTCACTAGGTCTTGTCAACGGGCCGGCTTGAAATAGCCGGCCGTCCAAGACCTTCGATGTCTCGCATCACCATAGCGAAAGGCCGGGGCACATACTCCGGCCTTCCGTATTGTTTGGGGGTATTGCTGCAGGGGCGCTGTGGCCCTTGTCATTTGTTTTACTGTTCTTTGCAAAGGCAGGTTTTGTATTATGACTGCATCCACTACTCAGGCGAAGGGCAAAGCACCTAGGCGTGCCGCCGCCAAGCCGAAGCGGTCCGGCGCTCAGAAGCGCGAGAACCGCACCGGCTGGGCGTTCATGGCACCGTTCGCCGTCCTGTTCACTTTCGTGTTCATCTTGCCCATCATCTGGGCCATCTATTCCAGCTTCTTCCGTCAGGTCACCGAGGGCGGTGGCGCATACGGCGGTGGCGAGCTGGTCAATAAATTCGTAGGATTCCAGAACTTCCAGTATGCTATTACTTCCGGCAACTTCTGGTCCGGCGTCGGCAGGGTGCTGATTTACACCCTGATTCAGGTGCCGATCATGATCATCGCCGCACTGGCGTTGGCCATCGTCATCGACTCGTTCGTGGTCAAGCATGTCACCGGTTTCCGTCTGGGCTACTTCCTGCCCTACGCCATCCCCGGCGTCGTGGCCTCGATTATCTGGGTCTACCTGTACAACGGCCAAATCTCGCCGATCGTCAAGGGACTTGCCGCCATCGGCGTCAATGTGGACTTCTTCAACAAGAACATCGTGCTCGGCTCGATGGCCAACATCACCACATGGACCTTCACCGGCTACAACATGCTGATTTTCCTTGCCGCACTGCAGGCCATCCCGCATGACCTCTATGAGGCCGCCCGTATCGACGGCGCCAATGGTTGGCAGATTGCCACGAAGATCAAGCTGCCGAACGTGCGTGGCGCGGCCCTGCTGGCCATGCTGCTTTCCATCGTCGGCACCATTCAGCTGTTCAACGAACCGCAGATCATGTCTACGGCTGATCCGGGTATTTCCAAGTCGTATACACCGATGATGATGGCCATGAACACTTCTCAGGGCACCATTACCCCGTCTGGTGACGGTCCGGCCTCGGCCATCGCCATTGTCATGGCTCTGATCGCAGGTGTGCTTGCCGTGCTGTACACCTTGGCCGAAAGGAAGGTGAACGAGTAATGAGCTCCGCAACCGTTGAAGAACGCGCCCGCAAAAAGGCCGAGCGCAAGCTCGAAAAGCAGCGTCAGGCTGCGCAACACGATTTGCCTCGCTCCATGCGACCGTCCGCGGCCGTGAAGACCCTCACTGTGGTGCTGCTGGTACTGGTGTTGATCTACTTCCTGTTCCCGATTTACTGGGCCATCATCGCGTCCACCAAGACGCCGGCCCAGATGACCGGTAGCAACGGCATGTGGTTTGCTGTGCCGCTTGACCAGCTGCCCAATGCCATCGCCACTAACTATTCCAAGCTGCTTGGCTGGACTCGTGGCAACTTCTGGCGCTGGGTGCTGAACTCCCTGATCTACTCGGGCGTCTCGGCATTGATCGGCACCATCGTGTCTGTGATGGCTGGCTACGCCACCGCAAAATTCAACTTCCGCGGCAAGAACGCGGCCATCGGCATCATTATGGCCTGCATGCTCATGCCGTCCGCCCTGCTGACCATCCCGATGTACTCGATCTTCCACACGTTGCACCTGACCAACACTATGCTCTCGATCATCATCCCGTGCTGCGTCTCCCCGTTTGGCTTCTTCCTGGGCCGCACGTACGCACAGAGTTCGGTGCCGGACGAACTGCTTGAAGCCGCCCGCATCGACGGCGCGAGCGAGGCGAGGATCTTCTTCACCATCGTGCTGAGGCTCCTGGCCCCGGCCATGGTGACGATTTTCCTGTTCCTGTTCGTGGCCACGTGGAACAACTTCCTGCTGCCGTTGATGATGGTGTCTTCCGACACCTTGAAGCCCGTGACCCTCGGTCTGTACGGCATGGTCTCGCTGGCCACGTTCACCGATCGCGGCGCCCTGATGATGGGTGCGTTGCTCGGCGTGCTGCCCGTGATCGTGCTGTTCCTCGGCCTCCAGCGCTACTGGCAGTCCGGCCTCGCCGCCGGTGCCGTCAAGGGCTAACCAATCCGCTGCCCGGCATGTCGTGTCACTCCTTCCGGTGCCGGGCAACGTCCCTCCCATATTCAGTGACACGATTCCAATCGTCCGGCGTCACCGTAAGCGTCAAGGATCTACGCAGTCAGGGTCCCAGGGCCCGCGATGACGCCGTTCATTTTGTATGCGACGAATTCGTCGCTTTGTAGTTTTTTGATGATCAACCCCACAAAGGAGCACTCATGACCAGCACCGGCCGCTTCACGCTGCCCAGTGAAGAGAATTTTGCCGAAAAGACCAAGGAACTCGCCGAATTGTGGGGTGCGGACGCCATCCGCAACTCCGACGGCACGCATCTGGACGAGGCAGTGCTCGCTCTTGGCAAGAAAATCTACAGCGCCTACTTCCCGACCCGCGCCCACAACGAGTGGATCACCCTGCACATGGACGAGACCCCGCAGGTCTACCTGCTGACCGCCCGTATCCTGGCCGAGTCCAACGCGGTGGATGTGCCGCTGATGGACGGTTTCTTCGAGGAACAGCTCAAGCCTAACCGTGACGCCGACCCTCATAAGTACTGGGAAGTCGTGGACCGCACCACGGGCGAGGTCGTGGACCCGTCCGGCTGGACGCTCGACCCGGGCGAGGACACCGTGCACGTGACCGCTGCCGTGCCGATGCACGAATACACGGTGAGTTTCCTGGCCTACATCATCTGGGACCCGGTCGAGATGTACAACCACCTGACCAATGATTGGGGAGACAAGGAACACGAGATTCCGTTCGACATCTACCATCCGGCCACCCGCAAGTTCGTGTTCGATACGTTCGAGCAGTGGCTGAAGGACAGCCCGCAGGTGGATGTGGTGCGTTTCACCACGTTCTTCTACCAGTTCACGCTCCTGTTCGATGCCAAGCGTCGCGAAAAGGTGGTCGACTGGTTCGGTTGCGCCTGCACCGTGAGCCCGCGCGCATTGGACGATTTCGAGAAGGAGTACGGTTACCGTCTGCGTCCGGAGGATTTCGTGGATGGCGGTGCCTACAACTCCGCGTGGCGCGTGCCCCGCAAGGCGCAACGCGACTGGATTGACTTCCTCTCCGGATTCGTGCGCGAGAACGTCAAGCGGCTTGCCGACATGTCGCACGCGGCAGGCAAGGAAGCCATGATGTTCCTTGGCGACCAGTGGATCGGTACCGAACCGTATAAGGACGGGTTCGAAAAGCTGGGTTTGGATGCGGTCGTCGGCTCCATCGGAGACGGCACCACCACCCGCATGATCGCGGACATTCCGGGCGTCAAATACACGGAAGGACGCTTCCTGCCGTACTTCTTCCCCGACACGTTCTACGAGGGCAACGACCCGAGCATCGAAGGCCTCGACAACTGGCGTAAGGCCCGCCGCGCGATCCTGCGCTCGCCGATCAGCCGCATGGGCTACGGCGGCTACCTCTCCCTGGCCGCCAAGTTCCCGAAGTTCGTGGACACGGTGACCCATATCGCCAACGAATTCCGCGACATCCACGACCGCACCGGTGGGGTGGCCGCCGAAGGTGAGCTCAACGTGGCGATTCTGAATTCCTGGGGCAAGATGCGCTCCTGGATGGCGTTCACCGTGGCACACGCCCTGCCCAACAAGCAGACCTACTCCTACTACGGCATTCTGGAATCCCTGTCCGGCATGCGCGTGAACGTGCGGTTCATCAGCTTCGACGACGTACTCGCGCATGGCATCGATAGCGATATCGACGTAATCATCAACGGCGGCCCGGTCGACACCGCATTCACCGGCGGCGATGTGTGGACCAACCCGAAGCTCGTGGAAACCGTGCGCGCCTGGGTGCGTGGCGGCGGCGCGTTCGTGGGCGTGGGCGAGCCGAGCTCGGCACCGCGCTTCCAAACGGGCCGGTTCTTCCAGCTGGCCGACGTGATTGGCGTGGACGAGGAGCGCTATCAGACCCTTTCGGTGGACAAGTATTTCCCGCCGGTGGTGCCGGACCACTTCATCACCGCCGATGTGCCGGTCGACCCGGCGGCCCGCGAGGCTTGGGAGCAGGCCGGCTACCTTCGTTGTGGAACGCGCCGTGCAAGTCCATAAAGCCGTTGGGCGGCATCGATTTCGGCGAACCCGTGCTCAACACGTATCCGGTCAATGAAAACGTGACCCTGCTGCGCGCGGACGGCGGCCAGGTACAGCTCGCGACCAACGATTATGGCAAGGGCCGCGGCGTGTACATCTCCGGCCTGCCCTATTCGGCGGCCAACGCCCGACTGCTGGAACGCGTGCTGTTCTACGCTTCCCACAACGAAGACAAGTATGCGGCCTGGAGCTCGTCCAATCCGGAATGCGAAGTGGCACACTTCCCCGAGCAAGGGCTGTATTGCGTAATCAACAACACCGATCAGCCGCAGAAGACCACGGTGACTTTGGCCGACGGCACCACCGAGGACTTCGACCTGCCTGACAGCGGTATCGCCTGGCGTGAAGCCTGATCCCACGTTTTGGAGAACGGACCCATCATGACTGAAAGCAATGAAGTTTTATTCGGCATCGCCTCGCATTTTGCGCTGGAAGGTGCCGTGACCGGTATCGAACCTTACGGAGACGGCCACATCAACACCACCTATCTGGTGACCACGGACGGCCCCCGCTACATCCTCCAGCAGATGAACACCAGCATCTTCCCCGATACGGTGAATCTGATGCGCAATGTCGAACTGGTCACCTCCACTCTCAAGGCTCAGGGCAAAGAGACGCTGGACATTGTGCCCACCACCTCAGGCGCCACCTGGGCCGAGATCGATGGCGGCGCATGGCGCGTCTACAAGTTCATCGAACACACCGTGTCCTACAACCTCGTGCCGAACCCGGACGTGTTCCGCGAAGCCGGCAGCGCATTCGGCGACTTCCAGAACTTCCTGTCCGAATTCGACGCCAGCCAGCTGACCGAAACCATCGCCCACTTCCACGACACCCCGCATCGTTTCGAGGACTTCAAGGCCGCCCTCGCCGCGGACAAGCTCGGCCGCGCCGCCGCATGCCAGCCGGAAATCGACTTCTATCTGAGTCACGCCGACCAGTATGCCGTCGTGATGGATGGGCTCAGGGACGGTTCGATTCCGCTGCGCGTGACCCACAATGACACCAAGCTCAACAACATCCTCATGGACGCCACCACCGGCAAGGCGCGTGCGATCATCGATCTCGACACCATCATGCCCGGCTCCATGCTGTTCGACTTCGGCGATTCCATACGCTTTGGTGCGTCCACTGCTCTGGAAGACGAAAAGGACCTCAGCAAGGTGCATTTCAGCACCGAGCTGTTCCGCGCCTACACGGAAGGCTTCGTGGGCGAACTACGCGGCAGCATCACCGCGCGCGAGGCCGAACTGCTGCCGTTCAGCGGCAACCTGCTCACCATGGAATGCGGCATGCGCTTTCTCGCCGACTACTTGGAAGGCGATATCTACTTTGCCACCAAGTACCCCGAGCATAATCTGGTGCGCACCCGCACCCAGATCAAACTCGTGCAGGAGATGGAGCAGAAGGCCAGCGAAACCCGCGCCATCGTAGCCGACATCATGGAGGCTGCCAGGTGAGTCGTCAGCCGAACCATACCCGAACCAGCATGATGGAGGCAGAGCAATGAACGATCAGCTGACCGAGGTATACGCCAGCATCGACGCCCTGATCGATTATGCCTTGGCCCATCTTGACCTTGACCCACGCAACGCAGACTGGACCCGCAACCAAATCTTCGCCCTCTTCCGCCTAGATTCCTACCCCGGACCCAAAACCACAACGTCGGCGGCGTCAGTGTCAGACGCAGTCCAAGACATTGTTGGCAGCCGAAGCCAGGCCCCCTATGGCGAAAAGACCCCCGACCCCCTGCTCGCCGCCTTCCGCGCCGCCGCCACAACCGCCGGCCTTTTCAAGCCGGAGGAAGGCCCGGCCTACGCCGACACCATCATGGGCATCCTCTCCGCCAACCCCGCTGATCTCGACGACCGATTCCTGCTCGTCGAGCACCGGGATGGCGGCATGGCCGCCATGCAATGGTTCTACGACTACTGTGTGGCCAACAATTATGTCAAGCGTGCCCAGCTCGACCGGAACCCGCGCTTCGACTCGCACGGGCTGACGGTGACCATCAACCTCGCCAAACCCGAATTCAAGAACATGAAGAAGGCGGCGGCCGGCAACGCCGTGGCCGGCGGCTACCCGAAGTGCACGATCTGCCATGAGAACGAGGGCTTCGCCGGACGTGACAAGCGCACGCTGCGCACCTTGCCGGTCACGCTCGGCGGCGAGTCATGGTTCTGGCAGTTCTCGCCCTACGGCTACTTCGACCAGCACGGCATCTGCGTGAACACCGACCACACGCCGATGCATGTGGACCGCGACACCTTCGGCCATCTGCTCGACTTCGTGGACCGTTTCCCCGGATACTTCCTCGGATGCAACGCCGCGCTGCCTCGCATCGGCGGCTCGGTGCTCGCCCATGACCATTACCAGGGCGGCGGCGAACTGCTGCCGATGCACAAGGCCGCCACTTGGGCCGCCTTCACACTTGCCGACTATCCGGACGCCGTGGTTGAAATCCTTGACTGGCCCGGCACCGCCGTGCGCGTGGTGTCGAAGAGTCGCCAGAGCATCATCGACGTATCCGACATCATCCGCGAGGCATGGGTCGGTTATGACGACGCGGCGAACGGCATCGCCAGCCATGACGCGGATGGCAACCGCCAATCCGCCCTCTCGCCCAGCGCGATCATCACCGAACGTGGCTATGAGATGAGTCTCATCTTCCGCAACAATGCGATCAGCGACGAGTACCCGGAAGGTATTTTCCATGCACACCCCGAATACTGGCCGGTCAAGCAGGAGCCGATTGGACTGATCGAAGCCCAAGGCCTGTTCATCCTGCCCGGACGGCTCGTCGACCAGCTCGGCATCGTCGAGGAGGCGCTCGCCGAAGGCCGCGATTTGCCCGATGAAGTCAGCGAATTCAGTCTCGAATGGGGCGAACTCGCTGAAACATTGGCCGGAAACCGCGACCGCGAGGCCATCCACCAAGCCGTACGTGACGAGCTCGGCAGCGTCTGCTACCGCATCCTCGGCAACACGGCCGTCTTCAAGCAGAAAGCCACCACGCAAACATTCCTCGAAAGTCTTGGTTTTGCCGCTAGGTGAAACAGGTCAAGTGAAGTAAGCTCAATACTGAAGGAAAACCGAAGGCAAGTCCTTCCAAAGGAGGAGATATGACTACTGTTCTGGTTACGGGCGGTGCTGGATTCATCGCCACCCACACCGACATCGAACTGCTCGACAAGGGCTACGACGTTATTTCCGTAGATAACTACGGCAACTCGTCTCCCGTGGCGCTTGAGCGCGTCGAGCAGATCACCGGCAAGCCGGTCAAGCGTTATGACGGCGACGTGCGCGATGAGGCGCTCATGGAACGCGTCTTCGCTGAAAACAACATCGACTGGGTCATCCACTTCGCCGGTCTCAAGGCCGTGGGCGAGTCCGTGGCCAAGCCGATCGAATACTACGACAACAACCTGTACTCCACGCTTGTGCTGCTCAAGGTGATGAAGAAGCACAACGTCAAGAAGATCATCTTCTCCTCCTCCGCCACCGTGTACGGCACACCGAAGGAACTGCCGATTACCGAGGAGACGCCGACCGGCGGCACCACCAACCCGTACGGCACCTCCAAGCTGTTCCAGGAGCAGATTCTGCGCGACGTACATGTGGCCGATTCGTCCTGGACCATCGTGCTGCTGCGCTACTTCAACCCGGTCGGCGCACACGAGTCCGGCCTGCTGGGCGAAGATCCGAAGGGTATTCCGGCGAACCTCACCCCGTACGTGGCCAAGGTCGCGGTCGGCGAGCTCAAGGAAGTCCAGGTCTACGGCGACGACTACGACACGCCCGACGGCACTGGTGTGCGTGACTACATCCACGTGGTCGACCTGGCCAAGGGTCATGTGGCCGTCATTGACCACATCGACAAGGAAGGCGTGTTCGTCTACAACCTGGGTACCGGCCACGGCTACTCCGTGCTTGAGGTCATCAAGGCTTACGAGAAGGCCGCCGGTCATCCGATTCCGTACACGATCAAGCCGCGTCGCCCCGGTGACATCGCCGCCTGCTACGCCGACGCTTCCAAGGCGGAGAAGGAGCTTGGCTGGAAGGCCGAGCTGACCATCGACGACATGGCCGCCTCCTCCCTCAACTGGCAGACCAAGAACCCCAACGGTTTCCGCGACGCCGAGTGATATGAGCAGATGAGCTCCCTCTGATGAGGGAGCTCATCTGTCGTTTATCACACAATGCGCCTATCGGCGGCCCAGCGGGTGAGCTCGGTGCGATTCGAAAGCTGAAGCTTTCGCAGCACCGAGCTCACGTGCGTTTCGACCGTCTTGATCGAAATGAACAGTTCGGCCGCCACCTCTTTATACGTGTAACCACGCGCGATCAGCCGCATGACCTCCTGCTCGCGGGCGGACAGCCGGTCCAGCTCCTCATCATGAGCCCGTGCCGCACCATCAGCGCCGCCATCAGACCCCGCCGCCGGCACACCCTGAAAGGCCGAAAGCACAAAACCGGCTAGTTTTGGCGAGAACACGGCATAGCCCTCATGCACCTGCTTGATGGATGAAATCAAATCAGCGCCGGTAATCGTCTTGGTTACATAGCCCTGGGCGCCGGCGCGAATCACCGCCCCCACATCCTGCGGCGCATCCGAAACCGACAACGCCAGAAACACGGTGGTAGGGGAGTAGGGCCGCGATTTGGCGAGGATCTCGGCACCGCCGCCACCTTCACCGCCGGGCACGTGCACATCCAGCAACACCACCTGCGGCTTGGTCTGTGCGATCATCGCCACCGAACCGGGCACGTCCGCCGCTTGGCCGACGATATCGAAGGAATCACGCAACGTGGCGATTACGCCCGCACGGAACATCTCATGGTCATCGACCACGGCCACACGAATCTTGGCTGTCTCATTCTCGCTCATCGATGTTCTCCCTGCGCCGCTTTCAGCGCGATTGGCATATGCATTCTGACCTCGGTGCCCCAGCCGGCCCTGGACACTATCTCCACTGTACCGCCGCGCCGTTTGATGCGGCCGATAATCGATTCGCGGATGCCCAGCCGGTCGGGCGGAATGGCGTCCATATCGAAGCCTTCGCCATGGTCGCGCACGAACACTTCAACCATCGTGTCGCTGGCCTCGCAATACAAAGACACCGGCTCGCCGCCATGCGTGACCGCATTGACCAACGCCTGACGGGTGGCGTCCAGCAGCGCATCGGTCTGGGCACTCGGCCGCGCGTCGCCCACGGTGACCACCTCAATCGGTTTGCCGTGCTCGTCCTCCACCTCGGCGGCGATCTGCTTCAATCCGGCTCCCACCGAACGATCCGATGTGGAACGTTCCTGATACAGCCACTCGCGCAGCTCGCGCTCTTGGCTACGCGCCAGGGCGAATACGGTGGTCGGTTCCTCGGAGTGCAGCTGAATCAGCGCCAACGTTTGCAGCACGCCATCATGCAGATGGGCGGTCATGTCCGCGCGCTCCTCTTCGCGCTCCTTCAATGCCTGCTCGTGGGTGAGTCGTTGCAGCATCGCGTTCGCCCACGGCATCACCGCCACCACGATACCGACGATCATCATGAATCCGCTGGCAACAATGCGTCGAGGAGAGGTGCCCCACCCAGGAATGCTGACATTATGCACATACAATGCCCATCCCATGAAAATCAGTGCGATGCCGCCCAACATAGACAACAGCTGCGTGCCTCGCGGACTAAGATTCATCCATGCCAGTGCGATGCCGCCCAACCCTACCAGCAGCGGAAGCACAATCTGGGCATCCGCACCGGTGCTGGTGAGCAGCAGTCCGGTGGCCATCAACGCGAAACCGGCCAATGCCACGACGGCCGGTTTCGGAGCACGTTGGATGGCCTCGGACAATGATTCCGGTGCGGCAGCCGATTCGTCGTCATGAGCGGCAAGTGGCTGATTGCCTCGCGCAAGCGGCGCCTGATCAACGGGCACTGTGCGAGCTGCAGCCGTCACCGGGTCTCCGGCGGGCATGAACACCCACAGGAATACATAAGCGATGATGCCTGCGCCGTAGAGGAAGGTCAGAGCGATGAACGCAATCCGAATCCATGCCACGCCGATGCCCAAGTGCAGGGCGATGCCCTTGCACACACCGGTGAGCCAACGGCCCTGCCGGGGGCGCATCAGCGGCATGCGCGCGGGCAGCAATGGTTCGGGAGATGACGTCATACTCCTATTGTGCCGCGCTCAGGGCGTTGCGGCCGGGGTTTTACCCGGTGTTCAGGGAACAATCAGGGTGTTCCCCGAGCGTTGTGGCAGTGGTCGGGCGGTGTAATGGAATCATGAGCAATCCAAACGCGAATCCATATCAGCCACAGCCGCAGCCTGGTCCGCAAAAAAACAAGACATCGCGACGCTTCTTCACTTGGGTGCGATCCAGTGGACTGGTTCGCGGCGACGACCGGTGGATCGGCGGCGTATGCAGCGGCATCGCTTTACGGCTTGGCTGGAGCCCCACATTAGTACGTGCGTTGGTGATTGTATGTACATTGTTCTTCGGTTTTGGCGCAGCTCTGTACGCACTCGGCTGGTTTCTGATGCCGGATGTACGCGATGGGCACATCTTGGCCGAGGACCTCATTGCCGGCCAATGGGACTGGAATTGTCTGGGATGCTTCCTGTTCCTCGCCGTGGCAATCGTGATTCCAGGTGCGGGGTGGGGTTGTATTGCGCTCGCCGCCTTAGCGCTATGGCTGTTGGCCAAAAGCGGCATTCGCCAGCAGGAAGGGTACGGATTCGGGGCATCTGCGCCGCGACCGGTTTCACAGCCTGTGTCATATCCAGCTCCACAGCCTGTCTCATATCCAGCCGCGCAACCAGTACCTCAATCTCCTTTGTATTCAGCTCCGCAACCTTTTCCACAACCTGTTTCACAACCTGTTTCACAAACCGCGCCTAGTGTTTCACAGCCTGTTTCACAGCCTGTCTATCAGTCGATGCCCAGCGTGATGCCGGGTACTGTGCCCGGCGCGATGCCCGGCACAGTACCCAACGGGCCGTTTGCCCCCGACCGTATGAATGCGACGGCCTATGCCCCCACCGAGTCCAAGCGCCGCAAGCCGGCGGGCCCAATCGTGGTCTTGAGCATACTGGGCCTTACCTTCCTCTCCTTTGCCGGTCTGATGGGACTGATTTGGGTAAACGACATGGGCATTATCGGCATTATGCGTCTGGGCACCATCTGGATTGCCGCAGTATGCATAGTGATGGGGCTGGTGGTCATCATTCTCGGATTCAGAGGACGGCGTACCGGTGGTCTGATTCCTCTCGGACTGGTTGCCGGTGGATGCGCGCTCTGCATGACCATCGTTTCAGGCACGTATGGCGTGTACTACCGTGATCTTGGTGCCAGCGGCATCAATACTGTTGTTTCACTGAGCCAATCTGTCAGTGCGAGAAACAGCGACGGCATGAACGATGTGCAAAAGGATGGCATCTTCGTTGCCGATGCCAGCGATGCCACGTTTGAAACATTGCAGCAAGGTGTGGCGTTCAGCGGTGAAAACTACAACACCGATCAGGCAATCATTGATTGGTCCGATTGGGACAAGACACATGGACCGCACACGGTGAAGATGCTGGATGGCAAAACTTCCATCAGTAATTGCCCGGTCGGTACCATCACCATAGCCGCAACACAGGCGCAAGTGCATATCGTTCTGCCGGATTCCTGCACTTACGCCTTCGGCACCGCCGACTCCTACTACTCCACTTCGAGTGACGTTGGCGGCAAATACGAGATGGTATACAACAACTACATGGGTCCAAGCTTTGTTTTCTTCGAAGCTGAAAGTGCCACCAATGGGCCTGATCACGAATGGTTGTATAAGGAATCCGCCATGCCGGACAACGGCCCAGAATTAAAAATCAATATTCCCTATGTGGTGGAAGCACGTGTCAACGTGGTGTACGCCTCCGATTGGGAAGGCTCTACGTTCCAGCCGCTTGCCGATATATACGACGGCAACAGTACAAGCAAGAACACAACCGAACAATCGGAATGATCAAGCCGTTGCAACTAGGAGATGGAATCATGACTGATGAAACCAAGGAATTCGCCTCCATCGAGGATGCGACACCGACCACGGCCATACCTTCCGAAACCGACGCGACCACCGCGACCACAACCATGGTGACCGTCGATGACCGAACCGATACCACGGTGCTGCCATCCGCAGCGGATGATGACGAAACGGCTGTGCTGCCCGTCCCCGACAATCATGCGGATGCGTCGGTCTCGGATGTGGATACGCAGGCAACAGCTGCCTCTCCATCGCCCATCGAACCAACCACAGATCGGATTGCCCTGGAAACAGTTGCCGATGCCGTGGAGGGAGATGGTGGGCCGATTCCATCTGCCGATGATGTGCCGATGTACGCAGCATCTTCAGCACGACCTCCCTATGGGCAGTCTCAGACCGCCGGCAAACCATGCCAGCCTGGGGGGAGC
>OCAT01001485.1_pt1 | contig 14926 bp, 10 predicted proteins | sample 1538311 | NCBI WGS metagenome assembly OCAT01 (sample SAMEA2580287, study PRJEB22360) | human gut metagenome | biome: human gut; feature: human-associated habitat; material: faeces | place: Denmark | collected 2008/2010
TCAACGGCTCGCTGTCTGTCAAAGGTATTGAATTGCTTTATTCAGTTGTCAAAGAACACGAAAGAAGAAAATCATCTTTCCTATATACCGCGTTGAAAAATAGGGAAAGTGTAACCAATATTCAAAACTTTTTCTTTCTACACCATATAGGGAATGGAAAGTGCTAAATGCTAAGATGAAAATGAAATATTTTCTTCCTTTCACATCAACACTCAACGGCTACGGTCTGTTTGAATACAAAATCAAGAAATATAATAAATTTCTTCTTTCTTGCACCAACACTCGATACGAACAATGTTTTTGAATACAAATTAAAGAAAGTTTTTCTTCTTTACATACAACACTCTCCTGCAAAGTGTCTTTTGCTAACCAAAATAGAAAAATTTTTTACTTTTTTCTTCTTTCGCACCATATAAGGACGGCAAAGGTATATATAATGACCTTTTTGAAAATTTTTTCTTCCCTCGCTCCATATAGGGAACAGATAGGCGGTTTTGCTTCCATTTTTCAAAAATTTTTCCTCTTTCATCTCATATCTGTACAGCAGATGAGGTTTTTATGACTTAATTCGTAAATTTCTGTCCCTATATGCACATATCAGTACAGCAAAGACTGATTTGCTAAGCTAAACTGAAAAAAGTTGAAATTTCTTTCACACCATATCTGTACACGTTTTGATGTTCTGTTGCGGATTTTTCATGGAAATTAAAAAATACCGTCAGTTTCCTTTGAAACGGCGGTATCTATCCTTTCTTCTATGGTTGTCTTTTCAAGTTCCAGCAAGTGTCTGTGCTTGTCTTTCAGTTCGGTATGCTCCAGCATATCGTCCATTATGGTTGTATGGTTCATCTTATCCAGTTCCTGCACCATTTTAAGCGTAGGTGCTACCTGTCTTTGTAGCCAATGCAATGCTCTTTCCATTGTGAACGGTTCTGGCTGTGTGGTTAATCGAATGGGTTCTCGGTTATCTCCTACAAAATACGCCCACTCAGGATTGATTTTCCAGCGGTTCTTCGGCTTATCTTCTTCTGGGTCAACGAAACGGATATAATGATTGATGATAGAAAATGCTGTCCTCTCAGCGTCATAGTAAGTCAGCAAATCCACAACAGCCTTATAGGCTCTTTCATTCTTCATGCGGATTTCAAAACGGTTCTTGATTTCGCTGTCTTCAATGGCAATGCCTTTCTTGACGTATTGTTCCTTTGCCTTTTCATAAATGCAGAAATACAGCTCGCTTTGTGTTGAGCCGATATACATTGTATTTCCTGTGCTTTCGGGTATATCATCGCCATTCTTGTCCGTTCCGTCATATCGCTTTTGTCTGCGAAAGTAGGAGATACATTCTCCACGCTGATACTTTTCTATGAGCTTTGGAATATCCAGCACTCCAACTCTGTCATTTATCGCAAGGTCAAGACGCTTTATCACGCCGTCAGAAGTCAGACAGTCCATCATCAAATCAAACCAGCTTCTCTGCTGTGCCAGAAGATAGCCCTCAATCTGCCTGCACCCTTTGCCTTTCAGTTCCAGCAGAACACCCAATGATGGGTTGGAAGATACCAGCACGGTAATATCGCCTAAAATATACTGTTCTTCATAGCCGTAGCGTCCGTATTCTTCATGGAGCATGTGTCTGGGCTTGATATGCAGAATGTCCTTAATAACGGTCAACGGGTCTGTGGTAGGGAAACGGACACGGAAATAGTCAACCAGTATGAACATAGGCTCTAATGGATTTAATCGTTCCAACTGTTTCTGAATTTCCGCTTTCAGTTCTTCTGTCAATGGAAGTTTCCCCGTTTCAATGCGGTTATAATGTTCTCGACTGATACCGCAGGCAACGGCAAGTCTTTTTTGCGATACTCCGTATTCCTCACGCTTAAACTTTAATTCTTCAATAAATTTTTTATCATTCATTCTTCAATTCCTCCAATCAAAAAGGCAACTACCATGTACTGATAATTGCCTGCATTTCATTTCTGCAAAAGAAAAAGACAATCAACTTCTTATTTGAAATCAACTGTCTTTCCTATGCTATTTAATTTTTCAAAGTGATAATGGCATGATTTATATCACGCTGTGTAAAATGAGGTTTCGTCCTGTACTTACAGCGTTTTCCGCTTGCTAACGTCTATTGTTTCTTGTTTTTTATGCCCCCCTTGTTAGATAACGGGGGCTTATAAGGCTCGCTACGCTCGCCAGACCGCCGAAGTGAACCGCCCCCTCGCCAGCAAGCTGGCGTGGCGATATGTCTTGCGACCGCCACCGTGGGCGGCTCGCTCCGTCGGTTATCGTTTGCGTCCTTGAAAGCACGTTTCTAAAGCAGAGCAGAAGAAAAGGACAGAAACCTTTGTCCCTGTCCTTAATCATGCTTATCTGCTTCTTCTACGCTTGAAAATCAGTGCCGTTATCACTCCTGTAAGGGAAATGATGGTTGCCATGCTCCACAATAAGACATTCGTGCTATCGCCTGTCTTGACTGCCGTATCTGGCTTATCTGCCTTTGAAGCAGTGTTGTTCTTATCGTTGACGTTGTTATCGCCTTTGTCTGGCTTTGTCGGAGCAGTAGGCTGTTCTTCTTTATCTTTATCCTTGACCGTAATAGTTATGGTCTTAGTTACAGAAGCACCGTTGCTATCAGTTACCTTGTAAGTAACCGTATATGTACCAGCTTTTGAGGTATCTACTGTATTGTTGATAACCTCAATCTTATCCGTAAGGTCGCCGTCCTCTTTATCCAAAGCTGTTACACCTGCCATAACATCAAAACTGTCTCCAACGGTCAGCGTCTTATCTTCGGCTGTAATCACAGGAATATGGTTGATACCTCCTGCATTTTTCGCAAATGTCCATGTACCAGTAAAGGCAGTATCTGCTGTCAGCTTTTCGATTTCTTCTGGTGTCCAGCCCTCAAACAGCCATACGCCGTCGGTTGTTTCCACTCTGTCAGCTTTCAATGCTACTGGAACAACTTTCACACCATATACATAACTCGTTGCTTTTGGAAGCATGTCATTGACTTCTTTTGGAAGCTCCTTGTCGTCCGCTCCATTGATAAACTGGTAAGAAACAGTATATTTTTCATCATTGTCTGGTTTGTCGTTTCCATTTTCATCAACCGCCCATTGTGCGGAGTAAGTTACGGTCTGTGTTACTGTTTCTGTGACTTCTGGTGTCCAGCCTGTAAACACATAACCTGTACGTTTCGGCTCTCCATTAAATTTTGGTGTTTTAGTTCCTGATAACAGGTCGACATAGCTCTGGTCTTTGAAGATTTCTTCATTGTCCACACCGTCTGTATAGGTAACAGTGAATTTTTCTTCTTTGTCGTCAGGCGTGCCGTTGTTATTCTTGTCGTCCGCCCATGTAGCTGTATATACGGCAGTTCCTGCCACCTTGTTTGTTACTTCTGGGTTCCACCCTGTGAATACATAATCTTTACGCTCTAAACTTCCCTTAAACTTTGGCGTAACGTCGCCAATCTTTAAGTCAGAATATACTTCGTCCTTAAAAATTTCTTGCCCCTCTACACCGTCCGTATAGGTTACAGTATAAAGTTCATTTGTAAAGGTTACGTCGATAGTATGTGGTTCTCTTACATTTTCAAAAGTATAAGAGAAGTTGTCTTTTCCTACTGCGTTGGAAATGTCCTGCCCGTCTACTGAAACAGAAGCTATATCCTGTCCAGCGTCAGCGGTAATATCATATTGCTTGCTGTCGCCATAGTTTACTTCCGTAACGCCATTGTCTGTAATCGTTCCACCTGTGCCAGCAGTGGCATTGATTGTAGGATTGAAATTCGCATAAATATTATATATGATTTTATTTCCTACGGTTTCGCCTTTAGTAAGCAGGCGGTTGACAGAGATAGTCTGTCCTGTGCCATTATATGCACTGTTCCAATCAGAACCGTCGTTTGAGAAAGAATATCGTTTTCCCCAGCCATAATCAGTACGATTGCCTAAATCTTCTCCTTGATAGAGCTGTTCATATGTCCAGCCTTTCCATACCCAGCCGTCCGCAGGAGTTGCGGTATATTCTCTGTAACCGATACCCTGTGTAAAGGTTGTTTCCACCCCGTTGCTGTCTGTCAGTTCTGCCGTTCCACCATTTCTGGTAACATATGCATGGACTTCGGCATCTTTAACGATAGCCTGCATCTCGCTTACTTCCTCATAGCGGTCTGGAATATTGCTGTTAGCAAGAACAATCTGTGGCGTGATAGAAGCCAGCATAGACAGTGATAATACGACCGCTAATGCCTTTTTTGTTCTTTTCATTGCTTGTTCTCCTTTCTTGAATTTTATAGAGAACGATTAAAAGACTTTATTCCTCCCTCCTTTTTGTACTATTCTCAAAAAGTACACCTTTTGCAAAAGATATAGAACAGTTAAAATCAGCAAGTATAGCAAAAGAATAACAGCTTTATAGCCGTTCCAACCATGAAAAACATTGAAAAAAATGGTATTTTATGCCATACTATATAGTGATATAGTGAACTATTAAAAGGTGTACCTTTTGAGAGTTCAGAACAGACTATTTCCGCTGTAATAGGCGGTATTCCCTTAATTTCCGATAGAATGTAGCTTCGCTCATTTTGCATATTTCCAAGACTTCCGACAGAGGAAGCCTTTTCTTTTCCCATTCATGGACAAGCTCTCCGAAATTCTCTGGAAGCGTGATTTCTGGTCTGCCGAATTTAATTCCTTTTGCCTTTGCCACCGCTATGCCTTGTGCCTGTCTTTTTCTGATGTTCTCACGTTCATTTTGTGCGACAAAGGATAGTATCTGTAACACAAGGTCGGCAATGAACGTACCCATTAAGTCTTTCCCATTTCTGGTGTCCAGTAAGGGCATGTCTATGACGCATATATCAATCCCTTTTTCTTTCGTCAGTATTCGCCATTGTTCCTGTATTTCAAGATAGTTCCTGCCTAAACGGTCAATACTTAGGATATAAAGTAAATCGCCTTGTTTTAGCTTTCTGACGAGCTTTTTATATTGTGGACGTTCAAAGCTCTTTCCAGACTGCTTGTCTATGTAGATATTCTTAGAAAGCACGTTCCGCTTTGAGAGTTCAACAATCTGTCGTTCTTCGTTCTGGTCTATGCTGGAAACCCGAACATATCCATAAATCTCTGCCATTTATTATCAATCCTCCTTTGCTATGGATATAGAAAAGTATCATAAACAAAAAAAGCACCTTACTGTAAAAGTAAAATGCTTTCGTTAAAATATATTCATTTGTTATCATTATTCGATTTCTGCCATTGAGAAGATACGCCTTATCACACAGCTTGTAAAGAGTGCTGACGCATTGCGTTGCAACAGGCTCTTGACAAGCTATGAGCTAAGACGTTGATAACGAACAGGCAGAAATGAGATAGTGTGCCGTTTCACGACATAGAAAAAGACGCTCTTTTTTCAAGCGTCGATTTCTTATAACTCTGTATTTCTTTGTATAAGTCGTTACATAAGGCTCTTTCATTTGTTGTAATTTCGTTGTAATTTTCCCTATTTTCTTTTTGCTATTTTGTCGTTAGATACTGTATTTATGCGGTTTTTCTTAGTTTAATATCTGTTTTTATATATAAAAAAGGACACAAAAAAATCTCAAAAAAGGGTTGAAAAAGGGGGAGTGGTGGTTTAGAATGGAGTCAAGTGGTAAAGAGTGGAGGCTAGTGGAGTAAAGTAGGGGCGATGTGGAGCTCACATTAAGAGAAAGGATTCCAGATGTTATTAGGAGAGTTTAACCATAGTATTGATGAAAAGGGAAGACTCATCATTCCGGCAAAACTGCGGGATGATCTTGGTGACAGTTTCGTTATTTGTAACGGACTGGAAGGCTGCCTCTTTGTTTACTCTCAGGAAGAATGGAATAAATTCGTTGCTGAACTTGAGACTTTGCCACGCATGAGTAAGGATGCCAGAATTTTCAAGCGTTATTTTTTCGGAAGCGCTTCGGAGGGCAGTTTCGACAAGCAGGGGAGAGTTCTTGTCCCGCCGTCGCTCCGCAAAGCAGCCGGATTAGAAAAAGATGTAGTCTTAGTGGGAGTTCAGGATCGCATCGAGATATGGGATAAGGCTCTTTGGGAGGAACGCAGTCAGATCAGCGAGGAAGATCTGGACGCGATTGCAGAGCGTATGGAATCCATAGGAATTCGTATTTGATAAGGAGAAGACAATGGCATTTGAACATGTGTCTGTTCTACTGAACGAAACAGTAGACGGGTTGAACGTCAAACCGGATGGGGTTTATGTAGACGCTACGCTTGGCGGAGGCGGACATGCCTATGAAGTGTGCAGAAGGCTTGGCAGTAAGGGGAGATTTATAGGAATAGATCAGGATGCCGATGCAATTAAAGCAGCGGGAGAACGCCTGAAAGGCTTCGGGGAGAAGGTTACGATAATTCGGAGCAATTATCGTGATATGAAGCCGCAGCTCCAGAATATAGGTGTTGACAAAGTAGATGGTATTGTGATCGATCTGGGAGTTTCATCATACCAGCTTGATACCGCCGAACGCGGATTTTCTTATCGGGTGGATGCGCCGCTTGATATGAGAATGGATCAGAGACAGAAAATGACGGCGAGAGACATTGTCAACGAATACAGTGAGTCGGAACTTTACCGTGTGATCCGCGACTATGGGGAAGATAAATTTGCTAAGAATATTGCAAAGCATATTGTGGAGGAGCGTAGGAAAAATCCGATTGAAACAACGGGACAACTGAATGAAATTATCAGTCATGCGATACCGATGAAGTTTCGTAAGACGTCAGGTCATCCGTCGAAAAGGACATTTCAGGCGATTCGGATCGAGTTGAATCACGAACTGGATGTTTTGAGGGAGTCGTTGGATGACATGATCGAGATGCTGAATCCGGGTGGAAGGATATGCATTATTACATTTCATTCGTTAGAAGACCGCATTGTGAAAAGTGCATTTAGGAAAAACGAAAATCCATGCACTTGTCCGAGTCATTTTCCTGTATGTGTCTGTGGGAAGATTTCAAAAGGGAAAGTGATCACGAGAAAACCAATTTTGCCGTCGGAGGCAGAAACGGAATCAAACAGCCGTTCAAAAAGTGCGAAACTCAGAATATTTGAACGGGCATAAATTGGGAGTGTATCATATAGAAACGAATTTCCGAGGGGAGGGGAGAACCCTTAGGAAAATACAAAAAAGGAAGGGGCATTTGTCATGGCAGCAAACTATCGTACATCCAAATACAGAACGACAAGTCTAAGTGAAAGAGACAAAAGTGGATTTTATGTATATGGAAATACTGTACGTCAGGCAGAAACTCTTCCGAGAAAAACGAAGAGTCCGTATTCGCAGCAGAGGGAGCAGACGAAACGGACAAGCAGCCGGGTTGTTAAGAACCGAAACCGCGCGATGAGTATTAGTCCGGCTTATGCTGTATTTCTTACGGCAGCGGCAGTCTGTGCGGTATTGATTTGCGTTTTATACTTAAATCTTCAGTCGGAGGTCGTAAGCAGATCGGAAAATGTTACGGCAATGCAGGAACAACTTGCAGATCTGACGGAGGCAAATAATACTGCATATAATTCGGCGGCAGACTCGGTGAATCTCGAGACGGTGCGGGACAGAGCGATGAATGAAATGGGGATGGTTTATGCTGCTCAGGGAACAATCGTAGAATACGATAGTCCGGAAGGGGATTATGTAAAGCAGTATAACGATATTCCGGAAAGCGGTGTGCTCGCAAAGTCCAGCGATGTATTAAAGTAAGGAAAAAATTATGGCTGTAAAGAAAAGAAAAAAGAGTAGATTTGAATTTTTGACAAGAAAATTCCCGCTCAGAATGCAACGGAAGCTGGTAATGCTATTTATGGCAGTAGTACTGGCTTTTGTTGTTCTTATAGGAAGAATAACCTATATAAATGTAACGAAGGGAAGCAAATATACAAAAGTTGTTTTAGATCAGCAAAACTATGACAGCAGGGTGATCGCTTTTAAAAGGGGCGATATTGTCGATCGTAACGGAACAAAGATGGCGACAAGTGAGCGCGTATATAACGTGATCCTTGACGTGGCGGTTATGATGGACAAAAAGGAGTATATCGAACCGACAAAGGAAGTATTGAAAGAATGTTTCAATGTAGAGGGGGACGTTGTTGATAAATTGATCAAAGAGTCTCCGGACAGTCGTTATGAAGTGCTTGTGTCAGATGTGGATTATGCGACTGCTCAGAAGTTTAAGAAGATTGATGAAGATGATAAAAAATATCCGAATGTGAAAGGAATCTGGCTGGAAGAAGACTATTTGAGGAGTTATCCATACGGTTCTATGGCGAGTGATGTGCTTGGATTTGTATATGGAGGAAATCAAGGGGCGCTTGGAATCGAAAGCGCGTATAATTCAATTCTCAACGGAACGGATGGAAGAGAGTATGGGTATTTTGACTCCGATTCTTCGGTAGAGCGTACTGTCAAACCTGCGAAGAACGGAAATACGGTCGTGTCTACCATTGATGTGACATTGCAAAATATTGTGGAAAAATGCATTTTAGAGTTTAACAGTGCGCATGCCGCAGATGGAAATCCCGGCAGTAAAAACACAGCCGTTATCATTATGAATCCGAACACAGGAGAAATACTGGCGGAAGCATCGTACCCTAATTTTGATTTGAATGATCCGAGAAATCTATCTTTGCTTTATACAAAAGAGCAGTGGGATGCGATGAGTGAAGAAGATCAGGTCGAAGCGATGAATGATCTTTGGAGAAATTTCTGCGTAAGTGACGCTTATGAGCCGGGGTCTACTGCGAAACCGTTTACTGTGGCGGCCGGCTTGGAAACAGGAACATTGACCGGAAACGAAAGCTATTACTGCGGAGGTTCTAAAGACGTTCTCGGAACGAAGATCAGCTGTCACTATAAGTCGGGACACGGACAGGAAACGATACAGGATGCCATTGCAAATTCATGTAATGTAGCTCTTATGGATATGGCAGCGGTGATCGGTCCGGAAAATTTTACAAAATATCAGCATATTTTTGGGTTTGGAGAGTATACAGGGATTGATCTTCCGGGAGAGGCGGAAACGTCAGGACTGCTTTATACGGCGGATACGATGGGAGAGATCGATCTGGCTACCAATTCATTCGGACAGAATTTTAATGTAACGATGACACAGATGGTTTCTGCATTTTCTTCTCTTGTGAACGGAGGATATTATTATGAACCCCATGTTGTAAAACAGATTCAGGATGAAGACGGCAATGTAATAGAGACGAAAGATCCGGTTCTTTTGAGAAAGACAGTGTCTTCCGAAACGTCTAAGATGTTGAGACAGTATTTGAAAGCGACGATGGATTACGGAACAGGAACGAGGGCAAAGGTGGAAGGGTATGATATCGGCGCTAAAACGGGAACAGCGGAAAAACTTCCGAGGGGAAACGGAAAGTATCTGTTATCTTATATCGGTTATGCGCCGCAGAACAATCCGGAAGTCGTAGTTTATGTTGTGATCGATGAGCCTAATACGGCTGTACAGGATGACAGCTCCCTTGTTCTGGGATTAAGTCAGAAGATCATGTCTGAGGCATTCCCGTATCTTGGCATTACGACTATTGCACAAAGCGGGCAAAACGCTCAGGCGCAAGGTCAGAATTTCGGCAATACAGAATATACGGATTATGATGAAAATTATGAGGATACATACGGAAATGCAGACGGATCGTATGTGGATGAAAACTATACACCTGATTTAGATGATTGGGCGTCGTCTGACGTTTCAGAGTAGAGGAATAACCCTGCAGAAGATATAATAAACTGTAAAAATATCTTCTGTGGGGATTTTTTGTTATGAGAAACAAAATAGAGGAAAGAATAAAAAATAAAACTTATAATAAGAGAAAAGTACTTGTCGTTTTTTCATGTGCGGCTTTCGTGCTTTTTTGTCTGATAGGCAGACTTGTTTATCTTATGATATTTGATGCGGAGTATTATCAGAACATGGCGGAGGAACTGCATGAAAGGGAGAGGGAGATCAAAGCGGCCAGAGGGGAGATCGTAGACAGAAACGGAGTTGTTCTTGCGACAAACAGGACGGTGTGTACGATTTCGGTTATTCACAGTCAGATAAAAGATCCGCAGCAGACGGCAGACATGCTCAGTAAAGAGTTGGAACTTGACAGGGAGGATGTTTTGAAAAAGGTAGAGAAAGTATCTTCTATGGAAAAAATAAAGACGAATGTTGACAAAAAGACAGGCGACCGTATCCGTGAGTATAATCTGCCGGGAGTAAAAGTGGATGAAGATTTCAAAAGATACTACCCATATGACCGGCTTGCGTCAAGAGTGCTTGGATTTACAGGGAGCGACAATCAGGGGATCATCGGTCTTGAGGTGAAATATGAAGACGTATTAAAAGGAACAAATGGGAAGATACTGACGGTTACAGATGCCAGAGGAATAGAGTTGGAAGGGGTTGCGGAGGACCGGATTGAACCGGTTGCCGGAAATACATTAAAAACAAGTCTTGATTACAATATCCAGTCGTATTGTGAGCAGGCGGCCGAAAAGGTGCTGGAGGAAAAGCAGGCAGAAGGGGTATCGGTCTTGCTGATGAATCCGCAGAACGGAGAAATTTATGCTATGGTAAATGTGCCTGAATTTAATTTGAATGAACCTTATCGTTTGAATGACAAAACGGAAGATCAGATGACAGATGAAGAACGTCAGAACAGACTGAATCAGATGTGGAGAAACCGCTGCATTAACGATACGTATGAGCCGGGATCTACTTTTAAGATCATTACGTCGGCGGCTTGTCTTGAAGAAGGCGTCGTCTCTTTAGACGATACTTTCTCCTGCCCGGGGTATCGGATCGTAGAAGACAGGAAAATCCGGTGTCATAAAGTAGGAGGGCATGGAACGGAAACTTTTGTGCAAGGGATTGAAAATTCGTGTAATCCGGTATTTATGGATATCGGACTTAGACTGGGATCAGAGAGGTTTTGCGACTATTTTGAACAGTTTGGTCTGATGAGCCTGACGAACATCGATCTTCCCGGAGAAGCGGGGACGATTATGCATAAAAGAGAAGATATTAAAGCGGTAGAACTGGCCACAATGACGTTTGGTCAATCATTTCAGATTACGCCGATCCAGATGGCGGTGACGGTCAGTTCGATGGTAAATGGCGGCAGGCGTGTAACGCCGCATCTTGGCGTGTCGGTCTTAGATAAGAAAGGGAAAACGGTCAAGACGTTTAAGTATGGGGAAAAAGAAGGGATTGTTTCGGAGAAAACATCGGAGACAATGCAAGAACTTCTGGAGAAAGTTGTTTCCGAAGGATCGGGAAAAAACGCGTATCTTGAAGGATATTCTATCGGGGGAAAGACGGCGACGTCTCAAACGCTTCCAAGAAGCGCCGGAAAATATATTTCTTCGTTTATAGGATTTGCTCCGGCGGACGATCCTCAGATTCTCGGAATGGTCATCATCCATGATCCTCAGGGAATTTATTACGGCGGAACGATCGCTGCCCCGGTGCTTCGGGACATATATGATAATGTGCTCCCCTATCTCGGGATTGAAAAAAAGTAATGGATGGTTTATACTTTATGAGATAAAAGAGATGAAGAGGTGGATTTATGAGTAGTCATGTAGTGATTCCGGTTCTTGCGGCATTTGCGGTAAGTCTTGTGCTCGGACCGATTGTGATTCCTTTTTTGCGGAAACTGAAAATGAAGCAGACGGAGCGTGTAGAAGGCGTTCAGTCTCATTTGAAAAAAGCGGGAACTCCGACGATGGGCGGCATTATTATTCTTGCGGCTGTTATTGTGACATCCCTGTTCTATGTGAAAGATTATCCGAAGATCATTCCGGTTTTATTCCTTACAGTGGCGTTTGGTTTGATCGGATTTCTTGATGATTATCTTAAAGTTGTGTTGAAACGTTCGGATGGACTGATGCCGATGCAGAAAATGGCTCTGCAGATTATTGTAACGGCTGTGTTTGCATTCTATCTCGTGAAAGTGGCGGATATTCCGCTTACGATGCTTGTGCCGTTCTCTAACGGATATTATCTTGATATCGGCTGGATGGCAGTTCCGCTTTTGTTTGTGGCAGTGATCGGAACGGTCAACGGAACAAACTTTACAGATGGACTGGATGGCCTTGCTTCCAGTGTGACCGTTCTTGTCGCAACATTTTTTACAGTTGTGGCGATCGGAACGAAAAGCGGGATCGAACCTGTCACCTGTGCTGTAGTCGGGGCGCTGCTTGGATTTTTACTGTTTAACGTATATCCGGCAAGTGTGTTTATGGGAGATACAGGGTCTTTGGCTCTTGGAGGATTTGTGGCAGGCACGGCTTATATGATGCAGATGCCTTTGTTTATCCTGATCGTTGGAATTATTTACCTTGTGGAAGTGGCTTCGGTCATGATTCAGGTTACTTATTTTAAGAAAACAGGCGGAAAGAGGTTTTTTAAAATGGCGCCGATCCACCATCATTTTGAATTATGCGGATGGTCTGAAACGAGAGTGGTAGCTGTATTTTCTATCATAACGGCGTTGCTTTGCCTCATTGCGCTGATGGGGGTATAAAAATGGATATAAGAGGAAAAAAAGTGCTCGTCTTCGGTTCGGGTATCAGTGGAGAAGGATCATGCAGGCTTTTGCTCGAAAAAGGCGCGGAGGTTGTTTTGTATGATGGAAATGAAAAACTGTGCGCCGATGAGATTGAAGCTAAAATTTTAGAAACTAAAAAAGAAAACGGGCAATTCAGTATAGTGCTCGGAACATTTCCGGAAGAGATTATAGAAGAGCTTTCATTTGTAGTGATGAGTCCGGGAGTGCCGACGGATCTTCCGATCGTTGAAAAAATGCGTGAAAAGAGCATCCCGATCTGGGGAGAGATCGAACTTGCATATGTGTTTGGAAAAGGAGACGTTCTTGCAATTACAGGAACAAACGGGAAAACGACGACGACAGCCCTTTTGGGACAGATCATGCAGGACTATAAAGAACATGCTTATATTGTAGGAAATATAGGAACTCCGTATACAAGCGTTGCACAAGAAACGACGGACGACGCGGTAATTGTAGCGGAAATAAGCAGTTTCCAGCTTGAGACAATACATACATTTCATCCGAAAGTAAGCGCGATTTTGAATATTACTCCCGATCATTTGAATCGTCATCATACAATGGAGGCATATATCGAAGCGAAAGAGCGTATTGCTGAAAATCAGACAAAAGCAGATGTGTGCGTATTGAATTATGAGGATGATGAACTTCAGAAATTCGGAGAAAAAACGGCAGCGCAAGTTCTATATTTCAGCAGTGCGCGTAAACTGGAAAAAGGGATATATCTTGATGGAACAAAAATCATTTGCGCGGCAGATGTTCCGGTCGAGCTTTGCGATGTCAGTGAACTGAAGATTCTCGGAACACACAATTATGAAAATGTGATGGCTGCTTCTGCAATGGCGTATGCATATGGTGTTCCGATCGAGGTGATCCGCAAAAATCTTCTGACATTTCCCGGAGTGGAACATCGAATTGAGTTTGTGGCAGAAAAAAGAGGTGTCCTTTATTATAATGACTCGAAAGGAACAAATCCGGACGCAGCGATCAAAGGGATTCAGGCCATGAACCGTCCTACCATACTGATCGGGGGAGGTTACGACAAAGATTCCGAATATGATGAGTGGATCAAGGCGTTTGACGGGAAAGTGAGAAAACTTGTTCTGCTTGGCGCAACGAGAGAGAAGATCGCGCAAAGCGCTCATGCAAACGGATTTGACGATATTATTATGGCAGATACCTTTGAGGAGGCGTTTGAACAGTGCGTGAAATATGCGAAGCCGGGCGATGCGGTGCTTTTATCGCCGGCGTGTGCAAGCTGGGGGATGTTTAAAAATTATGAAGAACGTGGAGATAAATTCAAAGAACTTGTAGACCAACTATAAGGAGTGGAGCTGATTGACGCGTTCTGAAAAGAAAAAACGATATGACGGGATGCTTATATTTGTTGTATTGCTTCTTGTTGCCGCAGGGCTTGTGATATTGTACAGCACAAGCGCTTACAATGGGCAGGTGAAATTTCACGATCCGTTTCATTATTTGAAAAAGCAGGGGTTTGCGACACTGCTCGGACTGTTTGGTATGGCGCTTATCGCCCGCGTTGATTATCATAAATGGGTTCCGCTGGCGATTCCCGCATATGTGACGTCGATCATTCTGTCTGTGGCTGTTATATTTTTCGGGGATGAATACAACGGGTCCAAAAGATGGTTGTCTTTGGGCCCGATTTCTTTTCGGCCTTCAGAGTTTGCAAAAGTAGCCGTTATTTTTTTTCTTGCATGCCTTGTGAGCAGAAATGTACAGCGGATGAAACGTTTTCGCACAATGATACTTATGATGATTCCGGTTTTGCCGATCGTAGGTCTGGTCGGAGCAAGTAATTTAAGCACTGCGATCATCATTCTCGGAATTGCGGTTGTTCTGATTTTTGTAGCGGATCCGAAATACGTCCGTTTTATATTGATGGGAAGTATCGGCGTAGGATTTATGACGGTTTTTCTGGCGATGGAAAGTTATCGATTGGAACGCCTGGCAATCTGGAGACATCCGGAGCAATATGAAAAAGGGTATCAGACGCTGCAGGGACTATATGCAATCGGCAGCGGAGGTCTGTTCGGAAGGGGATTAGGCAACAGTGTACAAAAACTCGGATTTCTTCCAGAGGCTCAAAATGATATGATTTTTTCTATTATCTGTGAAGAATTGGGATTGATCGGAGCAGGATTTATCATTCTTTTATTTTTGATTCTTATTTGGCGTTTTTTTGTGATTTCAACAAAAGCGTCGGATCTGCTTGGCGCTTTGATAGCGGCAGGGGCAATGGCGCCTATGATGATCCAGGGTACAGCTGCCATAA
>OCAT01001508.1_pt1 | contig 14719 bp, 9 predicted proteins | sample 1538311 | NCBI WGS metagenome assembly OCAT01 (sample SAMEA2580287, study PRJEB22360) | human gut metagenome | biome: human gut; feature: human-associated habitat; material: faeces | place: Denmark | collected 2008/2010
GCCCAAAAGACAGGCAGACTAGCCCGGAACAATGGAATAATAAAATGGAATGAAAGTGTAATCATAGCTATACACAATACAGAATAAACAGCTACGATCCTAGCTATGGCAACCAACAATTTCTTCCAATTGTTTTCATGATTCACCGTTTGTGATCCCGATGAATAACGCTCAAGCATTTTTTTCCATTTGCCGGGCAGACGTTTCTCTACTATATGATAAGCAGGTATCGCCAAACGTATCATATACGGGGTCAGAAATGTGGTAATGACCGAAACAGCCACCACAATAGGATATAAGAAATCACTGGTTACTTTCAGACTTACCCCCAACGAAGCGATAATAAATGCAAATTCACCAATCTGGGTCAGACTGAAACCACATTGCATGGCAACTTTCAACGGCTGTCCCGACAAAATCACACCACCTGTACCAAAAATAACCTGCCCAAGCAGAATGGCCAATGTAATAATCACAATGGGCCATATATATTCTACAATCATGGCAGGGTCTACCATCATTCCCACAGATACAAAGAAAATGGCTCCAAACAAATCCTTTACAGGGGCCACAAGCTTCTCTATATTTTCGGCCTCTACCGTTTCTGCCAAAATAGACCCCATTATAAAAGCTCCAAACGCAGCCGAAAATCCAACCTTGGCCGCCACAACTACCATACCGAAGCACAATGCCAGCGAAACAATCAGCAATGTTTCATTTGCCATCCACTTGCGGGAACGCTTCAAAAATGTAGGAATGATATAAATACCTACCACAAACCACAATATAAGGAAGAATAATAATTTGGCAATACTATATACCATTTCACTGCCCTCGAAATTCTGACTCACTGCCATTGTACTCAACATAACCATCAAAACAATAGCCAATATATCTTCCAATATCAAAATACTAAGAACCAAGCCGGCAAACCGTTGCTGCCTCAATCCCAAATCATCAAAAGCCTTATAGATAATAGTCGTGGAGGACATGGCCAACATACCTCCCAAATACAGACAGTCCATGCGTTGCCACCCGAAAGACCACCCTACAAAAATCCCAACCAATATCATACAAAATATAATGGTACACGCCGCAATGACCGCCGTCCCCCCTACCTTCACCAGTTTCTTGAAACTAAATTCCAACCCTAGAGCGAACAACAAGAATATCACACCAATCTCCGACCATGTATGGATATTGGCCACATCAATGACCGACGGAGTAAGAGGAACATGGGGACTTGCCAAAAAGCCGGCTACGATATAGCCGAGAACAAGAGGTTGCTTTAACCGTTTAAAGACGAGCGTCATGACACCGGCGCAGATCAGAATCAAAGCCAAATCACTTATCAATGGAGCCAATTCAGACATAGCTAATAAATTTTTGATTGCAAAATTAAGAATTATCTATTTATCATATTCTTCATCCTATTATTAATTTTGCATTAAAAGCTGTTTTTATGAAAAGGAACTAACCGTAAATGTATATCAGCCATATAAAGAAAACGCGAATATCCAGATTTCTTGAATATTCGCGTTTTCTTTGTTATCAGCGTTCTCTTTTCCGGCTTTCGATTTATTTTCTGAACGGGGCCTTTACTACTACAGCTTTCAGCTTGCGTCCGCGCACATCAATAAATATTTCAGTACCTAATGCCGTGTAAGCGGTCTGAACATATCCCATACCGATACCAATCTTACGCATTGGAGACATGGTTCCACTAGTTACTTCACCTATTTTCTCTCCATCAGCATTTACCAGTTCATAACCATGACGGGGAATACCACGGTCTACCATTTCAAAAGCAATCAGCTTGCGTTTCAATCCTTCGGCTTTCTGCTTTTCAAGTAAAGCACGTGAAGTGAAATTCTTTCCTTCAACAAACTTGGTAATCCAGCCCAATCCTGCTTCCAACGGAGAAGTGGTATCACTCAAATCATTACCATACAGGCAAAAGCCCATTTCCAAACGTAATGTATCACGAGCCCCTAGCCCGATAGGTTTAATCCCTTCAGGAGCACCTGCTTCAAAAATTGCTTTCCAGATAGCCTGACCGGCTTCGGGATAAAAATAAAGCTCGAAACCACCTGCACCGGTATAACCGGTATTCGAAATAATCACATCTTTCTGACCGGCGAACTCACCTGTGGTAAAAGCATAATAAGGAATTTCAGACAAGTTGACCGGAGTCAGTTTTTGCAAAACTTCCATAGCCTTCGGTCCCTGAATAGCAAGCTGTGCCATACGGTCGGATGCGTTTTCCAATTCCGCACCCACTGTGTTATGGCTGACACACCAGTTCCAGTCTTTCTCAATATTGGCCGCATTTACCACCAACAAGTATTTTTCGGATTCATAGTGATATACCAACAGGTCATCAACAATACCTCCCTCCTCATTAGGGAAACAAGTATATTGCGCTTTACCGACGGGCAAAGTCGCCACATTGTTTGAAGTCACTTGCTGCAAAAACTCCAACGCATTAGAACCTTTTACCCAAAATTCACCCATATGGGATACATCAAAAACACCTACGGCATTACATACAGTAAGATGTTCATCAATAATTCCCGAATATTCAATAGGCATATTATAACCTGCAAATTCGTGCATTTTCGCCCCCAAGGCAATGTGTGTTTCGGTAAACGGAGTTGTTTTCATGTTATTACTTTACTATTTTAAGGTTAATAAATTACTTATCTTGCCACCAATTCAGCGATTTTCACCACCACTTTCATGGCTTTCTCAATAGACTGGATTGGCACGAACTCATATCTGCCATGAAAATTCAAGCCGCCGGCAAAAATATTGGGACAAGGCAATCCCTTGAATGAAAGTTGTGCACCATCCGTTCCACCGCGGATAGCCTTCACCTTAGGTGTCACGCCCGCCTCTTCCATAGCCTTGAAAGCGATATCAATGATATGCATCACCGGCTCAATTTTCTCACGCATATTGTAATACTGGTCTTTCAATTCCAATGTAACGGTGCCTTCTCCATATTTCTTATTGATGATTTCCGCCCACTTTTTCATATTTTCCTTGCATGCCTCAAACTTGGCACGGTCATGATCACGGATTATATAAGAGATGGTAGTCTGCTCTACTTCACCCGTCATGCCAATCAAATGATAGAATCCCTGATAACCATCAGTACATTCGGGCACTTCGTCCGTAGGCAGTAAAGACACAAACTCATTAGCCACACGCAAGGAGTTGATCATTTTATCCTTTGCATATCCCGGATGTACGTTACGTCCTTTAATAATCACTTTCGCAGAAGCGGCATTAAAGTTTTCAAACTCCAACTCCCCTACTTCACCACCATCCATCGTATATGCCCACTCGCATCCGAATCTCTCCACATCAAATTTATGTGCACCCAAGCCTATTTCTTCATCAGGATTAAATCCCACACGAATTTTTCCATGCTTGATTTCAGGATGTTCTTTCAAATATACCATAGCCGAGATGATTTCAGCAATGCCCGCCTTGTCATCAGCTCCCAACAATGTTTTGCCGTTGGTTACAATAAGGTCCTCCCCTTTATGATCCAACAGTTCGGGAAATTGCTTGGGAGAAAGTATAATGTTGTCTTCTTCGCATAATACAATATCCGTTCCGTCATAACCATAGACAATGCGTGGGGTGACTCCCGCACCCGTCATATCGGGACTGGTATCCATGTGTGCAATAAATCCGATGGTAGGAACCGGTTTATCCGTATTGGCCGGCCATGTGGCAAACAGATAACCATTCTCATCCAAAGAAATTTCCTGAAAGCCCAATTGTTCCAATTCAGATCTTAAATATTGTGCAAACACCATCTGCTTCGGTGTACTGGGGGTAGCCCCGCTATTCTCATCAGACTGAGTGTCGAAGCTTACATATTTTAAAAATCGTTCTATCACCGTCATTTTTCTTTTTGTTTTAATATTCATACTTGCCTGTAAAAATAGAAAAAGAGCCGTGAATTGCCAAACAAATCACGGCTCTTTTTCATTAATATTTTATTATTTTGTTATTAGAAACAACTGGAACCATCAAAACAATGGGTACATACCTTACATTTTGGTAATCCTATCGCTTCTACCAAAGTTTCCAAAGTATTGAATTTCAAGGAGCTCAGACCGAAGCGGTCGGCAATCATTTGCACCATCTTCTTATACTCCGGCGAATCTGTCGTTGCATATTTTTCCAGATTCTTATTTTCATCGCCTTCAATCTCCTTAATCATCCGGCGGGTTATCAATTCCAAATCACTTTTTGAAGAAGTGAAACCAATGAAAGGGCATCCATAAATCAATGGCGGACAAGCAATGCGCATATGAACCTCTTTGGCACCATAATCAAATAAAATTTTTACATTATCACGAAGTTGGGTTCCACGCACTATAGAATCGTCACAGAACAACACGCGCTTACCTTCCAGCATTGCACGATTAGGTATCAGCTTCATTTTTGCTACCAGTGAACGCATTTCCTGATTGGCAGGAGTAAAACTACGAGGCCAGGTGGGTGTGTACTTGGCAATAGCACGATGATAAGGAATTCCTTTGCCTTCAGCATACCCCAATGCCATACCTACTCCCGAATCAGGAATACCGCAGGCACAATCAACTTCCGAATCGTCCTTCTGCCCCATTTTATAACCACTCATAAAACGTACTTCCTCTACATTTTTCCCTTCATAGCATGAAACAGGAAATCCATAATATACCCACAAAAAAGAACAAATCTGCATTCCTTCGTTCGGCTTGCGCATTTGTTCCATTCCGTCGGCACGCAAGCGAATAATTTCGCCCGGTCCTACATATTTCTCTATTTCATAATCCAGATTCGGCAAACTGCTTGATTCACTTGTCGCAGCATACGCACCCTCTTTTTTACCTATCACAATCGGAGTACGCCCCCATTTGTCACGTGCTGCTATAATACCGTCTTCCGTCAATATCAGCATGGAGCATGATCCTTTGATTTTATTAAAGACATTCTCTATACCATCTACAAAATTTTTCCCTTGCACAATAAGCAATGCGATCAGCTCCGTCTGATTCGTCTTGCCAAGACTCATTTCAGAAAAGTGCATATTAGCTGCCAGCAAGTCGCGTTCCAATTCCGTAATGTTATTGATTTTAGCTACTGTGACGATGGCGAACTTGCCCAGATGCGAGTTTATCACGATAGGCTGCGGGTCCGTATCACTGATAATGCCGATACCCGAACTACCTTTGAACTTTGGAAGTTCAGATTCAAACTTCGTGCGGAAATAAGAACTCTCCAAATTGTGGATAGAACGCATAAATCCCTCTCCTTGGGCATACGTAGCCAAACCACCTCTTTTTGTTCCTAAATGTGAATTATAGTCCGTCCCGTAAAATAAGTCGGTGACGCATTCAGCCTTTGAGACTGTTCCAAAAAAACCACCCATTCCTTTTTGCGTATTTTTCGTTTAGGGTGCAAAATTACGAAAAAAGTTTGGCTCTGAATGAATAATCATTGCTATTTTTGCATTAAAATGTAGCATTTATGAAATCACTATTACTCATCTTCTTGGGAGGAGGTACAGGAAGTGTACTTCGCTACCTGCTTACCATAAGCATTTATCGCCAGGGAACAACGAATTTTCCGTGGGGTACTTTCGCAGTCAATATTTTGGGTTGCATACTGATCGGGGTATTCTATACCCTCACCTCACGCATTCATATCAACAATGATATAAGACTGATGCTCACTATCGGACTTTGCGGTGGCTTCACTACTTTTTCCACTTTCAGCAACGAAAGTCTGCAATTACTGAAATCAGGACTCTACCCCTCTTTTTTCACCTACATCATCGGTAGTGTGGTATTGGGTATCCTCGGAGTAATGCTAGGGATATGGATGAGCGAATAAAGCAAAAAATATCCCTCCGGCTCTATACCACATAGAACAGGAGGGATTGAAATTGCACCTCAGTTATTAAACCTTATTTTAATCTCAAGACACTTCGTCCGGCTGTAATGGCTGCACTGTTTGCAGGAGTTGACTTACGGGTACAATAATCAAATTCCGCAGTTTTCTCTCCGTTAAATGATTTCCATTTTAATTTCAGCTTCACTGTTTTTCCTTCAGTGTCAGGCAAGGAATCCAAATTAAATGCCACCAGTCCGTCGGCAGGTTCACCATATACATCACCAAAAGCATTATGACGGAATTCTACCTCATAAGGATTTTCAGCATCTTTACTCATCAACAAATTGACAAAATGAGCTTGACTGCGATTCCCCCACATGGTTCTGAAACGCAAAGTCAAATAACCGTCCTCGGCAATTGTTACCCAATCGTTAATCATATCTACAGGGTCAGTACCATATACTTCATCATTCTTATCTCCTAAATCACCGGCAATCGGTTTTGTCAAGATACTGTCTATCCAGTTGATATGTACAGCCTTGTCATACTCTCCGCTTGACTCATTCACCGGATCGAAATTTACAAGGGCCCTTACTTCCTTCTCACCATAGGGAGAATTTTTCATATTGACAGGTAACAGTGTCGTACTGTCATCCAACTGCATAAAAAATGAATTGTCGGCCACCGGTTTCACAGTAACCAGTGCATTGGGCAACGCATATCTATAATAATCATTATCATCATCATCCAAACAGGATTGAAAGATCATCACAGAAGCAAGTACCGCTACAGACGCAAGCAATTTATTAAAACCAAAAAACTTTTTCATTGTGCTTTTCTTTACTTAGTTAATTATTCTAGTTTATAAGTCCTTTCTATTGAAAAAAATGCAGGCCATACCATAATGCTGCACGAAGTTTTGTTAAGAAAACATAATCATCTGACAGTTATGTTACAAACCTTCTTCCATTTATATTTCTTATATTCACACAAGCGAGCCATAGGCGAACAAAGGGATAATTTTACCGAAATTTAGCTCATCTCAAATTACTAATCCTATGATTTTTTTATCTTAATTTTGTTACTGTTTTTTGAAAAAAGAAAAGATTTAGAATAAAGAGTTTTATGAAAGCTACTATCACAAGTCTCATTTTTTTACTACTGTCATTAACCGTCTCATCGCAGACTTATAAATACATTGGCATAGAAGAAGGACTAAGCAATCAGAAAATATACAAAATTCAGAAAGATGCTCGTGGATATATATGTGGTTCCTTACTCATGTGGGGATAGACCAATATAACGGAAAAGAAATAAAACATTATAAATTAAGAGAAGGTAACAGGGAACTAGACCCGTTATTGAATATAAACTGGACTTTTTTAGATAAAACAGGTACACTACTGGTAACAGGAAAACAAGGCAGAATTTTTCGTTATGATTCAGGCCACGACCGTTTTGTACAGATATACAATATGTACAATTACTGGAATAAGGACTACCATGCTTTCGTGAGATATAGTTACATAGACCAGGAGGATAACGTATGGCTGTGCGGCAAATCGGCTATCCACCTTTTTAACATAGAATCCGGACAAAAGCAACAAATCTCTAACCGACTGGGAAATATCACCTGCATAGAACAGATAAACAGTGAACATTTCTTTATAGGTACAGACAAAAGAATCTATCTGGCAAAACTGGAAAACGGGAATTTAAAAGAGCTCTCCTGCGGCAAACTGGGAATGATGGATATGCACGTACATGAATTATATCTACACCGTACAGCCAACAAACTATTTATAGGCACTTTTGAAAAGGGAGTCTATATATATGACTTGAACAGCCAGAAAATTGTACGTCCCGAAGTAGAACTGACAGATGTGAATATTACACGGATCAGTCCTTTGAACACAAAGGAATTATTAGTAGCCACTGAAGGAGCAGGAGTACACAAGTTAAACATAGACACCTATGAAACAGATCCTTATATCATTGCGAACTATGGTAGTTACAACGAAATGGACGGAAACATTATCAATGATGTATATGTAGACAACGAGCAGCGTATCTGGCTGTCCAACTATCCTACGGGAATTACCGTCCGCAATAACCAATATACCAACTACAACTGGATAAAGCACTCTATTGGCAACCGACAGTCACTAGTAAACAACCAAGTAAACTCCATTATAGAAGACAGTGACGGGGATCTGTGGTTTGGAACAAGCAACGGCATCAGCTTATACGATTCAAAGCAAAAGCAATGGCGTTCTTTCCTAAGCTCTTTCAATCACGGACTAAAAGATCAGAACCGCATTTTTATTACTTTATGCGAAGTCTCTCCGGGTATTATATGGGCGGGAGGATATGCATCGGGCATTTTCCAGATTACCAAGAAAAACGGAAACATAGAATACCTCACCCCTGCCCAATCCTTCCATCTGAATGTACGTGCCGACAAATACATACGCGACATTAAAAAGGACAGATACGGGTGTATATGGTCCGGAGGATATTATAATCTGAAATGCTTTAATCTGAAGACACGCCAAGGACGTCTTTATCCCGGACTAGGTTCTGTTACTGCCATTGAAGAAAAGGACAGTACATCTATGTGGATAGGTACCTCCACCAATCTTTTTCTACTAGACCGGAATTCGGGCAAATACCATGAAATACCTCTGCCCGGTGGAGCAACCTACATTTATACGTTACACCAAGAAGACAATGGTTTACTCTACATTGGCACCAGTGGTTCCGGACTATTTACTTATGATCCGGTAAAAGAATCAATCAGCGCCCATTACCATACAGGAAACAGCCCGTTAGTATCAAACAGCATTTATGTTATTCTACCCACAAAAGACGGGAATATCTTGATGAGTACCGAAAATGGTATCAGTATTTTCTCGCCTACCAACCGCCAGTTCCGCAACTGGACTCGCGGACAAGGGTTGATGTCCACCTGTTTCAATGCCGGCTCCGGCGTACTACGTGCCAATGGGAACACCGTATTCGGAAGTACAGACGGTGCACTGGAATTCCCCCCAAACATAGAGATGCCCAAAACAGGAGATTCACATATGATATTCAGCGATTTCCGTATTTTCTACCAAACTGTATATCCCAATGATCCAAACTCTCCTCTGACTAAAGATATCGACCAAATAGAGAAATTGAATCTGAAATATATGCAAAATACATTTTCCATCCGAGTATCCTCTATCAATTACGATTATCCGTCGGACATACTATATACCTGGCAGTTGGAAGGATTCTACGATGGCTGGACTACTCCCAGTGACGAAGGAACTATCCGATTTACTAATGTTGCTCCCGGCACCTATACACTGCGTGTACGTTCTGTTTCCAAAGAGGATAATAAACACGTGTTGCAGGAGCGGATATTGAAAATAACTGTAGCACATCCCGTGTGGCTCAGTTTTTGGGCTATTTGTATTTATGTCCTGACTATCATTTTAGCAACATACGTCATTTTCCGCCTTCATTCCATGCGCAGAGAAAAAAAGGCCTCGGATGAAAGAACTCGGTTCTTTATCAATACAGCGCATGATATCCGTACTCCGCTGACACTGATAAAGGCACCTTTGGAAGAAATTCAACAAAAAGAAAATTTAAGTGAAGAAAGTCAGGCCAATATGCTTACAGCCATGAAGAACGTGGACACTTTGATACGCCTCACCACCAATCTGATAAACTTCAGCAAAGCCAATGTGTACTCATCCTCCCTTCGTATATCGGAACACGAACTTAATACCTATATGGAAGGAATATACCATGCCTTTTATAGTTATGCAGAAGCCAAACAGATCAAACTCGACTACAAAAGCAACTTTGAATATCAAAATGTATGGTTCGACAAAGAAAAGATGGACTCGATCACAAAAAATCTGATTTCAAATGCCATCAAATATACTCCCGCCCACGGTGAGGTACACATTATCACCCGCCATGACAAGGACAACTGGAGTCTGGAGATTACGGACACGGGCATCGGGATTCCTGCCAAAGAACAGAAAAAGTTATTTAAGTTACACTTCAGGGGCAGCAATGCCATCAATGCAAAAATTACAGGCAGTGGAATCGGACTGATGTTAGTGTGGAAACTGGTACGTATTCATAAAGGAAAGATCAGCATAGAAAGCGTAGAGAATAAAGGCACCCGCGTAAAGGTTATCTTCCCCCAAAAACAATTCCGAAGTCAACAGGTTCCGACAAAAACGGTACAACAAGAAAACGTGGTACCAGTATCCCCTAGTGCAGTCTCTCCCCACACTTATAAAGATCAGTATCGGCAGCATGTTCAAAATGCACAGCGCATCCTGGTTGTGGAAGACCATGACGATCTACGCGAATATCTGTCTCATACTTTATCCGAAGCTTATCAAGTGGAAACATGTACCAATGGAAAAGAAGCCTTAAAAATCATCCCCGAATTTAAGCCTGATTTAGTATTATCGGACATTATGATGCCCGAAATGCGGGGGGACGAATTGTGTTCTGCTATCAAGAATAATATACTGACGTCTCATATCCCTGTAATTCTGCTAACAGCATTAAATGACGAAAAGAATATCGTTGAAGGGTTGGAAACAGGTGCGGACAAATACCTGATAAAACCTTTTAACATAGGAATACTAAAAGCATCCATAGCCAATATACTGACTAACCGTGCACTACTTCGTAGCAAATATGCAGAAATGGAACTACACAATGACAGCATTTCCATAAATTATAGCAACACATTGGATCAACAGTTCCTGGAAGCAGTAAAAGAAACAATAACTGAAAATCTAGACAATTCAGGTTTCAACGTGGAGTCACTCTGTGCTTCACAAAATATGAGCCGTTCCAGTTTCTACAATAAACTAAAAGCATTGACAGACCAAGCTCCGGCAGACTATATCCGCCTGATCCGGCTGAAACGGGCAGCGCAATTACTATCCGAAGGACAGTATAATATATCCGAAATATCAGATATGACCGGGTTTAATGATGTAAAATATTTCCGCGAGGTATTCAAAAAATACTATAAAATAAGTCCTAGCGGATATAGCAAGGGAGAAATGAAGGAAGAACCGACTAAACCATAAGATTCCTAAAGAAACTTATTTTGAACAAAATTTATCATTAACGCATTAACAGATAAAAGAGAAAATGAGTACTTTCGGGGCATTCATCCGTAGAATAAACTGACTTATGATAGGAAAAATTAAAATGATGGCAATCATCACGTTTTACGTAGCTGTATTACTTGTTATTGCAGTGTATTTGCAAGACGGAAGCGGAACATTCTCCCATTTTTTCGAAAATGCAAATCTATACATACGTAATTTGCGTAATGTACATGCTCCGGCTTTCCATCAAACTTATGACAATTATCTGCAACTTTTTCCACTCATACTTCTATTCGGACTGAAATTGGGAGGAATAAGAGGTAATTTCGGATGGAAACGGCTGTTCACTTTCATAGTCTTGTCAGTCGTACTGACGCAGCTGGTAGTAAATGGATTAAAACTCACCACAGGGGTGCTTCGCCCGGATGCCACAAATTATTTCTCTTTTCCTTCCGGACATACGGCAGCAGCGTTTATGGCAGCTACCCTATTGTATAAGGAATATGGATTCAAAGGATATTGGGTAGGATTAGTAGCATACGCAGCAGCTATAGTTACAGGGTTTACCCGCATTCTGAATAACCGTCACTGGCTGTTTGATGTCATCATTGGTGCGGCCTTGGGAATATTGCTTACTGATTTGGCTTTCCGCCTGGTACAACTCATATTCAAAGACCGGGGACTTATACAACATAAATAAATACTATAAACTTAATAACACAACAAACTTGGCACTTATGAAAAAACAAATGATCTTATTGGGAATGTTAATGGCATTTTGTATGGCAGAGGCCAAAGTAACACTGCCTGCATTATTCACAGACAATATGGTATTACAACAAAAATCGAATGTCATTTTTCATGGCCATTCATCTACAAAAAAAGAAGTGATAATAAAAACGGGATGGAATAAGCATCCCTATACGACATCACCTGACAAAGAAGGAAATTGGAAAATAGAAGTTCCTACCCCATCTGCCGGAGGTCCTTATGAAATTATCATTTCGGACGGGGATGAGCACATACTGCAAAATATTCTGATTGGCGAAATATGGTTGTATACAGGAGAATGTGAAACAGAAACTCCCATAGATATACCCTCCCAACCTTATATCCGTCTGTTTCAGACAAAAAAAGAAATCTCTTTAGTTCCCAAGAAAGATTTGCATGCTACACAAGAAGGTTGGAAAGAATGTACATCTGAAACCATAACCGGACTCCCTGCAATCGGATATTTTTTTGCCAGTCAGTTACAAAAAAACCTGAAAGTACCCATAGGTATAATAAGTTGTACCTGGAAAGATACTCCTGCAGAAGCATGGGCCAGTTATGATGCGTTAGAAAACCTGCCAAGTTACAACAAAGAAACTGAAATGCTTGAATCCTTGGGGTTCAATCCTGAAAAAATAGAAGCAGAATATGCCCGTCAAAGAGAAGAGTGGTATCAAGCTCTTTACGAACACGATATGGGATGGTGCGATGACCACCAAGTATGGGCGGAACCTGATTATTCGGATGAAAACTGGAAAACAATGGAACTTCCGGGATACTGGGAAGATAAGGGAATGAAAGACTTCGATGGAGTAGTGTGGTTCAGAAAAACGATAGATATTCCACGTAACTGGGCTAGAAAAAATGTCACAATAAATTTAGGGAACATTGCCGATGAAAGCATCGTATATTATAACGGGACTGAAATAGGACGAAACACGAAAGCCGATGCGTCCCGCTATTACACAATTCCCTATAAGCTGGTAAAACGCGGAAAAGCTGTACTGACCATACGTGTGACCAATTACAAAAGCAAAGGAGGAATATATGGCCGTCCAGAAGACATGAAGCTGAGTGTAAAAGGCAAAGATCCTATCTCATTGGCAGGAGAATGGAAATACCTATCCGGTCTCTCATTAAGTGGAATCCCCCCTGTACCCATTTCACCAGAAAGTAACCCTAAGTATCCTACAGGATTATTCAATGCAATGATACATCCGCTTACCTCTTTCCCCCTTCAAGGTGTTATATGGTATCAAGGAAAGAGTAATTTGGAAAGTAGCGATGAATATGCAGACTTATTCATGTCATTGATAGCCGACTGGCGCGATAAATGGCAAAAACCACAAATGCCTTTCTACTTTGTGCAACTGCCCAATCATGAGAAAAAAGAAGAAGCACAAGATGATTCAGACTGGGCGGCCATGCGTGAAGCACAAGCACAGGCTTTACACTTGAATCATACAGGCATGGTGATAACCACCGATATTGGGAAAGAAAAAAGCAATACCTTCCAAAGTACTCTGGAAACAGGTCTTCGCCTATCACAGTTAGCTTTAAAGCAAACTTACGGAAAAAGAAAAATGCCTCAATATCCGGTTTATAAAGGCTACAGCATCGAAGGAAATACCCTTCGCATCCATTTTGAAAACTTAGGAAAAGGATTCTTGCATCCCGACCCAGTACGCGGATTTATAATCGCAGGTACAGATCGGATTTTTTATCCGGCAACAGTAACTGTAAAAAAGAAAGAAATAATTGTACAATCACCCGATGTACCTCATCCTGTAGCCGTAAGATACAATTGGGCCAACCATACTGATGGTACCTTATTCGGAGCATCAGGCCTGCCTGTAGCTCCATTCCGAACAGATAATTGGTAATTATTGCAAGCTATATGAATAGCCACTTAGATAATTCCTGTATATTTGCACTATTTTAAAATAAACAAAGAAAAACAATGGGAATGGTAATAGGTATAGACGTAGGCGGAAGCACCACCAAGATAATAGGTGTGGATAAAGAAGGCATAAAACATCCTATGATTGTAAAAGCCGAAGATCCTATCACTTCGTTATTCGGTGCTTTCGGCAAATACATATATGATAATGGAATCAGCTTAAACGACATTGATAAAGTCATGTTGACAGGAGTGGGAAGTGCTTACGTAAACCAACCCTTATATGGACTCTCTACTGATCATACGGATGAGTTTCTAGCAAACGGTCTTGGAGCTCACTATGACTCCCAATTGCAAGACCTTATTGTAGTAAGCATGGGTACCGGCACCTCTTTTGTAAAAGTGGAAGGAGGTAAAAACATATCTCACATAGGTGGTATAGGTATTGGCGGAGGAACCATTCAAGGACTATCTCGCCTGTTGTTAAAAACACAGAATATTCATCAAGTGGTAAAGATGGCAGAAAAAGGTGTAATAGAAAATATTGATCTGCAAATCAAGGATATTTGCAATACCCCTCTACCTGGACTGCCTCTGGATGCCACCGCTTCCACATTTGGCAAAGCAAGTTCAAACGCCTCTATGGAAGATGTAGCAGCGGGAATCATTCATATGGTATTACAATCAATAGGACAATCTGTCATATTAGCAGCACTGAATAGCCACATTAAAGATTTTGTCCTAATAGGTAATTTGACCAAAATGCCACAATGCAAAGAAATATTCCCAGTTATGGAAGAAATGTACCAATGCCATTTTTGGATACCTGAATATGCAGAGTATCGCACGGCATTGGGAGCAGCACTAGCTTATACACATAAATAAGAAAGAGAACCGTACTGTTCCTAACTCCTTTCTATTATTATGCTTAGCATAGCAGCAAGATTTTTTAGAGATATTCAGTAAATGTCTCTAAAAAATAAGATGGCATATGAAGATGATAGGGCAT
>OCAT01001513.1_pt1 | contig 14689 bp, 13 predicted proteins | sample 1538311 | NCBI WGS metagenome assembly OCAT01 (sample SAMEA2580287, study PRJEB22360) | human gut metagenome | biome: human gut; feature: human-associated habitat; material: faeces | place: Denmark | collected 2008/2010
AATGCTGTAGCATCGGTGGGCGCTGCCGGAATGTATATGTGGTTTGCCAATGGCATTGCCGTCCTGGCAAAAATGGGCGGACAAGTGAAAGTTGGCCACGCCCTCGGAGCCGGCGAGCCGGAACAGGCACGTGGCTATGCCAGAAACGCGATTCAGCTTTCGCTGTTTTTCGGCCTTTTCTATGGAATTATCTGCCTGCTTTTTCAAGGTCCGTTGATCGGATTCTTCCGTCTGAATTCCAAAACCGTAATCCAGGATGCCGAAGTATATCTCGCCATCACCTGCGGACTGGTCGTATTTTCCTTTTTGAACCAGGTATTTACCGGAATTCTGACTGCCATGGGAAACAGCCGGACCTCGTTTCTCGCGACAGCAATCGGACTTGTCATCAATATCATCCTTGACCCTATCCTGATTTTCGGAATTGGGCCATTTCCACAGATGTATGTGGCCGGAGCCGCCATTGCCACTGTATTTGCACAATCTGTTGTCACAGCGGTCTTCCTCGTTTCCATCCGCAGGGAACCGGAAATTTTTATGAATCTGCATTTTTTTACCCGTCCCCAGACGGATATTCTGAAAGAATTGATTCAGATTGGCCTGCCTTCTTCTATCCAGAATATGATGTTTACCGGGATTTCCATGGTAATCGCACGGATGGTAGCAAGTTTTGGAGACGCTGCCGTGGCTGTCCAAAAGGTCGGTTCCCAGATCGAGTCCATCTCCTGGATGACGTCCGATGGTTTTGCCGCAGCGGTGAATTCTTTTATTGCGCAGAATTTCGGAGCCGGAAACGAAACCAGAGCAAAACGGGGTTACCGCTGTTCCATGATCGTTGTCCTGCTATGGGGCTTTTTTTGCACCATCGTACTGATCGTATTTCCGGCACCGATCTTCCGGATTTTCATACCAGAAGCCGCCGTTCTCCCGATGGGCATAGATTACCTGCAGATCCTCGGCGTTTCCCAGCTTTTCATGTGCATGGAAATCACAACGGCCGGAGCATTTTCCGGGCTTGGACGCACCCTTCCTCCATCCATTGTCAGCACCTCTCTCACCGTTGCCCGGATTCCGATGGCCCTGCTTCTGATCTCCACCCCGCTTGGACTAAACGGTATCTGGTGGAGTATCACAATCTCGAGTATATGCAAAGGCATTGTCCTGACTGCCGCTTTCAAAAAGATGACATTCCGGGGAATAAAAGTGAATACACATTCCTAAAGGGAAATGAGCTCCGGTCCCTTGTTCGCCCCGGATGATTCCCCACTTCCGAAATGCCTGTCCACCAGGTGACAGTACTCTTCATAAGCCGGAACCTCGGAAAACGCTTCCCGAAGCGCATCCTGGATGCCCTTATAATACCATCCAATCATCTTTTTATCCTTCATCCGAAACCGATTCCAAAGCTCCTCCCCGACAACCGGATAATCCCTGTCAATATCCCGCATATTGGACAGCTTGTCCGCAAGTCCGATCATCTGTACCTCATAAGGAGCACAACGAATTCTTTTTATCGTTGAACCTTTCCGCTCTATCCACGACCTGGACTTGTCCTCACTTTCCTGTGCCACCAGCGATGCGACCCGCTCTGAAAAAGACGCCTCCAGCAGCTCTTTGGTCACTCCCTCGCAGTCCTCAATCGTATCGTGAAGAATCGCCGCACTGATCACTTCCTCGTCCTTCGTCATCGTAGAGACGATGTCCCCCACCTCAATCGGATGAACAATATAAGGACGCTTCGTCCCTTTCCGAAACTGTCCTTCATGTGCCTTTGTCGCAAATTCGATTGCCCGGTCTATCATCATATTCCGTTCCTTTCTTCTGTTGACATTTACAGATTTAGCGTACCACGTTGAAAAATAAAATCAAGGTTTTTCTTCCATAAATTGAGATTCTATCGTATACTAGTTTACGTCAAAAGAATGGAAACGAATCATCGGAAATGTATTTTCGATTTGTAGAAAGTAGGAGGTTTTTGCCATGGAGAAAAAGAAAGGCGTCCTCATTACCGGGGCGTCCAGGGGGATCGGACGTGCAGCCGCTCTTTTACTTGCCAGATATGGGTTCCATCTGTTTCTCAACAGCGCCCATCACCTGGATGCTTTAAAAGAAGTACAAAAAGAGATTTTGCGTCTCCCTGGTGCTTCCTGTGAACTTTGTCCGGGTAATGTTGGCGATCCTGGGCAGGTACGGAATATGTTCTCACAGATCTCCCGCTCCGAACAAGTGGATGGAGGTGTGGAGATTCTCATTAACAATGCCGGGATTTCCCATATCGGGCTGTTAAGCGATATGACGGACAGCGAGTGGAATCAGGTGATCGCGACCAATCTTTCCTCCGCTTTTTACTGCTGCAGGGAAGCCATCCCGCACATGGTATCAAAAAAAACGGGCAAAATCCTCAATATTTCTTCCATGTGGGGACGAAGCGGCGCATCCTGCGAAGCAGCTTACTCCGCCTCCAAAGCGGGGATTCACGGCCTTACCCAGGCGCTGGCCAAAGAACTTGCGCCAAGCAACATCCAGGTAAACGCCATCGCTTTTGGAGTCATCGACACCGCTATGAACCAGATGCTCGATCCGGACGAACGGCTCGCTCTCCAGGACGAAATCCCTGCCGGCCGCTTCGCCGCACCGGAAGAGGCCGCACAGATGATCTTACATGTTCTTCAAGCGCCTTCTTATATGACTGGACAAATCATTGGATTTGACGGCGGATTTTTATAGAAATTGCCGCCATAAATATATTAGAAAAGGAAACCTGTTCCTTCTATTGATCGGAACATGGTTTCCCTTTTTTATATTTCTGTAGTTACTTCAGGCACCACGCATATCCATATTCCGGCAGCGTGATAACGCCGTCTTCAATTATTTCACCGCTAAAAAGTTCTCTTTGTGGTCCTTCTTGCGGAAGATGAAATTCTTTTGACCTGTCAGCAAAGTTAAAGATTCCGGTCAATGTCCGGCCATTCCATCTTCTGATCATACAAAGAATTTCCTGATCCCCGGTTCCCCACGTATTCACTTCCGCTTCTGGACCTAGAATATCTTCCTGCGCTCTTAGTTTTTCCATATAATCCAGTGTCGCAAAAATCTGGCCTTCCACCGTATCTTTATCATTCCGGTTTTCTGCAAGTTCCCACTTGAAAGCTCCTCTGTGGATGTATCTGGAGTCTGAACATTTTTCCGGATCTTCTTTATATGTGTAGTCATTCACCTGTCCGATCTCATCCCCGCTGTAAATCATCGGGATCCCCGCCTGCATGAACATGTAGGCATGAAGCATCAGATCTTTTCGGATGGCCTTCTCCATTTTGGCATCGTCCTGCTCAAACCCTGCGCTTTCAATCCCACACATGGATGCCGTCGTACCGCAAAATCTGGCGTCTTTTGTCACCGGATCGTCGTTGTAGAGCTCCCCACGACTTACGCTTCCCGGATACTTACCTGTAAAGTAATCGTTCAAATATTGTTTGTGAGGAATTTCTTTCATTCCCCACCATTTCAGTGTATCATAGTCCAGACCCCAGCCAATGTCGTCGTGGCATCTCAGATAATTCAGAAAGGTATATTGCTTTGGCAGACTGTTCACAATATCAAGCTGCTTCTTGAGAAGTCTCGTATCATGTACCGCCAGGGTGTGCCAGGTGGTCGCCATGGTTGTGACATTGTATAGCATATGGCACTCTGGCTTTTCTACCGTTCCAAAATAAGGCAGCACTTTCTCCGGTTCCATCACAACCTCACCCAGAAGCGCTACTGCCGGACAGACAATTTCACCGATCATCCTCATCATACGGATAATAGTATGAACCTGTTTTAAGTTCCGGCAGGATGTACCGAGCTCTTTCCAGATATAAGGAACCGCATCGATACGGATAATATCCATTCCCTGATTTGCGAAGAACAGGAAATTGTACATCATCTCGTTAAACACTCTAGGATTTCCATAGTTCAAATCCCACTGGTACGGATAAAATGTCGTCATCACATAGTGTCCGATTTCCGGAATCCAGGTAAAATTCCCCGGCGCCGTCGTCGGGAATACCTGTGGAACCGTACGCTCAAACTGGTTGGGGATATCCGGATTGTCGTAGAAGAAATAGCGGCTCATATATTCGCCTTCTCCTCTTCTTGCCCGCACCGCCCACTCATGCTCCTCGGAAGTGTGGTTCATCACAAAATCCATACAAAGATCGATTCCCATTCCGTGACATTTTGTTGCCAGTTTCGCCAGATCCTCCACCGTTCCCAGATCTTCCCGAACCTTGCGGAAATCCGCCACAGCATATCCCCCGTCAGATTTTCCCTTTACAGTATCGAGAAACGGCATCAAATGAATGAAAGATGCATGACTCTCCTTGATATAGTCCAGTTTTTTCTGTACCCCTTTCAGATTCCCGGCAAAATGATCGATATAAAGCATCATGCCAAGCATGTCTTTCTTACGGTACCAGCCCGGGTGTTGTTCCCGCTCCCGGTCACGCTTCTTTAAAGCCGCACTTCGGTTCCTATAATATTCATACATCTGGCCGCACAGTTCCGCATACATGGAATCGTTTCCGTAGAGCTCCATATAGAGCCATTTCAATTCATCCTGATGCTTTTCCATACGAATCTGAAATTCTATGTCGCTTTTCTTTCCTCTTCCCACGATTTTCAAAGCCCCTTTATTGTTCTACTCGTCTCAGATACTTCTGGTATGCAAGATATTCTCCGCTCTCGATCGGCACCGGAAGCCCAGCCTGCATCAGTGCCGCTCCACTGTAGAGCCGGTCATGTCCGTCAATCCTATAATATGCTTCCGGCACCAATCCACGCATTTTCACATAGTTCACCGTCATGTTGCCATGCTGTTTCAGCATAACTACATTTACCAACGCCTCAGACCGGTCCTCTGATACAAACGCCCATGCTCCCAACTCGTCTTTTAACGGATCTGACAATCGATAGTAATCTCCATTCTGGATCAACGGCGCATATGCCTTGAACTTCTTTACCTGATCTTTGACTTCTTCTTTCTCCTTGTCGCTTAACAGTCCCAGATTCAGCTCATAACCGAATGTTCCCGCCATAGCTACGACACCTCTCGTGTTCAGTGAAGTCACCCTTCCGGTCTGGTGGTTTGGCACAGCAGACACATGAGAGCCCACACAAGATGCCGGATAAATAAAGGATGTACCATACTGTATCTCGATCCGGTCGATTGCATCCGTATTATCACTGCACCAGATCTGAGGGGTATAGTATAACATTCCCGCGTCAAACCGTCCGCCGCCACCGCTGCATCCTTCAATCAGTGTATCTGGGTACCGCTTCAGAAGCCGCTCCAGGAAATCATAGACGCCCAGAACATAATCATAAAGAACCTTTCCCTGCTCTTTCGTCTCAGAAGAATAAATATCGGAAATACTTCGGTTCATATCCCACTTGATATAATCAACTTTCCCCTGATCGAGCACCGAACAAATCTGATCGAATACATGATCCCGAATCTCTTTCCTGGAGAAGTCCAGCACAAGCTGGTTTCTTCCCCGGACCGGATGACGCTTCGGAATCTGCAGTGCCCAGTCTGGATGTTCCCGGTAAAGATCACTATCCTCGGAGACCATCTCCGGCTCAATCCACAGTCCGAATTTTAATCCCAGATCGTTGATCTTTCCGATCAGTTCTCCCATAGTACATCCCAGCTTCTTCTCATTGACTACCCAGTCTCCAAGACTTGTATTGTCATCGTTTCTCTCCCCAAACCATCCGTCGTCCAGCACAAGCATTTCAATGCCAAGTTTCGCGGCTTCCCTTCCAAGCTTTAAAAGGCTCTCCCCCGTAAAATTAAAATAATCTGCCTCCCAACTGTTGACGAGAACGGGACGTACTTCATTTTTAAATTTTCCTCTGCACAGATGATTACGGAAACACCGATGCAGATTTTGGGAAAGCTGTGACATCCCCTCTGCGGAATAAGTCAAAACTGTCTCCGGAATCAGGAAGCTCTCCCCCGGCCCAACTGGATAAGAAAATAATTCCGAGGCAAGGCCCATCAGTGCTCTTGACTGATTAAACTGATCTTTTTCAGCTTCCGCTTTGAAGCAGCCACTGTATACAAAGACCATTGCATAGCAGTTTCCGGATTCCTCTGTCGTGTCTTTTTCCGCCAAAATCATTGCCGGATTGTACTGGTGACTGGATGTTCCTCTTCTGCTTCGCAGAATCTGTTTCCCGTGGCTTAACGGTACCCTCTGGAAATTCCTCTCCATCGCGTGGCGCCCGTAAAAGCTGATCAGATCATAATCTCCACTTACAAAGTCCAGGCAGGCAGACGCTGCCTTGCTGATATGAATCTTTTCTTCGCCCTGATTGATGATTTTCACGCTACGTGTAATAATGTCGTATTTCGGCAGAACGCCGTACAAAAGCACTGCCTGCACTTTTGTCACAGCGTCCTCCATCAGGATTTCCAGTGTCTGTGCTTCGTCTTCTGTGGCATAGACCGCCGGCAGACCCGGAAGAGAATACTTCCCATTTATAATCCGATGGCTCTTATAGCGCAGATCACAGCTATACGTGCCGTCACTGTTTTTCACGGTAAGAGCCGGACTGCGGAAATCTCCGGTTCCGCTTGTCGGGAATTCTTGTGGCAGCGCATCCATGGAATAGGTTCTGTCCTGGTTCGCATCATACGGATTGGCGGAAAATCCTCTGTCATAATAGGTCAGCAGATAATCCATTCCCCCGTAGACCGTCTTCCCATAATATAGATGCAGCAGAAATCCATATGCGTCTGCCTGAAACTGATATGTCGTGTGGTCTGTCTGTAATGTAAAAATTCTTTTCTCATTTTCAAATTCAATTCCCATATTTACTCTCCTTGTACCGTCTTTTATTTTACCGCACCGTTTACTACTCCATTTAAGATCTGTTTCTGACAGATCACGTAGAAAATCACAATCGGAATGAGGGCCAACAAGTAAGATGCAAACGCCAGATTATAATTGGTTCCAAACTGTGTCTGGAAATTGAGCTGTGCCAACGGCACGGTATTCTGTCCTGTCCCGGCCATGATGACAAGCGGTGTCATTACGTCGTTCCATACGGAAAGAGCTGTGATAACCGCAACCGTCGCATGCATCGGTTTCATAATGGGAAAGATCACTTTCCAGTATGTTCTCCATGTACTTGCGCCGTCCACCCGCGCCGCCTCTTCCAACGCAATCGGAATATTAGTGAGATATCCGGAATACAGTAAAACATTCATCGGCATATAGAATACCACATAAAGAATAATAACGCCAACCCAGTTTCCAAGTCCCATCTCAGCCGTCTGCTTTGCAAGCGGCATCATCAGGATCGCAAACGGCACAAACATACCGCTTACAATAAACAGATAAACAAAATTGTAAAACTTACTGTGCGCTTTATTTCTTCCCACCGCGTATCCCATCAGGGAATGGATCACAATGGAAAGTACCACAGTCAGCACGGAAATCAGCAAACTGTTTCTCAGGGAATTCCAGAAGTCCGTTACCTTCATCGCTTCTTTGAAATTGCTGAGACTGAAGCTTTCCGGTAAAGATAAGATACCGGAAATGCTGTTGGTCATCTCGCTTGGCTGTTTGAACGCAATCACGATCGTCATATAAAGAGGGAACGCAATCGTAATCAGTCCAAGGATCAAAAGGATCATTACGGTCCAATTTGTTTTGTGTTCTGCTTTTACTTTCATTATAACTGCTCCTCCTTCCGTGATGAAAAGCTCATCTGCGCTACGGAAATCGCCACGATCACAATAAAGAAGATCACCGCGTTCGCACTCTGGAATCCGAACTGTCCTCCAGCCATACCATTATTGTAGATCAGGTAGGAGATGGACTCGGTACTCTGTGCAGGTCCTCCTTTTGTCAGTGCCATGATCTGGTCGAATACCATGAGGAAGTTTTTTACACAGAGAACCATATTGATTGTAAAAAATGGTATAATCAGAGGGAAGGTCAGGAGTTTAAATTTCTTCCATCCTGTCGCCCCGTCGAGAGATCCCGCCTCATAAACATCTTCCGGCACGGTCTGAAGACCGGAGATATAAATAATCGTATTCATTGCAATAGACTGCCATGCACAGACAACCACTACCCCAATCCATGCTGTCTTTTCATTGGAAAGCATACTTCCACTCAATGCTCCGCTTCCTATCATCTTTCCGAATTCCGGAAGGATGTATGTAAAGAAATAGTTGAAGATGTAACCGACTACCAGCGCTCCCAATACATTCGGAAGGAAGTAAGCCGCTCTGAAAAAACTCTTACCTTTAATCTTGCTATTGAGCCCAAGTGCAAGAATCAGACTGATGACATTGGTAATGATCGTAGCACAAATGGCAAGACGAAATGTAAACCAGTAGGATTTGCCGACTCTTGCGTCGGTGAAAAGATCCGTGTAATTCCGAAGACCTACCATATCGTAGTCTCCAAATCCTTTAAAGTTCGTAAAACTGTAGTACACACCTCTGATGAGCGGAACCGTGTTAAAGCAGATAAACAGTGCCAGAATCGGTATCGTGATCAACAGAAAGGTACGATTTCTATCGTTCATTTTTCTCATGTTTTTGCTCTCCTTTCCTTAAACTTAGGCGTCCCCGTTTTCTTCCTCATACTCCTGCACTTCCCGTATAATATCACGGTTGTATCTTGTCCAGTCACTGTCGAATTTCTTCAGAAACGCATCCACATCTTTATTGATCAGGAAAGTCTGGATCTGTGCATCCACCGCCATCTCAGACGGATAATAGTGATCCTGATAATCTGTCATATTACCCGCTTCGATATACTCCGTCATACCGTCCAGTTGGGAAGCCAGATCAAAATCTCCTTCTTTACAAGGAATCGCATTTTGGTCATCAATGTATGCCTGGATATTCTCATCTTCATAGAGAAATTCAAGTACCTCATATGCTGCCTCTTTAGTTTCACAATCCGCCGTCACAGCAAACATCAGATCGACACCGGAGTTCAATGTATTCCCTTCCTTCATATCACTGGCCGGTGTAACGAAAGAATCAATATTCATATCCGGATTCACAGATAAGATCTGAGGTACAGCGTAGCTTCCGATTGGATACATTGCAGATTCCCCGTTTGCAAATGCGGTGCAGGCGTCATTATATCCGTAGGCAAACGGATCTTCCGGTCCATAGTTTAAAAGTTCCAAATATTTTTCCGCGACTTCACGGTACGAATCCGTAAAGTTTGCATCGCCTTTATTCACCTGCTTACACAGATCCGGCGGTGCCAATGCAACTGCCATAGAGTTCCACGGCGCCAGACATGTCCAAGTATCCTTGAACCCGAAATAGAATGGAAGAATCCCTTCGGACTGAATATCATTGCACAATGTCATCAACTCATCCCACGTATTCGGGATCTCCCATCCATGTTCTTCAAACATATCCCTGTTATAAAGTATCCCTGCCGCATTCGCCACATAAGGGATGCCAAACGTTCCTTCCGTTGGAACAATTTCCAGTGCTTCCAGGATATCTTTGTAAGAATCCTTAATTTCCCCCATCACTTCACTGTCGGAAACATCCGCCAGAATTCCGGCATCCACATAATAAGAATAATTGATATCCCCGCCAATTCCGATAATATCCGGATAGTCCTCCCGGATAAACCTTGTCCTCATAATGGTAGAAGCATCGTTTGGCGAATCAATGGTCAGATGGATATCATCGTGTGTTGCATTGAATTTCTCTTCCACCTGGTCAAAATAGGTTGCCGCTTCCGGTTTGTACTGCAAAATCTCGATTTCTGTCTTCCCACTCTTTTCATTTCCGTCTCCGCACGCAGTGAGGAACATAGACGCTGTCATACATCCGGCCAGAGCAGCACCGATTATCTTTTTCCCCTTTCTCATCATTTTTTCTCCTTTCTTGTCTTTGTCTCTAAGATATTTTTATTATAACATAGCAATATGCTTGCAAAAATACCTTGATAATCCTGGTTTTATACCCAAATGCTTGATTTTCTAAATATAATTGAAGTCATCTTGCATTTTGGTATATAATACAAAAAAGAGAGGTATTGCTTTTATGGATAACTACTTATTTTCCGTCTTTCCGCTTGAAAATTTTATCGATCTTGCGCTATATCAATCCGGGTGGGAGCAATGCTTTCCGGCACATACTTTTGGTCCTGTAGCGAAAGATCATTATCTATTTCATTATGTCATTTCAGGTACCGGAGTATTCTCTGCCCAAAACGCAAAAGGCAGCTCCACCGAGTATCATATTAAAAGCGGAGAAGGCTTTTTGATGTTTCCCCAGCAAGTCTGCTCCTACTGGGCTGACATGGAACTCCCTTGGGAATATGTCTGGATTGAATTTGACGGACTAAGAGTCAAAGAGTCCGTCGAGCTTGCAGGCCTTTCCCCCGAGCATCCGGTCTACCACTCTCACTCTAAAGAATTAAGAGAAAAGATGATGGAAGAAATGCTCTACATCGTCCACCATCCCAAGGAATCCCCTCTGCATATTTTAGGGCACGGATTTCTCTTCCTTGATTATCTCACCCGCTCCATGGCACCGTTTCGGGTCGGAAAGAACGGGAAAATTCAGGATTTCTATATGCGAGAGGCGCTGGCGTTCATCGAGCAAAACTTCCAGAACGATATCTCTGTAGAGGACATTGCCGCACAGTGCGGCCTTAACCGTAGTTACTTCGGTACTATTTTCCGTCAGGCATTGGGTCAGACGCCCCAGGAATTCCTCATCCACTACCGGATGATCAAGGCGGCAGAGCTTTTGAAGATGACCCAATTTTCCATCCAGGATATCGCAAATGCCGTTGGCTACAGCAATCCGCTGCACTTTTCCCGGGCATTTAAGAAGGTATACGGACTTTCACCCCGTACCTGGCGCAACGAAAACCAGGTTGCCAGAAATTAAATGCGAAAAATCATCTCGCTCCCACCAGTAAAGCGAGTGGGACAATTTTCGGACATCCTCAGCAAATGATCGGTATCCACGCTATAAAATGAGGAATTGCCCTTGTTTCGGCTCGTAGGAACAAAAACAAGGGCAAACAGATAGGGATTGAATTGAAAACAGGCATGAAACCTTGAAAAACAGTGTTTTTCGAGAACTAGATAGTGAAAAGATATTTTTGTATTGCTTGTATAAAAATCACAGCTCTTAATACTCGGTATAATCCCGTATCTTCTTGACGGTACCGACGTAATCATGGGCTGTTCCTTTAAAATTTTCTGGATTAATAGGATGATGGATGTTATATAGAATTCCCGTTTCTCCTGTTCTTCCTAAATCGCCCTCGTCTATATGACTTTCATCTATATGGACACAGACGATTTCGAGGCATACCAAAACATAATCGTCACCCTCAACAATTTCTCTTTCCCACCTGAAACGACACTCCAGATTCATAAAGCACTCGTCAATCAGAGGAGCATTTACCATTTCCGCTTTAACCGAAGTTAACCCGGCGGTTTTAATCTCATCTATCTCAAAACCATTATTCTTACAGCTTGACATGCACTTATCATACAAATCGGCAGACATAAAATTAATGACAGCTTCCCCTGCTTCATGGAGCGTTTGGTATAAATGCCCGTATTTGCTGACCGCGGAAACAATGGCAAAGTAGCCGTTTTTTCCTCCTGTGAATGTTGTCCAAGACTGCATACAGGCGTTTGGTTGTCCATTGTTTTTATATGAAGTAATAATGTAGAGAGGAGAAGGAACGGAAACAACGAACTCCATCCAATGAAATCCATACATTTCCATATTCTTCATCGATTCAGGCAATTTGCTGTATTGTTTTTTCATATTTACCTCCACAAATCTTATTTTTTTCATTTTACCACAATCCCAGGAGCATGGATACTGGCGATTCTCTGCACTACATGCTGAATACCCATGACTGGACTTCCATCAGCAAGCTGAATACCATACCCGGCTCCAGCAAAAAGACGTAGGAGCTCCTCCCACGTCTTTTTATCTTTCCAATCTTCCATTACTTTTCTTTTATTTCATCCTGCTTCCCTCGTGTTTATTCGATGACAAGCCCTTCCCGACTCATCACATCCACGACTTCTTTCACGTATTTCACACATAGCTCGTCGTCAGACGCCTCTACCATCACGCGGATCACTGGCTCAGTACCGCTCTCCCGTACGAGAATCCGTCCGTCCTCGCCAAGCTCTTCCGCAACATGTTCGATGGCTTTCACGACCTTTGGATTCTCTCTGGCTGTCTTTTTGTCCGCCACCCTTACATTCTGCAGAAGCTGCGGATAAATCCTCACTTCCTCCGCAAGCTTTCCAAGGCTCATCTTCTTCTCCAGAATGACTTCCATCAGCATCAAGGATGTCAGGATACCGTCCCCGGTTTTTGCGTACTTGCTGAAAATGATGTGGCCGGACTGCTCTCCCCCGAGCACATAACCATTGTTCATCATATTTTCAAAGACGTATTTATCTCCGACTTTCGTCTTCTCATAGTTCATTCCGATCTTATCACACGCCTTATACAGCCCCAGATTGGACATGATCGTCGTCACGATGGTATTTCCATTTAATCTGCCCTGTTCCATCAGGTACTTACCGCAGATGTACAAAATCAAGTCGCCGTCAATGAGATTGCCGTTCTCGTCTACTGCCAAACACCGATCCGCATCTCCGTCAAAAGCAAATCCCACATCCAAGTGTTTCTCCTTGACGTGAGCCATCAGTCCTTCCATATGGGTGGAACCGCAAGCCGTATTGATATTCGTCCCGTCCGGATTGTTATTGATTACATAGGTCTTCGCACCAAGTGCGTCAAAGACACTCTTTGCAATGGCAAATGCGCTTCCGTTGGCACAGTCCAGGCCAATCTTCATATCTTTAAAAGAACGGGTAGCCACCGAAATCAGGTGTCCGATGTAACGGTTTCTTCCGGCCGCATAGTCGATCGTACGTCCGATCCCGTCTCTTGTTGCCAGCGGAATCTCTTTTGTCTCACCATCGATATAGGCTTCGATCTGGTTTTCGACTTCTGCTTCCATCTTATATCCTTTGCCGTTGATCAGCTTGATACCGTTGTCATAGAACGGGTTGTGGCTGGCTGAAATCATAATTCCGCCGGCCGGATTCAGGGCGTCGTCGTCACATGAAGCAGATAGGCATCCGCACCGGAAGCTGTTAGTCCTGCTGCCAGCGCATACTCAAACATATAACTGCTTCTTCTCGTATCTTTTCCGATGACAATCCGTGCCTTGTGCTCCTGCCCGAAATACCATCCGAGATATCTTCCCACTTTAAAAGCATGTTCTACTGTCAGCCCGATGTTGGCTTCTCCCCTGAATCCGTCCGTTCCAAAATATTTACCCATATTTTTCATACTCCTTTATTAAATTTGTTTTATCTGCCGATTTTTTTGCACAATCGTTTCATCTGTTCTATTATATCCGTCCTGATCTGGTTTTGCAACTATTTTATGTGTTCCTTCCAAACTCATATTCTCATTCTTGGGATTTTACGTTACTTATCAAATTTGTAGCTATTCAGCTATAGAGCTCAGATTCAAGACTTACGACAAGGATTCGTGATTTCAGGACGCATGGCTGAATAGTAAAAAAATTTTAAAATAAGTATTGACAAACTCTCTATAGCATGATATTCTGTCATCAGTTAGTTAATACTAACCAAAACAAACGGGTAGTTATACCTAATCCGTTTCTTTTTTTCTTCCTTAGTTAGCTTTTACTAACTTCCGTTGAAAGGAGGCCTTATATGTTTGATCAAAAATTAGTCGAACATTGTTCCGCTGTCCTGGCTGGTTTAAAGACAGCGAACCTGTTTTCCTATACGGTTGGTCCGGGCGACGACGTCCGGCAGTTGGTCACTGACCGGAACCGGACTTTAAACCCGAAAGGAATTACTCTTTTCATTCTCAAAGAAACGAATCAAAACGCGCTTATTTATGTCTGCCGTCCCGGCAGACTCCAGGCCGATTTTCAGCGGGAGTGTGTAAAAGGCTTTTTAAAGAACTATGGTTACAGAGAATTTACTGCCGAAAAGGCAATCGATACATTAAAGAAAAGGCTTGCAAATTGTGACAGATTTCCACATGAAATTGGACTTTTCCTCGGATATCCGTACTGCGATGTGAAAGGTTTCATTGATAATAACGGAAAGAACTGCCGCGCCTGCGGATTCTGGAAAGTCTACGAAAACGAAACCGAGACGCTGAAGCTGTTTCAGAAATTCATCAAATGTCGTGAAGTCTATACAAGGCTGTTTCACTACCGACAACGGTCTATCCAGCAGCTCACGGTTGCTGCTTGTGAATAGAACATTCATTTAAACGTATTAAGAAACTGACTGATGACAGGAGGTAAACGCACATGAGTCATATTGCTGTAGTATACTGGAGCGGTACCGGGCATACCGAAGCCATGGCGCAGAAAGTCGCCGAGGGCATCATTTCTGCCGGCGGAGAGGCCACGGTACTGACTGCCTCTGAATTTAACGGTTCCATGATGGATTCCTACGACGCTGTCGCTTTTGGATGTCCGTCCATGGGTGCCGAGCAGCTTGAGGAATCGGAATTTGAACCGATGTTCCAGGAGTGTACATCCAAACTGAACGGCAAAAAAATCGCCCTCTTCGGCTCCTACGGATGGGGAGACGGTGAATGGAT
>OCAT01001514.1_pt1 | contig 14681 bp, 16 predicted proteins | sample 1538311 | NCBI WGS metagenome assembly OCAT01 (sample SAMEA2580287, study PRJEB22360) | human gut metagenome | biome: human gut; feature: human-associated habitat; material: faeces | place: Denmark | collected 2008/2010
GATTTATTGAGCTATTAGCAGTCTAAAGGGCGATGTTTGACACATCAAGTTCGCCAGACATTAGATGAGGAAGCAGATTGTCACGTAATTCTCGTAGACGATTATTTTCAAAATATGAATTTTGAACTTGACGAAGCATTGGAAGAACAAGCTCATTAAATTTTTCTGCGGTTTGTGGAGATGGGATAACAATTTCCATATCTCCTAAACCTCCATCCCAAATAGCATACGGCATTGTTGATCCTTTTGAAGTATTTTGAGCATAATCAATACTACTATCTTGGTCACAGCACAAAAAAGAAAAACTTAAATATTCTTTTTGAAATGGTGTAAGAGTGAAACATGTTGTTCTTGTAATACCGTCACAAGGAGCGAGAACCACACGATGAAAATAAACTCTCATCGCACCAATAATTATGTCGTCTTTATCAAATGCTATCAGACTACTTTGAGCTTCTTCGTTTGGTTTGAAACCGGTTAATGCAAATGTCCTCATTGGAATACTGTCAATTGGTAAATACGGTAATGTTGTATTGCTACCTGCTTTTATTGATTTACGCTTCAACTGCAACACATCTCTTAATTTACCTTTTTTCCAATCATTAGGTATTGTATCTTGAAAAGGCTCATAATCAATAAACCAAGATTTAAATAAAGAACGTGCTTGCTGCTCTAAATTATTGTTTATATTACAGAAGGAGTCATAAATATGGAAGAAATAATATTTAATAAAGATGAAAATGAAAATTATGGAATAGAGATAACTTCTGTAAGTTCTTTTATTGATGAAGTAAATAAGTTAAAAGATGATTTGTACGGGAGCAATGAGGAATTATTTTTCAGGGGTCAAAAAACTGATTTCTGGGATGTTATTCCAAGTATTTTTAGAGGTGATTTTTTAAGTGTAGAACATACATTAATGCAAGTGCCTCTATTAAAAGCACCATATGAATTTATTTCTATAAATAATGATTTTGAAATCATGACGAAATATCAACATTATGGAATGTGCACAAGATTGCTGGATTTAACTACGAATCCGTTAGTAGCCTTATACTTTGCTTGTGAAGAATATGGTGAAGTATGTTATAAAGGAATTGAAGATGAAGAGGATACTAAGATACAAGAAGCTAACGGTGTAATATTTTTTAATAAGAAATACTCTGTATCTACAAATGAAATAGATATAAAAGTTATATCTTCTTTATCTCAGATAGATTTATCAAATTATAATACTCTTGAGTCTATATTGAGAAAACTTACAGAACGGAAAGCTATATCAAAAGAGTTAGAAGAAAGATGGAAATCAAAAGAACATTACGAAGAATTGTTACTCCACCATACAACAATGAAAGATTATCAAGACAATGCGGAATGTTTTTATTGGCTGGCTGCTTTAATTTTGTTTATACAGAGTCTATTAGTGAGTCCAGTATAGAAAAAGGATATAAAGATTTACGAGATGAATTTGATAGAAATTTTTTCTATATTTCTGGGGAGAACAAGAAGGCAATATTAGAGGAATTAGATACTTATAATATAAATGAGGCTACCTTATTTCCTGAATTAGAGCACCAGTTGAGTTATATAAAAAATAAAAAGAATGCTAAAATAAAGGCTTCATCAGAATTTATAAAATTTGATTCTAATGATATAAAAACACAAATAATAAAAGCAGATATAGAAATAAGTGACAGCATAATAAAAAATGAGAGTTTCAAAAGTGTTGTCATTAAAGATTTAAGCGAAAAATATTTTTTCGATATACAAAAAATATGGGAATTAGTGGAAGAATGGGTTTCAATAATCGATTGGAATAGACAAGAGTCTGTAATAAGTAGATTTAGGGTGGGTGCCCAAAGGGTATTACTGGAAAATGGATTCAATAAAGAACATGCAAAGAATGAATCCGAATATATAAGTGATAGAATTGTAGATATAGCGAGCAAGTTATCAAAGAGGAGTGAAAAATAGTGTCGAAATTTTTTATAGAAGCAGATTATGAAAATTCAATAATTGAATTATTTCAGAACGATTTAGGATACGAGTATGTATACGGCCCTGATATAGAAAGGGATTTCTACTGCCCGTTATATGAAGATGTTTTGCTTGAGTCTCTATACCGTTTGAATAGAGGTTTACCGGACGATGCCATTCAGGAAGCACTATATAAACTCAAAACCTTTGAAAACGGGGAGCTTGTGCAGAAAAATGCCATATTTATGGACTATCTGCAAAACGGTATCCCTGTAAGATTTTTTGTAGGTGGCAAGGAGCATTCTACTATTGTCTACCTTGTCGATTATAAAAATTTCGAAAATAACTCCTTTATCGTTGCGAATCAATGGACATTTATTGAAAACAGTAATAAACGTCCTGATATAATTTTGTTCTTAAATGGTTTACCAGTTGTATTAATAGAACTAAAATCTCCTTCTCGTGAAGAAACGGATGCTTCAGAAGCCTACAGGCAACTCCGTAACTACATGCAGGAAATTCCGTCTATGTTTATTTACAACGCTATTTGTGTTATGAGTGACCAGTTGACATCTAAAGCGGGGACTATCACTTCCGGAGAAGATCGCTTTATGGAGTGGAAAACAAAAGATGGGAATTATGAAAATACACAATATGCACAGTTTGATACTTTCTTTGAGGGAATGTTTCAAAAGGAAAGACTGCTTGATATCATCAAAAACTTTATTTGCTTTTCAAATGAGGGGATTAACACATTTAAAATTCTCGCCGGATACCACCAATATTTTGCGGTAAGAAAAGCGATTGAATCAACAAAACACGCTATCATTACCGACGGTAAAGGAGGTGTATTTTGGCATACACAAGGAAGCGGTAAATCGCTTTCAATGGTGTTCTATGCTCATTTATTGCAGGAAGCATTAGATAGCCCTACTATTGTTGTACTTACTGACAGAAATGACCTTGATGACCAGCTCTATAGTCAGTTTGCAAAGTGTAAGGACTTTTTAAGGCAAGAACCGTTACAAGCAGAAAGTAGAGAAAATCTAAAAACTTTGCTTGCAGGCAGAAAAGCAAACGGCATAATCTTTACTACAATGCAGAAATTCGAGGAGTCTAACGAGCCTTTATCTGAACGTCATAATATTATAGTTATGGCTGATGAAGCTCATAGAGGACAATATGGACTTGCTGAAAAGATTAAGATTACAAAGAACGAAGATGGTGATGAAGTAGCAAAGCGTGTTATTGGCACAGCAAGAATTATTCGTAATACACTTCCAAATGCCACATATATTGGATTTACCGGCACACCTATTTCAGCAAAAGATCGTAGCACCCGTGAAGTATTTGGCGATTATATTGATATATATGATATGACGCAAGCGGTTGAAGATGGAGCAACTCGTCCGGTTTATTATGAAAGTCGTGTCATTAAGTTAAACCTTGATGAAACTACCTTGAAACTAATTGATGCAGAGTATGATTTAATGGCTCTTAATGCAGATGAAGAAGTTATTGAAAAAAGCAAAAGAGAGCTTGGACAGTTGGAAGCAGTCCTTGGAAATGATAATACCATTAATTCGCTTGTTTGTGATATTATTGACCACTATGAAAATAATAGAGAAAATCTGCTTACAGGTAAGGCTATGATTGTTGCATATTCTCGTCCTATTGCTATGAAGATTTATAAGAGAATATTAGAACTTCGACCGACTTGGACTGAAAAGGTAGGTGTTGTTATGACTTCCAGCAACAATGACCCAGAAGAATGGAAACAGATTATCGGTAATAAACACCATAAGAATGAGCTTGCAAAGAAATTCAAAGATAACAGCAGTGCTATGAAAATTGCGATTGTTGTTGATATGTGGTTGACAGGATTTGATGTTCCGTCTCTTGCCACTATGTATGTATATAAACCTATGTCCGGACACAATCTTATGCAAGCAATTGCTCGTGTAAACCGTGTATTCCGTGATAAAGAAGGCGGGCTTGTTGTTGACTATGTTGGAATTGCTACCGCTCTGAAGCAAGCAATGAATGACTATACTTCCCGTGATAAAAAGAACTACGGAGATACTGATGTTGCTAAGGTTGCTTATCCGAAATTTTTGGAGAAGCTCGCTGTTTGCCGTGATAAATTTCACGGATATGATTATTCTAAGTTCCAAAACGGCACAGACCTTGAAAGAGCAAAAACAATTAGTGGTGCTGTCAACTTCATTATGGGTAGAGAAAAAGTTGATGAGAAGGATTCTTTTGTAAAAGAAGCTCTTATGCTCCATCAGGCACTTTCTCTTTGTTCCTCGTTAGTTGATGAAAATAGTAGATTTGAGGCAGCCTTCTTTGAGACTGTTCGAGTCCTTGTTCTCAGACTTACCAATACCGGCGTTGGCAAAAAGATTTCATTACCGGAAATGAACGCAAGAATCAATGAACTCTTGAAGCAGAGCATAAAAAGCGACGGTGTTATCAATCTGTTTTCCGACATCAAAGAAGAATTTTCTCTGTTCGATCCTAAGTTCCTTCAGGAAGTAGCAAATATGAAGGAAAAGAACCTTGCTGTTGAGCTTTTGAAAAAGTTGATTGCAGAACAGGTTTCTGTTTATCGCAGAACTAATGTGGTTAAGTCTGAAAAGTTCAGCGAGATTATGCAACGTTCTCTTAATGCTTATCTTAATGGGATGCTTACAAATGAGGAAGTTATAGAAGAAATGTTAAAGTTGGCAAAACAGATAGTAGCAGATCAAAAAGAAGGTGATAAACTTGGACTCACTGCTGACGAGCTTGCCTTCTATGACGCATTAACAAAACCGCAGGCAATCAAGGACTTTTATGAAAATGAAGAGCTGATTGCCATTACAAAAGAATTAGCAGATACCCTTCGAAAAAACAAAACTATTGATTGGCAGAAACGTGAGTCGGCAAGAGCTAAAATGCGTATGCTTATCAAAAAACTTTTGAAAAAACATAAATATCCACCGGAAGGAATGGATGATGCCGTTCAGACTGTTATGATACAGTGCGAGCTGTGGACTGATAATTATAACTTTGAGGAAGATAGAAAGATTTATTCATATATAAATCATACTGAGGAAACTCTGCCGTTGGTTGCAGAAGATAGAGGGAAATATAGTTGATTAGTTTAAGCTTCATAGACATGTGTGTCAAAAGAGGATAAATTATGGCAAAAGGAATAATATATTTAATGACTACAGTTGTTTCAGGTCTTATCAAGATTGGCAAGACCGGAAATGACCAATTTGAAAATAGAATGAGATTTCTAGAGAGCAATGGATATGCAAATATCACAGGGTTAAAAAGGGAGTTCGCTATAGAAGTGGATGGATATGATGAGAAAGAAAAACTTATCCATGACATCTTTAGTAAAAGTAGGATTGTTGGCACTGAACTATTTGCGTTAGATATAGAGGTCGCGAAATCCTTATTATCTTCTTTAGATGGGAAACAAATTTATCCTAAAGATAAAAGTAAAAAAGAGGTATTCAAAGAGTCTACAGAAGAAATAAAAATTAAAACTGAGGGTGGATTTGTTCCAGATGGGGAGTATGTATTAAATCGTAATATAAAAGGTTTCGGAAAAGTAAATGGAAAAGCTATAGTTAAAGATGGCGTATTTACAGTATTAAAAGGAAGTCTTTGTGGGAATACCGGCAAAGGATATATACCATCTATTAGAAAAAATGCAAAAATAAAAGATAATATATTACAAGAGGATATTGTATGTATGAATCCATCAAGTGCCGGTTGGATAGTTATTGGGAAATCTAATAATGGATGGGTAGAATGGAAAGACTTACAAGGGAACTTTATCGAAAAATATAGAGATAAAGAGAAAAATAGTTGATACACAGGTTGGCTGTTATAAAAACTAATGAGAGGTAAGCTCATGCCAAATTTGAAAGCAAAAGAATATAGACAATTTGAAGATATTAAGTACATTAGAAAAGATGGAAGTGAGTATTGGAGTGCAAGAGAACTTGCTCCTGTACTTGATTATTCTCAGTGGAGAAACTTTCAAAAGGTAATTGATAGAGCGATGATTGCTTGTGAGAACAGCGGACATGAAGTAACATACGATTTTGCTGAGGTCAGCAAAATCGTGGAAGCAGGTGCTGCAAGCAAGTCTATAAAAGATTATGAACTTACAAGATATGCTTGCTATTTGATTGTGCAAAACGGAGACCCGAGAAAAGAAGTGATTGCACTTGGACAAACCTATTTTGCAATACAAACATATAGACAGGAAATTGCAGACCATTTTAATCAGCTTAATGAAGATAGAAGAAGGCTCGTTGTTCGTGGAGATATTAAACAATGGAATCAGCTTTTGGTAGAAACGGCACATGATGCAGGAGTTATCACAAACGAAGAATTTGCTATGTTTCAGAATGCAGGGTACATGGGATTGTATGGTGGATTAGATGTAGAAGATATACATGATAGAAAAGGACTTACAGCAAGACAAAAAATTTTGGATTATATGGGAAGTACTGAACTGATTGCTAATTTATTTAGAATCTCACAGACAAAAGAGAAGCTAAGAAAAGACAGAGTTGAAGGTGCAGAAGCGGCAATAAAAGTTCACTATTCAGTAGGAAAAGAAGTTAGAAGTGCTATTGAAAAAATAGGCGGTACTATGCCGGAAGATTTGCCTGTGCCGGAGAAAAGTATTCAACAGATAGAAAAAGAACAAATGAAATGTTTGAGGGATAAAGCTAAAAAAGCAAGTTAATGTTGGATGAATGATAATGGAGAATATAAGGATTTATGTCAATGAAATTTAAGGAGAAAGTTATGGATATAAATACATTAAAAGATAAAATACAAGAAAATGATTTGGAGTTTAATCTTTTTTTTACTAGAAAATTAAGAAATGGTAATTATGTAAGTTTTTCTCCTAATATTGATGCACAAATTTATGATGATTTGCTGAATTTGATATGCGATTACATTGGACAATTTACAGGCAAAACAATTGTGGATTACAATCCAACTGGATATAAAGATGAGACTATAGAGAGTTGTAGTACTTCATATATACGTGATTATATTAGAGTTTTAGAAAGCTTTAATAATTCGGATCATGTAGAAACAGAAATCGATCCGGATAATTACAGTTTTTACACTTTTTCAATAACTAAAAATGATGATCAATTTCCTGACATAAAAATTTTTAGAAGGGTAACTAAATTTAAGAAATTGCATTCAAAAGGTATTATTGCAAGATTTAATGGGAATACTTTGAATAAAATTGAAAGCAAATTAATTGGAATAGATGGAGAAGTGGATTTTATAATTATAGATGATGATATACTTATATTATCTCATTATTCATTAGAGAGAATCTTTAACTTAGATGAGCAATTTAGAGATACAGCATCAGATTTTTTAAATCAAGAGGGGTTAAGTGATGGCATAACTAACTTTGAAAGTTTTTATGAAGATTGTTTAAATGATGGACGTTATAGAAAAACTCTTGCAAAAATGACCAGTGAAAATATAAATGTTGCTAAAACTTATGAAAATCATGAAAACATAAAGAAAACCATAGATATGTTTAATTTAGAGATAAATTATAACGAAGAGCCTTCATTTTCAATAGTGTATGAAGATAAAAGTCAGATAATGGATATTTTAAGAATATTGAGAGATTCATATTATAGAAGTATCATTAATGAGCAAATAGGGGTAGATGATAAATAAAAGGTGGTGTTTTATGAATAGCAGAATGGATAAATTTTATAACATAATGACAAGAACTATTATGTTTATATCATCCTATTTCCCACTTTACATTATGATTATAATTTTGTACTTTTCTAAAATAACAAAAGCGTTCTTGGAAAAAAATATATTAATAATAGTCTTTGCTACATTAATGCTTATCTTAATATTTATTTCAGTTATAAGCGTGACTTTATTGAAACTAGGAAAAGGAAATCGAGAAAAAGGTATTAATAATCTTGAAAATCCTGATGATACAGTATTAAGCTATATTATGACATATATAATTCCACTCATTACCAATGGGGATAACTCAAAAGAAGTTTATATAGTTAACATCCTTTTATTTGTTTTGATTGGATATATTTATTTAAGATTAAATTTGATATATTTAAATCCTTTGTGGGCTATGTTTGGATATATTATTTATAGAGATGCCAATAAAGAGATTGTAATAACTAATATTTCTAGAGAAGTGTTAAGGCATAAAGAAAAGTTAAAAGGCTATTATATAAGCAATGATATATTTGTTGCTCATAAAAAAGATAATTAGGTTTCTCGTCTTAATAAAATCCCAATGGTATAAAGAATGAGAAACTAGAGAGAAGTATTTTATGTGCTTGCAATATGCTTGCAAAAAATCAGATAAACAGAAATAAAATAGATAATACGGCTAAATCTGATAATAAAAACCTTGATTTTATGCTATTTATACAAGATGGTATCAATGGGCATATCGAGTTTGAATAAGAGCGGATTCTTTTGAAAGGTTTTCCGTATTTTAATAAAAGAATAGATAAACTAATGAAACCGTAGCGAGAAGTTACGGTTTTTGTTTGTCTAAGAAAGGAAATTACCTTGATAGATATTTTGTTTTGGAGATATTTTATAGAGAATGCTATAATATTCATAAAATAACTTCATAAACTTGTAAATGAGAGGTGAATATATGAAAGTCAGTTATAATGGATTGTGGAAGATTCTGATAGATAAGAATATGAATAAAAAAGAGTTGGCACAAGCTTGCAAATTATCTCCTGCAACCGTATCTAAAATGGGAAGAGGAGAGTTTGTAAGTATGGATGTTTTGTATCGTATAGGTATGAAACTCAATGTAGATTTTGGAGATATGGTTTCGATTATAGAGAAAGAGAAATAAATGAATTTTGAGATGACAAAATAAAACCTCAAATTAAAAGAACAAGCTTGAGGTCACAAATTGTGACTGGTTCAAGGAAAAAGATGGAGGTATTTATGACAGAAGATAAAAATCTTGTCATTGTTGATAATAGAGAAATACAGAATATGATTTATGCCATTAGAGGCAAACAGGTAATGGTAGATAGTGATTTGGCTACTTTATATCAGGTTACAACCAAAAGATTAAATGAACAAGTCAGAAGAAATAAAAATAGATTTCCTTCTGAATTTATGTTTCGCTTAACCGCAGAAGAATACGAGTACTTGAGGTCGCATTTTGCGACCTCAAGTGAAGACAATGCTCATGGTGACGGAAGCATTAGTTAAATGTGGTGCAAGAGAGGAATTGGGATTTAAGGGAATACTCTCTTCCATTCTTAAAAAATTAAGTGGGAGAATAGTGGGGAGAGCCGGAGACGAGTTAGTTGATGGGATTTTTAAATATTTAGATCCTTTAATCAGTGAAAAACTAAAAGAAATATCCAGCGTTTATAAGAATTTTTTTGTAGAACCACAAGAATAAGTATTAGATTATGCGACTGTTTTTATAAACGTTTTCTTCCCCAACGACTTATAAGTCAAATTATATAATGGGCAGCAGACTTTATAGGAAGAGTGGGAATAACGGTAACCAATGTGTTTCTGTAAAAAAACGGTTGAAAATACAGTATTTTAGAGATTTTACAGGACAAAAACTCCTGTCATATAAATTGTTTGGAAGGTCTTCCATCATCTTGCAGGAATGTTTTTGTAGAGAAATAGTGATCGATAAATTTTTGGAGAAGAGAGAATGTCAAGCTGGAGTGGTATAAGAAAAAAGCTGGAAACGGAATATTTAGCCCCAAGTCTGCGGGGGCATATTCAGTATTATGCGACATCATATAGCAGAAGTCCTGGTCATGAGGGACGGGCGGCAATAAGGTATGATGGAAAAGAAATTATCAAAGGATGTTATTACAATAATTGGATGAAAGCAGATTTATTTCCCAAAGATGAAAAATATGAAAAACGCATGAAAAAAGAATTTGCCTTTATAGATGATACAGCCTTACAGTTGGGCATATTTGATCAGCGTTGTTTTTATAATGCCTTTGCAGAATTTGATCAGCAAGGTATCGAAATGAGTTTGAAGAGTGAAAATTTAATCGTACGGATATTTGCTGTGTTAGATAGGCGGGTTGGTAAAAGAAGGTTAGCTTTAATGAAAGAAACGATAGCAGAAGAACCGGATACATTCCGGGAATTTTATGCCATTCGTATGAAGGCGGAAGGTCTGATATAATCCGGTTTGCACAGATAATAGATAATTGAATATTATATAAAACAAAGCACATAACTTTAAGATTGCAAAACTTTCAGCTATGTGTTTATTTTATATACGCTCAGGTTTTAAATCGTTCAGAAAGCTTTCTGCTTTTGCGGGGAGGATTTTGTGGATATGATGTCTTCGGAAAACCGGACTTGATCGAGCTCGTCAGATCGTGGGACGTTTATTGATATTGACGGCAATAAGATGGATACGATAAAGTGAAATAGAAAGTTGTCATTCAGAATTTCTAAAAGTTTGTAAGGGCAAGATGCTTAGTCAGAAAGTACAAAAGTATATTAAAGATCATTCTTTCTGTTATATGAATTTATAGTACGCATGGATAATATATTGTGAAAAACTTCACAGATGAGGATGACATCATGTTTTTTGTTTTGGAGGTCATATGTACAAGCTGGAAACTGAAAATTTTTCATTAGAATTGCTGCCTGGAATTCATCAGGATAATTTTCCGTACCCCAAGGCGAATAGTCTTCAGGTTAAAGTGTCAAGCTTAGGTTTTTCTGCGGATTCTATTATGGATATTGATGCTATTGCTTTATCTGATTTCGCGGTGAATTTGAATGAGCTTTATGAAACCCTGAGCGGATCGGTAAGACTGGAAGAACCATATGGTATGCACTGTTTTTTAGAATTTACGGCTGTGACAGGCGGACATATTCGCATTAAAGACTATATTCATAATAAAATGGGTGTTGGATATGGACATGAACTGACATTTGAAAATAAAGTAGATCAGACATATCTTAGAGGTTTTGCAAAAACATTGTTTGCCGATTACGGTAAATATGCTGAGTGATCAAATGGTATTGAAAGCAGAAGTATGAATAAACAGGAGATGGCAGAAGATAATTAATATATTTCAAAATTATGGGGCATAGGATAAAAACGTCTGACAGATTATGGAACTGTTTTACTTCATTTTCACAAGCGGGATTGATATAATCATCTAAATTTTTTACCCGAAATGGATTGCCGGATTTTAGAGCGGTGGGAGCATGAAAGCTCATCAGTAAAATGGTAGTAGGGAAAATACAAATGAGAAGATATGCATACTTGAAAGAACCGATAAAAACAAACAAGAAAGATTACATATATAAAATCATGCTGTATCAGACGAAAAAAGATGGAGTATATCTGTTTATGTATTGCCAAAAGGATGCCGTTCAATGTTCATTTGACTATTGGTATAAAACGGTTGAAGATGTCTGTGAGGATTGGAATGATCTTGTGAATGAAAAAGGCTGGATTCCTATAGATGATCCGCTGCCTTATTGCCAGCACGATGCTTTTTTACCGATAAGAGTAAAGGGGCGTGATATTGGTGAACCCCAGTGGGGAAAATTGGAAATTCTTGAAAATGGCAAATGGAAAGAATACATTCCTGATCAGTGATGTCCGTAATTATTTCAGATACGGAAATGGTTTAATTTGACAGCAAAAAACAGTTGTGATGTTATTACTCATGAGATTCGCAGAAAATTGATTTTCGTTAAATGTATGATAAAATGAGGATGAGGAATACATTTTATTATTTTATATTGCATTTTAGCGGAAGAGTGAAGGAGGTAGTTTTATGAACAGAACGCTGAGAATGTGGATGATCTGGGTTATGGCAGCTGCTGCGCCTTTCTTTATTTTTCCGTCGGAAGCCGCTGTTTGGGACGGTCCCCGGTCTCATCCTGCTGCTCAAAAGGTGGAGGATGCTTATGTGTATATAAAATATGTGGATATTCACGGACGTGATATTTATGCGACACAGACAATCAAGGGCGTATCCGGTGATTATGCCAATGGAAATGATTATATCCGCAATATCACAACGTATCGTTTTGTGCGGACGGAACCGGGACGAGTCCAATTTGACGCAAAACGCAGAGGAACGATTAAAATCGTTTATGAAAAGGAGCAAAAAGGCGCAAGGTAATAAAATGGATGGGAGGCCGCTCTTCGGAGCGGTTTTCTCTTGTGAAAAGGAGGGTACAGGAAATATTTCTTTTATCTGCAGTCGGCACACTGATTGATAAAAATCAATATTGACTGTCTATATAAAAACTTCTATAATGATACATAAGCATTAACAGGTCTGTGGTTGAAAGTCGATGCCAGTCGCAGGCAAAGCGATCCACGTAAGGTGTTTAAAAGAATACTGAGCATGGTGCGGCTTAGAAGTAAGTCCTGCCGAGGAAATCGAGAGGGTTAATAGTGAGAGGCAAGTGCCGGGTAGCGAACGCTCCAGCAGGCGGGTGTGGGGTCAAAAACCAGGTCAGCTGTTTGTGCTTTCCAATTGAATGTAAAGGCGATGAGCAAAAGAAGTATTCTTACTTCATGTCTGAAGAGAGGGCGGGGCGATGGGAGCCGTCTGTCATGAGTTTGAGGAAATGCATTTGTGAGCTGGAGAGGGGAAGGAATCGGATTCTTGTATCTTCTTCCGTGAATGTGCGTTAATGTATGGACGGCTTTTCAGCCGGCAGAGTGGAATTGCGGGCCACCGTCTCTGTGAGGCGGCGGTCTTTTGATTTGTATGAGTGAATGAGGTTTGGAGGAATGAAGATGGAAGAAATCAAGGTGTATAATACGCTGACAGGAGAGAAAACGGTATTCCGGCCGTTGGTGCCGGGGGAAGTCAAGATTTATGTCTGCGGCGTCACACCGTACAATCACCCCCATATCGGGAATGCCCGTCCGGCGGTGACCTGGGATGTGATCTGCCGCTATCTGAGGCATATCGGCTATAAAGTAGAATTTGTGCAGAATTTTACTGATGTGGACGATAAGATTATCAATAAGGCAAATGCCGAGGGGGCTGACTGGAAAACGATTTCCGACAGGTATATTGATGCTTATTTCCAAGTGATGGATGCCATGCATGTGCGGCGGGCGGATGTGTATCCCCGTGTGTCTGATCATATGCAGGATATCATTGACATGGTGCAGGGGCTGATTGATAAGGGCCATGCCTATGTACTGGGAAATGATGTTTATTATGATATTTCCACTTTTGAGCATTACGGGGCGTTATCCGGACGTAAGATTGATGACATGCTGGCAGGCGCACGTATCGAGGTCAATGAGGGAAAACGCAATCCCGGCGATTTTGCTCTCTGGAAGGGGGCCAAACCGGGTGAACCGTTCTGGGAAAGTCCCTGGGGAAAGGGACGTCCCGGCTGGCACATTGAATGCTCTGCCATGTCTGTCCATTATCTGGGAAAGACTTTTGATTTCCATGGCGGCGGCAGCGATCTGATTTTCCCGCATCATGAAAATGAAATCGCCCAGTCGGAAGGATGCACGGGGTGCAAGTTTGTCAATTACTGGCTGCATAACGGATTTATCACGATTAACTCGGAAAAGATGAGCAAGTCCTTGAATAATTTCTTCCTGGCGAAGGACGTGCTGGAAGAATATTCCGGCGACGCGCTCCGTTATTTCCTGCTGTCTGTCCAGTACAGAAATCCGCTGGATTATTCCCGTGACCGTCTGGACGAAGCGGAGAAGAATATGGAACGTCTGTCAGGGGTTATCGGACGGCTGAAAGAATTAGCGGCTAAAGAAGGTGCTGAAAAAACAGACGCCTCCCGTTCTCTTGAGAAAGCGGCGGAAGAGTCGCTGAAGGCCTTCCATGAAGCGATGGATGATGATTTCAATACGGGACTTGCCACCGGTGCCATGTTTGACCTGGCGAAAGCAATCAATATTTACGGGACTGCGGTAGACGGCGGCCTCAGTGTGGATCATGAAGCGGTAGAAAAGACGTATACCGCTTTGAAAACGATTATGGACATCTTGGGAATTCTTGAAGAGGTATGGGAAAAGACGGATTCTCCGGATGACAAATCTTATAATGATCTGATGGATGTTATTCTGGCAGTCCGCCAGACGGCGAGAAAAGAAAAGATGTACAAAATTGCCGATGAAATCCGTGACAGGCTGGATGCCGCAGGTATCGTGATCGAAGATACGCCGACCGGCGCAAGGTGGAAGAGACGTGGAGTTTAAAAGGGTTCTTTTTCTGAAAAAGCAAATGGCGCAAAAACTGGGGAGAGGATCGCCTGAATTGGGTGAACAGGATATTTTTGCCATGGATGCGCTGACACTGGCGTATATCGGTGATGTATGCTGGGCCTTTTTTATCAGAAAAACGCTAATCAATACAGGGATTTACAATGTGCAGATATTAAACAGTCTGGCGTCGGAGATGGTGTCCGCCCGTCAGCAGAGCCGTATCCTTTTTGAAATAAAGGAATTACTTTCCGACAGAGAATTAAAAGTTTGCAAAAGGGCAAGGAATACCCATTCAACAGTGCCGAAAAGTGCCACAGTGGAGGAATACAGGGAGTCCACGGCATTTGAGGGGCTCCTGGGGTATCTCTATCTGTCCCGGCAGAAAGAAAGACTTGATTTCCTTATGGGGCGCGGGCTTTCT
>OCAT01001552.1_pt1 | contig 14371 bp, 12 predicted proteins | sample 1538311 | NCBI WGS metagenome assembly OCAT01 (sample SAMEA2580287, study PRJEB22360) | human gut metagenome | biome: human gut; feature: human-associated habitat; material: faeces | place: Denmark | collected 2008/2010
GATGGCTAACAACCTAACTGGTTGTTAAGTATATTAACCAATTTATATTGTAGTAAAAAGGAGGAAAACTATGAAAGGCAAAAACGTAAAAAAAGTGTTAAGTGCAGTGTTGGCAGGCACGATGCTGTTGAGCTTGGCGGCATGTGGAAACGGAAATGAAGGAAACGCCGGAAGTTCCGGAGAAAAAACAAAGTCAGAAGATCAGGTTCTGAGCATTGCGTTAGGAGAAGAGCCTACGATATTGGATCCGTATCAGATTCAGGATGATAATGCGTTTAATGTCAGTTATGCAGTGACAGAGCCGCTATTCCGTATTGCGGGAGAGGATGGAAAAGACTGGGAGCCGGGACTGGCGACAGAGTTTGAAGAAAATGAGGACGCCACAGTTTACACCGTAACATTACGTGAAGATGCAAAATGGTCTGATGGTACCCCGATTACGGCCGAAGATGTGGTCTATAGTTTTCAGAGAGTGGTGGATCCAAGTTTTGCGTCGCCAAAGGCGAATGACTACTTCTATTTAAAAAATGCAGAGGCCATCATCAAAGGAGAGAAGGACAAACAGGAATTGGGAGTAAAGGCATTGGATGACTATACGGTGGAGTTTGTTCTTGAAAAACCAGTTGACTTCTTTGTGGATTGTCTGAAAACTCCTGGATGGGCGCCAATTCAAAAAGAGGCGGGTGAAAAGTATCAGGATCTGTATGGTGCAGAGCCAGAGAATATGGTCTTTTCCGGACCATTTGTAGTGTCGGAATGGGTACATGATAATTCCATTACGTTAAAAAAGAATGATAATTACTGGGATGCAAAAAATGTAACCCTGGAAGAAATACAGATTTCTCTTACATCGGATAAAAATGCGATTCAGGGGATGTATGAGGCAGGGGATCTGGACATGCAGAGAATCGGAACAGAACTGTTGGAGCAGTACAAAGACTCGCCGGAACTTCGGGAAGAGGGGCGATTGAGCGTCAGCTTTATTGAATTCAACCCAAAAGTAGAATTTTTAAATAATATCAAAATCAGAGAGGCACTTTCCATCGCATTTGATAGAAAAGCATATGCCGCAAATGTTGTAAAGAATGAAAAGCTGGCAGCGTACGGAATGGTACCATATGGTATCAGGGGAACAGAAAATGGAGATTTCCGCGAGCAGCAGGGAGATCTTGTAAAAGATGCGGCAACAGATCCAAAAGCGATTGACCGTGCAAAAGCACTTCTGGATGAAGGGTTAAAAGAGATTGGTAAGAGCAAAAAAGAAATGGAAGACTTCCTGGAAATTCTATGTGTAGACAGTGAGGGGAGCAAATTGCAGGCGCAGGCAGTACAGGCTATGTGGAAGGACAACCTGGATCTGGAATTAACAGTAACGCCGATGCAGACAAAAATGCTGATTCCGATGTTGACAGAAGGTACTTTCCACTGTGTTATTGGAGGAGCCAATACAGCAAGTTATCCGGATGCAAGTGAGTTTTTAAGTTTTATTTATGATGAAGGGAAGATGGACGATCCACAATTTACTGAGATGTGGGAAACATCACTCTCCCAGATCGGAGATGAAAGGATTCAGACATTAAAAGAAGTAGAAACATATGTGTTGGATCAGTATGTATATATTCCTCAGAATTTTGTGGAAAATAATTATGTAATTTCTGAAAAGGTAGAGGGATTAAATATCTGGCCATTTGGTTCAGAATATGATTTTAAAAATGTAGTCATGTATGAATAGAATATTGAAAAAATGAAATGGAAAGGGGAAGAAAAAATGACAGATCTGGTGGAAGGCAATACGAAAAGCAGGTTGTTTCGTTTTATGCTTCCCCTTTTAGCCGGGAATTTTTTACAGCAATGTTATTCCTTTGCGGATGGCGTGATTGTAGGACAAGTGGTAGGAAAAAATGGATTAGCGGCCATTGGCGCAAGTAATTCTATTCAGTTTTTGATGGTTGCGGTTTTAATGGGGCTTGGAGCAGGCTCGGAAATCCTGATTTCCATGAGGATTGGCCAAAGAGAGTGGAAACTTGCAAAACGTACGTTGGATACATTACTGACCTCTGTATTAGTAGTGTCACTGGTACTGTCCGTCATAGGAATCTTTGTTTCCCGTCATCTGCTCATATGGATTGATACGCCGGAAACAGTTTTGACAGAAGCGGTTAGATATCTGAGGATCTATTTCGTGGGATTGATTGGAGTGGCAGGTTACAGTACTTTGAGTGGGATGATCAGAAGCACTGGAAATTCTAAAGTACCGTTACTGCTTCTTGTGGTGACTTCCGTTGTCAATATTGTTTTGGATCTGCTATTTGTAGCGAAGATCCAGATGGGAGTTATGGGGGCGGGAATTGCTACTGTAATTGCCCAGACACTTTCATTTCTTCTTTGCCTGATTTATATCAATATCAAAAAGGGGATGCTGAAATATCATCCATTTTGCGGAGACTTTGACTTTAAAGTCGTAAAAGAAGGAATAAAGTGTGGAATCCCATACTCGGTAGAGCAGGGGATGGTCAGCATCGGAATGATTTTTCTCCAGGCGGCAGTAAATTCCCTTGGTGTAAACGAGATGACGGCCTATACGATAGGTTCCAAAATCGATTCTTTTGCCAGCATACCGATTACCGGAATGGGACAGGCGCTTTGCATTTTTACAAGCCAGAATCTGGGAGCCGGAGAAATCCAAAGGGCAAAAAAAGGGAAAAAACTTTGTCTGAATTGGGCATGGATATTCAGTGCGGGTCTGCTGCTGGTTCTATGGTCAGCAGGAAGAATGATCATTCATATTTTTACGGATGACCGGGATATTGTAAATATGACATATGAGTATATCCGAATTTTAAGCATTGCCTACTTTCTTGCAAGCTATTTTGTGATTCTCAACGGTTATATCAGAGGAACGGGGAATACGGTTCTTCCTATGTTCAGTTCCGTTTTCGGCTACTGGGCGGCAAGACTTCCGGCAGCATATGTGCTAAAAGAAATCGCGGGATATATGGGAATATGCCTTGCGATACCGGCAGGATGGATCGGATCCTGTATCATTGTAAGGTTCTACATACACAGTAAAAAATTTACAGTATTTATGAAAAGACAAGAAGAGGCAGAATATGAAAGGACAGATAGAAAAAATCAGGCAATATATAGAAGCTGAGATTCAAGAATCTGTAGAAACAGAGCAGAACAAGTATCTGCGGATTTTGAAAAAAGCAAATCCACACGATCTGGAATGGATGAATGAATATGGAAAAGAAGTAACGGAGAGTGAAAAAGAAACGGCAGTATTCTATTTTTCGTATCCAAAAGAAAAAATCTGTCGAATGGCAGAACATATTACGGATGCCTTTTTTCATGGTTTTATCAGTCAAAACAGAGAGCGCGGAGAAAGGAAAAGGGTTCGTCTGTTTTATCGGATCGGTCAGGAAGCCCTCGCAGTACAAGTTGCACACTGCATCGAAGAAAAAGGATTACTGCCGGTTGTGATAGATCCGGTCTTAGAACGAAGAATAGAAAAAGAACAATTTGATCCAGATTCAGTCGCAAAAGAAGCTTTGATAGATCTTTATGAACAGGTCTTCTACCGATATCAGAAAGAAACAGCCGATGTCTGCGGCATGATCGGTATTGGGGAATTTGGAGAAAAAGAGAAAAAGAGAAAAGGAAATTTACAAAAACAAATAGAAATTGCCCGAAGAAAGGTGGAAGAACAGTATGTTCGTCCTTCAGAACTGTCGTTTTGTAAAGTTGTTTTTCCATCACTTGAGATCGGGAAACAGTTCCAGCAAATTTTTGATGAAATCTTTGAGATGAATCTGGAACAGTCAGAAGAATTTGAAAAGATACAGCAGATCTTGATTGATGGGCTGGACCAGTGTCTGTGGGTGCGAATCATAGGGAAAAAGCCAAATCAGACGTATTTGGACGTACAGATGCAGAGAATTGAGAATAGGGAACAGCAGACAAATTTTATGAACTGTGGGGGTGATTTGAATATCCCTTATGGGGAAGTATTTACGACACCTCAGCTAAAGGGAACAAACGGGCTTTTACATATTCAGGATATTTTTTTACAGGACAGAAAATACCACAATTTAAAATTATGGTTTGAAGATGGAGAAATCGTGGACTTTTCCTGTGAAGAGGATGGGAGAGAAACAAAAGGCCCGATTTTAGAATCTTTATTCTATCCGTATGAAACTCTTCCGGTCGGGGAATTTGCGATTGGAACGAATACACGGGCGTTTCGTATCTGTAAGAAATATCAACTGGAAGATCAACTTCCTATTTTGATTTATGAGAAGATGGGACCACATCTTGCGATTGGAGATCCGTGTTACAAAGGGGCCGAGGAGGAACCTGTTTATAATTTGCTGGATGGGAAAGAAATTACGGCAAAATATAATGAAAAGACACGGGATGGAAAATCAGAGAAAGAAAAATATGTACAAAAACATATCGATATTACGATTCCGTATGATGAAATATCTGCTCTTTATGGATATACAGAATATGGAGAAAAGATTTTTATCTTGAAAGATGGAAAATTCATCCTTCCGGGAACAGACAAGCTGAATCATGGGATGGAAGAAAGGCAGGCAGAGAGACTATGAGGAAAAAAGCATATCATGGGAAATGGATCTTTACGGGAAACAGGGAAAAGCCAATCCTGGAAAACTTCGTTATGATGACGGAAAATGCGCGTATCCTTTGGGTAAAGCCGGCAGAGGATGCAGAGATAGAAGATGCAGAAGCGATCGATTTAGGAGATGCCTATGTTGTACCGGGATTTATTGACGCTCATGTTCATTTATTCTGTGGGGAATCAGCCTATGAGGAATGTCCGGGAAGAAGTGCCGCGCATCATGTTTGCCAGGGAGTAAAAAATGCACAGGAATTATTGAAAGCAGGAGTTGTAGCCTGCCGTGATCTTGGGGCATATGAGGGATATACGCTTGGCGTGAGGGACAGTATTGAAAAGGGAGAAATCAATGGACCGACAATAATTGCGTGTGGACATGCTCTTTGTGCAACCGGAGGTCATGGTTATCAAATCAGTTACGAATGTGATGGAGCAGATGAGGTAAGGAGACAGGTAAGGAGAGTCATAAAAGAAGGTGCGGACGTAGTAAAAATGATGGTTTCCGGAGGCGTGAATTCTCCGGGGCCGGAACCAGGTCCATGTGAGTTTACAGAAGAAGAAATACGTGCAGGGATAGAAACAGCCCATGCGTTGGGGAGAAAGGTAGCGGTACATACCCACGGAAACACAGCCGTTCGTTATTGTGTGGAAGCGGGGGTAGATTCGATAGAACATGGCGTATTTTTGACAGAAGATATTATGGATAAGATGGTGGAACAAGGGACCTATCTGGTACCAACCTTGTGTGCGCCATACTATGCAGTGACAGAAGGTTTGAAAGCAGATCCGGATAATCCAGATCATGCAAAAAGTAAAGAAGTAATTCAAATACACCGCGATATGTTGAAACAGTGTGCGGATAAAGGGGTAAAAATCGCGTTTGGGACAGATGCTGGTTCTCCATATAACCCGTATGATAAAGTGCCATATGAAATGGTTCTGATGACAATGGCAGGTTTAAGTCCAAGGCAGGCGCTTGATGCGGCTACGTCCGGAAGCGCGGAACTACTTGGAATTGCAGATGATTATGGCTCTTTGGAAGAAGGGAAACTGGCAACGTTCCTTTGTTTGAAAGAAAATCCCTTGGAACATATCGCATGTGTGGTGGATTCAAAGGACGTGTATATCAAAGGCGAAAAATTATAAATACGAAGGGGGTAAAAAAGAATGATTAAATTTCAGGACGTTCCTTATATGAGACTGAATATGGATCGTTTTGAACAAAAGTTCCGTAGTCAGCTAGAGGAATTCAAACATGCAAAAAGTTTTGGAGCTGCTTATTATGCGTTACTTGGTCTGGACCGGATCAGAGATGAATTTTCTACGCTGGCGGTCATTTGCGAGGCTCGCAATACAATGGATGTAAACGATGTGTTTTATAAAGAGGAAACAGAATTTTTTGATCGTGTAAAGCCACGTTATGAAGCATTAGAAAATGAGATGAATGAGGCTCTTGTGGAAAGTCCTTATCAGAAAGAGTTTGAAATACATATCGGTACAGAACCATTTCGGATGGCGGCGCTACACAAAGAAAGTTTTCACCCGGAAATCATGGAAGAACTGAAGCAGGAAAATGAACTTTCCTCCAAGTATTCAGAAATGATTGCGAATTTAAAGGCGGAAACAGAAGAAGGAGTTGTACCACTGTCCAAGATAGGGACGCATATGGGAAGTGAAGACAGGAACGAACGGGCGAAATATGCGGCTATTTGGGAGAAATCATTTGCATCAGCAGGAGAAGAATTAGACGACCTTTATGACCGGCTTGTGAAGGTCCGGGACCGCATTGCGAAAAAACTGGGAAAGAAATCATTTACGGAAGTCGGATATTGTCGTATGGGCAGAACAAGTTATACACGGAAGGACATTGTTTCTTTTCGGGAGGAAGTGAAGAAAAATCTTGTCCCTGTGGCACAGAGGCTGTTTGAAAAACAAAGACAGGCGTTAGGGGTGGAAGTGCTTTATCATTATGATGAGGACATTTTTGCGGGCGGAAAAAAACCACAGCCGACACAGAATATTTTGGAAGACTTTCAAAAGGTATACCAGGAACTTTCTCCTGAAACAAGGGTCTATTATGAAGAACTATTAAAATGTGAATTCTTTGATCTATCCATGCGTCCGGGTAAAATCATGGGGGCCTATTCAAATTATGTGGCACAGTATCATATGCCGTTCATTTTTGAAACCTATCATGCGACAACAGGAGCATTAAAAACATTTGCACATGAAACCGGACATGGGTTTCATTCTTATACCAAACGGGGGGAACCGTTTAGTTTTTCGGGGGCATGTAGTTCGGATCTGGCCGAGATCCACTCAATGGGAATGGAATTTTTAGTATGGCCATATCTGAAATATGTATTACCGGAAGAAGAGATTGCTTCTTACTGCTATATTCATCTGAAAAATGCATTGTCGTTTATCCCATACGGATGTGCGATTGACGAATTCCAGGAAACGATTTACGATCATCCAAATCTTTCTGTTGAAGATAGGAAGGATTTGTGGAAACAGTTGGAAAAACAATATATGCCATGGAAAAAGTATGACACAGATCTGTTCCTTTCAAAGGGACGGGCATGGCAGAGACAGACACATGTTTATCGGTGGCCATTTTATTATATTGATTACGTACTGGCACAGGTGTGTGCGCTGGAACTGCATTTTATGGATCAGGAAAACCATGAAACAGCATGGAATTGTTACAAGAAGATTTTGGAATACAGCGGACAAAAGGGATTTAAAGAAACCATTGAGTCAGCAGGACTTCCATCTCCGTTTCAAGAAGGTGTAATCAAAGAACTTGCCCAAAGTGTGGAGAATAGTATTTCTTGGGAACTTATGGGGGCGGAAATATGAGAAAAAACAATCTTTGCATTAAAAATGGAATGATACATACCATGAATTGTTCATCTGACATTGTAGAAGGGGACTTGCTCATTGAGAACGGGAAGATCCAGAAGGTTGGAGAAAATTTGGACTGTGCAGAGGATTTTGAGGTAATTGACGCAAGAGGAGGCATTGTGATGCCAGGAATCATCGATGCGCATAATCATATCGGAATTTTTGAATCCGGTATTGGAGATGCAGGAGTAGATGGAAATGAAGATACCGATCCGATTACCCCACAGATACGCGCTATAGATGGAATTTACCCGTTGGATCCAGAATTTCGTTATTCGTATGAAAATGGGGTGACTTGTGTGGCGACGGGACCGGGAAGCAGTAACCCAATCGCTGGACAATTCGTTGCATTAAAAACAAAGGGACGGGTTGTGGACGATATGATATTGCAGGCGCCTCTTGCCATGAAGGCGGCTTTTGGAGAAAATCCGAAAAATTCTCATGGTTCCAAAGGAAGATCCCCGATTACCAGAATGGGAACAGCAGCTGTGATACGGGAGTGGCTCTATAAAGCGAAGGATTATGCCGAAACAAAGGAAAAGAAGTTTGATATGCGTTTGGAGGCGCTGGCTCCCGTCATCAAAGGGAAACTCCCATTAAAAGCACACGCTCACCGGGCAGATGATATTATGACAGCATTGCGTATCGCAGAGGAATTTGATTTACAGATCACGTTGGATCATTGTAGTGAGGGGCATCTGATTGCGGATGTCCTAGCTCATACAAGACAAAAAGGCGTCATATTAGGGCCGTTTTTAGGATTTCCACATAAAAACGAAGTGATTCATCAATGTGTAGAGTCAGCGGCAATTCTTTATGATGCGGGAGTAAAAATTGCAATTATGACGGACCTTCCGGCGATGCATACAAGCAATCTGAGAATCTGTGCGGGGATGTGTTACAGAGCCGGACTTCCTTTGGAGGAAGCTATGAAAGCAATCACAAGCAATGCGGCAGAAATTTTAGGATTGGATGATAGAATCGGTACGATTGAATCAGGAAAAGATGCCGATATTGCCATCTTCGATAAAAATCCGGTAGAACATCTGACCGCAGAATGTATGGGTACTGTGATTGATGGAGAACTTGTTTATCTGGCAAAAAATCAAAAATCATATATTTAAGGAGGAACTTAATATGAAACATATCAAAATGGCGGCAGGACTGGCACATGTAGATTACGGCCATATTGCGGATCTGGTCGCAGAAGCGGATGCGGCAGGAGTCGACTATATCCATTCCGATGCGGCAGATATGCACGATCTGAAAAATATGCAGCTAATGGGAGGACACCAGATTATAGAAGGAATTCGTCCGTATACCAAAAAAGATATCGAATGTCATATTTATACAAGAGACTGCGACAGACTGTTTATTGAGAAAATTGCGGCAGCGGGATGTAATATGCTGATTTTACCGGCGGAACATTTTCTAGGAGCGCCATTGGCTTATATTATCAATTATTGTCGTGAATTTGGGATGAAGATTGGATTAACGCTGGGATGCTATACACCTCTTTGCTTTGTAGATGAAGCGATTTATGATATTGACCGGTTACAACTCGTGGTACATGGAGTGGATGATACAGATGGAAAGGACAACTGGGGATGGAGAAGAAGCGCGGTGGATTTGATCAGACGCTCCCGCGAAATGATTGATGCTAAAAACCCAAAATGTGAACTGGCGATTGATGGAGGACTGCGTGTCGATAATATGGATGCGGCGATTGCATGTAATCCGGACGTCATTGTATTATCTTCTGCAATTTTTAAGGATCGGGAAGGAATTACCGCAGGAGTAAAGAAATGCAGGAAAGCAATCGATGAAGCGGTAATGAAATACCAGTTATAATATGGAAAGTAGAAAGCACCGGAATCCCCGGTGCTTTCGTAATATAGGACAGATAGGAAAGAGGGGATACGATGTTAAAAGAATTAACACAATTATGGGGAGTAAGTGGTCAGTAAGAAGTTATAAAAGATCGTTTTTGAAAAAGACTGGAAATGAAAACAGAAAAAAAGGTAATAAAAATTTCGCAGAGCTATTTACTCTGCGAATCTGTGCACCCATTTTTCCCGCTATGACAATTTTCCTTTTATTTTTCGCACTCTTATTCTCTGTTTTATATCATAGTTTTTGTGCAATTTTCACTAAATTTTCTAAGTTGTATTCATACATTTGTACAAATTACTTGACAAAAAAAGTCAAATTATGTAAAATCAATACTAAATATAACGGAAAGTTCAAAAAATTTCGCAGAGTAAATAGCTCTGCGAATCTGTGAAAACAGGGGTATGGGTTCAAAATCAGACTGACAGGAGGATGGGAATGGTAAGGACAATCAAGACAAAAATCATAGTGATGAATGAAGGCGAACATGTACAGATTGAACCGTATGGAAAGCATATAGTACGTGTACGGGTTTCCGCTGATGAAATTCAGGATTTGGATTGGACATTACTTCCAAAGGAAGAGAGCGAGGCAACCATCAAAAAAGAGGGAACAGATACCATAATGGTAAATGGTAATCTTCTGGTCAAAGTGACAGGGCAAGGACATATTTCATTCTGGAATCAGAAGGGAGAGCTGCTTTGCTCGGAGCTATGGAGAATGGAAAGAGATACCCCAGCGAGGATCCTTAGGGGGGAAAACGGGAGGACTTTTTCATTTGGAGCAGCACTTCTGTACCAGAGCTGGAGAGCACTTTTTTGGATTGGGGCAGGAAGCCCATGATTTATTTGATCTAAAAGGAGCCACCTTGGATTTATGCCAGCAGAATACAAAGAGCACGATTCCTTTCGTCCTTTCTTCAAAAGGATATGGATTTGTATGGAATAATCCGGCTATTGGACGGGTGGAATTTGGCACATCTGAGACCAGGTGGGTGGCAGAGGCGGCGAGACAGATTGATTATCTGGTAATCGTGGGAGACAATCCGGGGGAGATAGAAAACCGCTATTGTCGTCTCACAGGATTTGCCCCGGAATTCCCGGAGTGGGCAACCGGACTCTGGCAGTCAAAACTCCGATACGAAACTCAGGAGGAACTGCTTTCAGTAGCAAAGGAATATGAAAAAAGAGGGATTCCGCTGTCTATGATTGTGTGCGATTACTTCCACTGGCCGCAGCAAGGTGATTGGAAGTTCGATAAGGCGTATTGGCCGGACCCGGCCGCTATGGTAAAAGAACTTACAGAGATGGGAATCCATCTTTTAGTTTCTATTTGGCCAACAGTGGATCCAAGAAGTGAGAATTATTTCGAGATGCGGGAGCAAAATATGCTGATCCGTGCAGAGCGTGGACCGGGAGCACTGGTATACTGCAGGGGAGCGGAGACCTACTACGATTCTACAAATCCATCCGCACGCGAGTTCGTATGGAAGAAAGTGAAAGAACATTATTACAGTCTGGGAATTCAAAACTTCTGGCTGGATGAAGCAGAACCGGAAATCGGACCATACGATTATGACAATCTACGTTACTGGATTGGGAACGGAATGGAAGTAAGCAGTTTATATCCGTTCTACTATGCAAAGACCTTCTATGATGGACAAAAGTCAGAGGGGCAGAATGAGATATTGAATCTGATACGTTGTGCCTTTTTAGGAAGTCAGAGATTCGGGGTTGTACTCTGGTCCGGAGATATCTGTGCGGATTTTGATAGTCTTCGAAGACAGATTAAGACAGGACTTCATGTTGCTGTCAGTGGAATTCCATGGTGGACCACCGATATTGGAGGGTTCCACGGGGGAGATCCGGATTCGGAGGAATACAGGGAATGTATGATCCGATGGTTCCAGTTTGGGGCTTTCTGTCCAGTATTCAGGATGCACGGGTTTCGAGATAAAAAGGACAGACCGGTATCGCCTCCGGTAACGATGGATGGATTTTGCTATTCTGGGGGAGCGAACGAACTATGGAGTTATGGTGAAGAAGCGTATTCGATTATGGAACATTACGTGATGATCCGCGAACGACTGAGACCATATATCTCCAGACAATTCAGAATAGCTTCTGAGAAAGGAATTCCAGTAATGAAGCCATTGTTTTTTGATTTCCAAGAGGAGATCTGCTACGAAATTTTTGATCAGTACTTATTCGGTCCGGACATTATGGTGTGTCCGGTTTATGAAAACGGAATGAGAGAGAGGCGGGTGTATTTGCCGGCAGGGGAAAGCTGGATTGACGCCGCCACAGGAAAAGAGTACGGAGGAGGAGACTGGATTACGGTAGAAGCGCCTCTGGATAAAATCCCACTGTTTCTGAGAAGGGGAACAAATCTCAAACCGGAAATTTTCAATTAATGATGGATCATTTGTGCCTCAGGCACCGATGATAGAACACCAGCAAGGAAAGGAGAATCAATATGAAAAAGAAAAAACTGAGACAATCACTGGCGTTCCTCATGGCTGCGACGATGGCGTTATCTGTAACCGGATGCGGTGGATCCGGAAGCGATGACACAAAAGAGAAAAAGGAGACAAAATCCGCGGAAGACACCAACTGGGAAGGCGCCAAAAAGGCAGCGGATCTAAGCGGGAAGGTAACGTACATGCACTCCGGAGACGATTACGAAAGAGAAATGTACGCGAACGTGTTCAGCACCTACCAACAGTATGCGCCGGACGTAGAAGTAGAGCAGATGTATGTACCATCCGACTATGACACAAAACTTCAGACCCTGGCGGTAGCGGACGATCTGCCTGACCTGTTCTGGGTAGGAGAATCCGGTGTGAAAAAGTACAAAGACGCAGGTATGCTTTCAGAACTGGACAGCGTGATCGAAGAGTACCCACAGTTGACAGAGGACATTATCGATGGTGTTCTCGAATTTGGTAACATCGACGGGGAACAGGTAGCATTCCCGAAAGACTGGACTTCTTATGTCATGTATCTCAATCTTGATATGTTTGAGGAAGCCGGTGTGGATGTTCCGACCAATGACTGGACGGTAGACGATTACAAGAAGATTGCCGAAGAACTGACACAGAAGAGCGGAGATCGTACAACCGTTTATGGTACCGCGATTAACAATTATCGTGCAGATTGGATCAACTGGATGGGCAACTATGACGCAGACTGGTTTGCAGATGGGAAATCGAATCTTTCCAGCCCGGAAGCAATGGAGGGACTTGGTGTGATGTACGATCTTGTTCAGGCCGGATCCGCACCGTCTCCAGGATCTGTATCTGCGACAGGCGACAGCGAAGACCGGTTGTTTATTACAGGACAGGTTGCGATGTATCCATCCGGCCGCTGGGTAATCCCATCATTCCGCACAGAATGTGATTTTGAATGGGACGCTGTAGAAATGCCGCAAGGGACAACACGGACCTGTCCATTTATTTGTAGCATGGTATGTATTGCAAACAGCAGTGAAAACAAAGACGTGGCAGCCAACCTGCTTTCTTTCCAGATGAGTGATGAAGGTCTTGGGCTTGTTATGGAATCCGCACTGTCACTTCCGGTCTACTCTGATCTGATGGCAAATGAAGATTATGTAAATACTCCTCCATCAGCAGACGCGTTTATCAATTCCGCGGAATATCTGGGCAACAAATCCCAGATTGAAGCTTGTCAGACAGGAAAATGGTCTGAGTACAGCGATATTATCACCGCCCGTCTGTCCGATGCGTTTGAAGGAAAGACAACGCTGGAAGAAGCAGTGAAACTGATTGACGAACAGGCAAATTCTACTGTATTTACAGAGTAGAAACTGTTACGTAAACTGAGCCTTTTAGGGTGAAAAACGGGGCATCCAGGGGAGCCGGGATGCCCTTCTCTTTCAGAAAAAAGAGCTTTGCAAGTTCGGTTTAGAGAAATGGAGATATGAGCCTATGAAAAATAATATGACTGTTAGGAGAGGTATGACGCTGAAACGGAAAGAAGCGCTGACAGGATATCTGTTTATTCTTCTCCCACTGATCAGTTTGATGATTCTGATGTACTATCCGATTCTCCGGTCTTTCTTCATCAGTTTTTTTGACTGGAATGTGCTTGAGGATCCGAAATTTATCGGAACTGAAAACTATAAAACACTGATAGGAGACGAGGTGTTCCGGACGTCTCTCGTGAACACATTTAAATGGGTTATCATCTATGTCCCAATGTCTGTGATTACCTCGTTTCTTCTTGCCCTTCTGCTTGACAGAAAGATCAAAGGATCGGGATTTTTCCGGACATTTTATTATTTGCCGGTGGTTTGCCCGATTGTATGTGTAGCGCTTTTGTGGGTTTGGATTTACAACACAGACTACGGTATCTTGAATTATATTCTGGGAATTTTCGGAATTGATCCGATCGGATGGCTGACAGATGAAAAATATTCTTTGGTAGCGATCGCAATTATGTCAACCTGGAAATGGTCGGGATACAATATGCTGATTTTTCTGTCGGCCTTACAGGGCATTGACGAAAGTCTTTATGAAGCGGCGGCGTTGGATGGTATTACTCCGTGGCAGAAGCTTCGTTATATTAAACTGCCGTTGATCATGCCTTCTATTTATTTTGTTATGCTGACGGCAGTGATTGACGCGTTCCAGATGTATACGGAAATCTTTATTATGACCAAGGGAGGACCGGGATATTCTACTTATACAGTATCCTACTATCTGTGGTCTAACGCATTTGAGTACAATAAGATGGGATATGCCTGTGCGATGGCAGCCGTGCTGTTTGTCATTATTATGGCGATTACTTTGATTCAGAATAAGTTTTTCAACCGGGAATACGATGCATAGAGGAGGCCGAAGACGTGACGAGCAAAAAAATAAAAAATATGTTGGTTTATATTCTTGTGATTATCGTGGCGGCGCTGGTAGCCCTC
>OCAT01001560.1_pt1 | contig 14340 bp, 9 predicted proteins | sample 1538311 | NCBI WGS metagenome assembly OCAT01 (sample SAMEA2580287, study PRJEB22360) | human gut metagenome | biome: human gut; feature: human-associated habitat; material: faeces | place: Denmark | collected 2008/2010
CAAGAAAAATGCGGATGGTACAAATATGTACTCAAGAAACGAAGCAAAAGGGATGGCCACCCGTGAAGCCGTACTGCAGGCAGGCGTTGAAACAGGACTGATGTCGCTTGCTTATGGAACGTTGGGAAAAGTTATAGGGAAAAATGCGGCTAAAGTTGCCATCATGAATGCAGGTACAAGGAATAAACTTCTGTCTGCAAGCCGCGGAGCCATGAGAAAATATGCCATGAAAGAAGCCGTAAAACAATATGCCAAAGGGACGGCGGCAGAAATTGCAGAAGAAGGCTGGCAGGATCTGATCTCTACCACTGATGAAAAAATGATGGGAAGAGATAAGAACATGACATGGAAAAATATGTGGAACAGCGCTTTTGACGCCATGGTGGAAGCCATACCGGCGGCGGTAGGGATGGGCATGCCAGGAGCCGTCATTTCCGGCGGTGGTAATTATGCAGGATTGAAACGACTGACAAAAGAAGACTGGCATGCCACAAGAGAAGCATTCTACCGTGAGAATGAAAAAGAAATGACACAAACCGTCATTAAAGAAAGAGAACAAAACAAAGTCTTCAAGATAGATCCGGAAGTCTATGCACAAAAGACACAGGCACAGCTTGATAAAGAAGGAATGGGAACCATATACATTGATGCTGCCGGTGCGGCCGAAACAGAAGAAGGAAGAACAGCATTGACGCAGCTCGTGACGGGCGGAATCGCCACAGCTAAGCAAGTGGACGATGCCGTGAAAGAAGGAACACAGCTGGAACTGAAAGCCGGTATCTACATGCAGAAAATTTCAGAAGAATCCGCAGAGACACTTTCGAATCATGCCGCTTTCGATAAAGACGGGCAGACACTCCATGACATCGAAGAGGCAAGAAAACATATAGAAAAAACAAGACAGATATTCAACGCGACAAAAGAAGCAAGAGAAGCCGAAGTAGCAAAAACAATTCTTGATCGTGACTTCACCGATCCGGAACAGAAAACCGCCATGGAAAAGATCTTTGCAGAAGGCATGGATGATATAAAAGAAAACTATAAAAAAGTAAAAGCAGAAGCACTGAAAACCTATGAAGAACTCATCAACTATAAATATTACGCGGACTATGAACCGCAAGGAGTAGAAAAAGTTCCCGTGTATGAATGGTCCAGAGACTATGAACATGGAGGAGTCATCACAAGCGGGTATATAGGCGGATCCTACATCCGAACGACAAATAATGACAGGTGGTATGCAAACGCTTGGAAGAAATACGGAAGAAAACCGAACAGAAGAGAACTCTATGACATAGCCGAACAAGAAGCCATCAATGAAATAGACAGCACATCAGCCTTTTCAGAAGAAGAAAAACAGGGATATATCAATTCCATCCAAACGGCAAGAAAAGAAGTAGAAACCATTGAATCCCTGGAAGACTATGTAAAAGAACTGGACACAAGAGACATTGCCGCAAGGACACTCTTGTCGCAAAAAGCCTATGACGATGTGTACGCTCCCACGCTGGAACAACTGAAAAAAGCTCCTGCCAAAGCAGCAGAAGCGGCGGAAGAAAGCGCTTTCGTATACGCAAGACTTGTAGATAACTTCTCCAAGATCTATAACCTGCCGATTGAAAACATTGTAGCGTCAATTCGAAACGGCGGGGAAAAGAAAGGATTACATCAAAACGTCATCTCTGCAGAAGAAAAGCTGGAAGAAGATACTAAAAAATTTTCGGAGAAAATAGATCTATTCATGGAGAATAAGCTCAAAGGCGGTAATGTGAAAGTTATGACAACACCGTTAGTGATGAAACTGGCAGGAGCAGAAATTCTTCCGATATATGTTCATCAAAAGGTGTTGGCGAAAATACTGAAACATTCTGAACATGTTGATGGAACCCACGGACATGCTGACGGTATGACAGCAAACATCATGAAACAACTACCGAAGGCCATTGCGAATCCCATGGCAATAGTTGAAAGTGATGAAAAACCAGTAATTATTACAAGCCTTATGGATGAGAAAGGAAATCCGGTAATAGTTCCCTTTATTTTAGATAAGAAGGTAAAAGAAGAAGGATATTATACAGCAAACATTATAGAAAGCGCATACGGAAAAGAAAATATAAACTGGATTGTAAGCCATATACTAAAAAATCCATTGTATATAAATAAAAAAAGAACTAATGACTGGCGTATAACCTCGGGGCTCCAATTGCCCATGGAGGCCGCCAACCTAATTAGTTCTAGAAATAATATACCAAACGAAAGCGACCTTGTCAAATTAAAGAAACAGAATCAAGAATACTATCAAACGATAAATAAAGACGCAGATATATTCTTCCACGGCGCGGTGGATCCTGTAGAAGGTGACGTGATAAAAGAAGGATATTTTCATGGAATGTTTTATAGCAGCAGTAGAAATTCTGCACTTGGACACGGAGACAGAATATATATTTCAGAAGTAAATGAAGATGACATTATAAGTGCCAAAAGTTTAGCGTATGAAGATGGAGTATACGAAATATTTGAAAAGAAATATGGAGATGATGCTGAATTAATATATGACTTAACAACAGAATCAAGAAACGTTTGGAATTTAAACGAAGAAGAAAAACAAAAAGTATATGAATTGTTAGGGTGCACGGACGAAGCGGATGCGGATTTCATGATACAAAAAGAGGCCGCGCTTGTTGCTGATGAATTGGGATATAAGGCGGTAGCTGTGGAAGATGAACACGGGACGAGTTACATTATTCTGCCGGGAAATAAAGTGTATGAAGAAAGCGTCTACGAAAAACTGAATCCGGATTATAATTATAGGGTTTATCACCAGAAGGCCTATCATGGAAGCCCCTATACCTTTGACCATTTTGATTTAGGAGCCATTGGGACAGGAGAAGGAAATCAAGCACACGGATGGGGATTGTATTTTGCACAGGACAAGAAAATCGCAGAGAATTATAAGGATATATTAGGAGCGAACAGCGGAGAAGTTATTACAGGAAAAACAAAATATAAAATAAATGAAGATGGGGATTGGTATGATGAAAACACTGGGAATATCATAGATGATATAAACCCTTTGTCTATGGCGCTTACAGAAGTGTTGGAAACGGGAAATAGTAATAAAGCCATTGAACACCTGCAGGAGTTTATAAAATCAAAAGAAGGAAAAACGGCACAAACTGTTATATCACAGGTAAAAAGAGCGAAAGAAGCAATAAAACTTCTGAAAAAAAATGAATTTGCTGGACATGAGCAGAAAACGGCTTTTGAAGTAGAAATTCCCGAAGACAATGAATTAATTGATGAATTCAAAAACATCAACGAACAGCCGAGAAAAGTACAGGCTGCCATACGAAAGGCGTGGAAAGAAATTAGCTATAAACCGTCTGCATTACAATACATGTCAGGAAGAGAGTTTTATAAACAACTGGCAAGCGAATTGGGTGGAGAAAAAGCGGCCAGTGAAAAGTTAAATTCTTTGGGTATAAAAGGTATTACCTATGACGGGCTTGTAGATGGGAAATGTTTTGTTGTATTTGATGATAAAGCTATCCAGATCATTAACCGCTACAACCAGGAGCACAAAGGATCCTACGCAGGAGCCTATGATGCAGACCGGAATATTCTCCACGTCTTTGAAGCGGCTAACCAATCCACCGTTGTGCATGAAAGTGCCCACTGGTGGCTGTCCATGCTGAACAACATCGCAGCCGATCCGGAACTGAAAGAACTTGCCAAAGAAGACAAAGTACTGGAAGTCACACTGCAGAAAGCACAGAAAGACAGAGACGCCATCCGTGCGTGGGCATCATACTATCCGGATGTTATGAAAGAATATAAAGGCACCTTGATCGAAAAAGAATTTAAAGAATATGAAGCTGCCATCAAGAAAGATCCGGAAAACAAAGAACTGCAGGAACGCTTCATCCAGGAACGTTTTGCAAGAGGATTTGAAAGATACCTTTTGACAGGGAAAGCACCCACCAAAGAACTGCAGGGGACTTTCCGGCGGTTCAAAAAATGGCTGATCAATCTCTATAAAACGACAAAAGAAATCATAAAGAATCCGGAAAACTACTTGGGTTTAAAAGATCCGTCCGATGAAGTAAAAGAAATCTTTGACCACATGATGGCATCAGAAGAAGAAATAGAAGCCTGGGCAGAAGAAAAGAGATGGAATCTCCTCTATGATGACAGCCTTGACTATACGCAGACCGAAAAAGAAAACATAAAAAAATGGGAAGAAAACATCAAAGAACTTGCCAAAGAAAACGCCGTTAAATACTTCATGGAAAAACTCCACGGACAAGCCATGGTGGACTTTGAAGAAAACATCCTTCCCCAAAAAGTAGAAACATTTGAAAGAAAACTGGGGAGCCAAAGAATATATGGACTGGAAATGCTGAAAAAAGGAAACGTCTTCCCGACAAAGAAAGAATGGATAAGGGCACTTAAAGAAGAAGGATTTACCGAAGAATCATATAAAGACGCTGTACAAGAAGCAGGCGGCACCATGGAAGAACAAGTAGAGAAATACAAGAAAAAACAAAAAGAAGAATTTATAGAAAACATCTCAGGGAAAGACCATTTCCGGAAAGAAGCGGAAGAAGTACTTGAATCTCCCGAAGGGAAAGTGAAACTGGCGGAAATCGAACAAAACGCCATGAAGCGAAAGTTGAGACAATATGCAAGGATCGCCACGGCCTCATTAATAGAATTGGACAGATTAGATCCGAACATGGAAGGAAAGGTAAGTAAAAAGATCCTGTATGACATCAAAAAGAGAAACGGATTCTTAAGCGAAGAAGAAAAACTCAAAGAAGAAAAGGCCGAACAGAAAAAAGCAAAACAAGCCACTATAGAAGAAATTAACGAACTCAAGATAAAACTGCGGAACACAGTAGACGGATTAAAAACGTCACAAGACAGCATGCTTATCTCACCCTATGAACTCAAAGCCCAAGCAAGGGCTTTTCTTTATGGGAAAGAAATCTACAAAGCAACCAACTATAGATGGTGGGCAAGGAAAGCTGCCAGTGAAGGAGAAAAAGCCGCATATTTCCTAAAAAGAGGAAGATGGGAAGAAGCTGCCAGAGCAAAAGGAAGGCAGTCCCGTTTTGCCATGAACGCCCAAGTGGCCCATGAATACGATGACCACGTCAAGCATACACTCCATGGGAATCCAAAGGCATCCACAAATACACTGGACAAAGATGGAATGGAGAAGTACGGACTTGTCGGACTCATAAACAGGGCAAGTAAAGCCACGAACAATATAAGAATGCCCGGAAACATAAGATATTTCATTAATCACTTAGCCTACCAATTAGGATTAATCACCACAGATGGAAGGGCGCCCTTGGGTATGGACGGGGAACCGGCACCGTTTGACTGGGCAAACCTCAATAATGAACTGGATCCCACCGCCGCCATGGAAGGAGACAAGCCGGGAGACGCTGTACCGCAGTGGATAAAGAAAATCTTTGACGATAACAATCAGACCAACTTGAGAGAACTGACAGTCATAGACTTTGATGAACTTGTCGAAGTATTCAAAAAAATATACAAAACAGGAAGGAGAGAATACGAAGGCAACACCTTTGTTAATGAAAAAGGAGAAAGCCTTTCCTTTGAAGAAGCCGAAGACATAATAATGGCGGAAATCAAAGCAGAAAAAGAAAATCCGCTTTATAAAAAACTGGCAGAGAAAAAGTGGAAAAAGACAAAAAAAGAAGTGGGAAAATGGGTAGCAGACTTGGCACTCCCTGAAATCATCATAGAACGCATGGGACCAAAAACCTATGACCTGATCTATAAGATGATGGATAAAGCCTTTGCGAAAAAAAGACTCCTGCAGGAACAGGCGGAACTTGAACTGAAAAAAGTCATGAACATCTATGATAGAGAAACATTCAGAAAAATCCGCAATGACAAAATCTATGAGATTAACAAAGTTGACCACAAGCCCGTCATGGTGACAAAAGAAACACTCCTCACCATGGCGCTGAACTGGGGGACAGACTCGAATAGAGAAAGAGTGGTGGAAACCTATGGACTGGATCATAGAAACATAGAAAAAATCCTTTTTAAATATTTAAATGATAAAGACTGGGACTTTGTGGAAGCTGTTTGGAAGCACATCAATTCGTATTGGCCAGAAAGAAACATTGTACAAAACAATCTGTACGGAATCCCCTTGGGGAAAGTGCCGGGGAGGAAAATTATTTTACCGGACGGAAGAAAGATCAATGGCATGTACTACCCAATTAAATATGATGCAGAGCTCACAAGCAAAACCAAAGACAGAGAAATTAACGACATCATAAGAAAAGACATGCTCGGAAGAACCACATTCAATATCGGGATGGGCTCCACGAAAGGCCGCGCGCAAAGTTCCGGCGGACAGTATCTTAGACAAGACCTTGATGTCTACCTTGACTACATCAATGAATCTATTAACCATATTGCCATGCGTGAAACCACAGCAGACATTTATAAACTTCTCTCCAGGAAAGACCTGGCGGAAGCCATATCACAGAAATACGGAGTCGATGCACATAGAAGACTCCAGAGGTGGGCGTCCGACTGCTGGCATGATCCCGTGGATAAATTGACAAAATGGGAACAACGACTGAACAGACTGAGACACAATTTCACCATGGCCACCATGGCCTACAGGACATCCACAGCATTGTTGAACTTTGCAAACCTGCCATTGGTTATAGAAAAAATGGGAGCCTTAAACATGGCAAGAGGGCTCTCTACGATTTACCTTGGCGGTGTGAAAAACTACCGCCAGCAGAGAGACTTCATCCTGAGTAAATCCACGTTCATGAGAGACCGTGCCACAAACATGGATAGAGACCTTGCCCGCGGACTGAAACTCAAAGAAGGGCAGGACGTTTCAAAATTAACATCGAAAGCGCATGCTGTGAAAGAAGAAGTAGACCGCTTCGCTTATTCACTCATTTCAGAAACGGACTTTATGCTTTCTCTTCCGGAGTGGATCCAGACCTATAACAATACCATCGCACAGCTGCAAATAGAAAAACCATTTATGACAGTAGCAGAAATAGACGAAGAAGCAGTAAGACTTGCTGACAAAATGGTAAGAGAAACCTTCGGATCGGGAGAAATGAAAGACCGTCCGGAGGTGGTCAAGAGTAGATTGCTTTCTCAACTTCTTCCGTTTTACAGCTTTACATCATTAGTAATGAACCAATTCATCCGAGGGGGATATGACATTGTAGACGGAAGAGGACCGATGAAACTCATGCGGGCAATGCTATTTTGGTACATACTTGGATCCGTATTTGAAGGTGCCCTTCGTTCATTGGTGGATAGTGCAACGGGAAATGATAAATACTCCTTCCTGCAGAGACAGGGATATTCCTTTGCGTCAAACGGACCTGTCGGTGGTATACCGGTCGCAAGAGAAGTAATCCCCGGTCTCTACTCACTATTCGCGGGAATGTACAGTGACGGAGGAAAAATGAGCGTCACCGGACTAAACATCTTTGAAGATGTCTTCCAAACCGCCATGGCAATAAAATCTGACAAAAAAGACTGGATAGATGTAGGACAGGCGGGAACAAAAGTATTCAATAAAGTAACAGGACTTTCCGATACATTAACCGATGCACTATGGGCGATAGCGCGTCTCACCGTTACAGATACAGACGCCACAGCCTGGGAAGCCCTGTTTTCAATCATATTCGATAGAAAGATAAAAAAGAAAGGAGAGAATAAATGATACAACAGACTGTAGTCAGAGTTGTGTATAAAGGTGATGGCGTGACAAAGGAATTTCCTATCCCTTTTCCGGTGTTGTCCAGAGAATTTATAGTTGTGTGTTTATCAGACAAAAACGGGAACGAAAAAACGCTTAACAAAGACTACTATGTGGATATGGATAAGCGCGTGGTTCTATATCCGGGATATGTAAACGGACAAGAACCGGCAGAAGCAGAACAACCACCCGTGCTGCAAACAGGGGAAAAAATTGTTATTTACAGGAACACTCAAGTGTCACAGCTTGTATCACTTGGGCATAAATGGCCGTTTGAAGTGTGTGAAAAAGCACTTGATAAACTTACCATGATTGAACAAGAGAACAAGGAATCCATTGCAAGAACCGTCCGCTTGGCAGGAACGACTGAAAATGTAAGATTAATACTGCCTCTGCCGGAGAAAGAAACCGCCATAGGCTGGTCGGATGATGAAAAGAGTATAATTAATATCCCAGTCAAGCAATGGCAGAAAGAAGCAGCCCAGGCGGCGGGAGAAGCCAAAGGGTATTCTGATGCAGCCGCTGTGGTTGAGGAGAGTGTTAGAAATCACCAAAGAAAAGCAGAGGAACAAGCAGAACTTGCAAGAAAATGGGCGGAAAATGAAACATCCCCTGATAATCAGGATGATGAAGAAAGTATCACGGGAAAAACAAGAAGTTCCAAAGCTTGGGCTGTAGAAGCAAGAACAGAAAAAGATAGGGCGGAAAGTGAAGCCCAAAAAGCAAAAGTGGAAGCAGATAGAGCGTTGGCAAATTCCACGAGAGCCGAAGAACTAAAAACACAGGCGCAAGAAGAAGCAGAGAAGGCAAGAAGAGCAGCAGATGAAGCCAAGAATGTGTTATCATCTTTAGCTGGCGTGGATCCGAAGGGAGACCCAGGTCCGAAGGGAGACCCAGGTCCGAAGGGAGACCCAGGTCCGAAGGGAGACCCAGGTCCGAAGGGAGACCTGGGCCCGAAGGGAGACCCGGGCCCGAAGGGGGCCGATGGGAAGAACGGGGTAGCGGCAACGATAAAAGTCGGAAATGTGACGACAGGCACATCCGCTTCGGTGACAAATTCAGGGAACAGTACAAATGCCGTATTTGATTTTGTAATCCCCGTGTCCGGCGGCGGACAGGGTATTCAGGGCCCCAGAGGGGAGCCCGGACCCAAAGGAGATCCGGGACCTAAAGGAGACCCGGGGCAAAAAGGAACAGATGGAAAAAATGGAACCGCTGCAACAATCAAAATCGGAACAGTAACAACAACGGCGCCGGGAACAAATGCTAAAGTCACAAATACTGGGACAGCCAACGCGGCAGTGTTTAGTTTCTCAATCCCGAAAGGCGAAAAGGGAGAAAAAGGAAATACGGGGATACAGGGTCCGCCGGGACCTGCCGCAGATTTATCTCAATACGTAAAGAAGACAGAAATTTTTGATGGAAATATGATTAAATTGCCGAATGGCGCAAAGATTGGAGTAGAATGATGGATAAGCTTAAAATTATCAGACAAAACGGAGAAGAAGAAATCGCAGAATTAACAACGGATAAATCATTAGTAGGAAACAATTATCTTAAACTCGACATCGGCGGAGTGCCGCATTATGCAAAAGTCGGAGATGTTATCGACACTCATATGTACGTTTTTAACGGTGTTGATGGGAAAAAATACTACATTAAGAAAAAAATAGGAAATGTAGAGAATCCGCCATCTGGCGGCGATTCTCCGACACTTGACATTCGGGGAACATTGACGCTTACCGAAAGCGATGGGAATATGTTGATTGCAACGAGTGATAAAATCAACACAGCAAGCGGTGGATATCAAGTTTCCAAAGTGGAAATAGGCAACGCTGGCGAGATCGCGTTGATCAATCTTACAGTAGATGGGATTAGTGATTTCTATAAAAAACCCGGAATTTATACTACAACGATTATCAAAATAAAATTAGGAGATGTAACATTCGATGCAATGCGTGACTCAATGGAGATTATATCCGGAAATATATCGAATGAGGACTTCCAGCGCTTAAAAGCGAACGTTGGTACCCCGATTAATTTCTCAATCAAATATGAATAATTACCAAGGCGGGAGTCGTAAAGGCTCCTGCGGTATTAATTCCATCAAGAGGTATATAAATAATGAGTATGGGGGATATGAGCCCGGAGGCGTTGGAACGGATTGTAAGAATTGAGACAAAGCTGGATATGCTTGTCGAGATGATTCCGAAAATGCAGGAACTGCAATTGGCGCACGAAAGAGCAGCGCAGAGCGCTAAATCAGCGCATCATCGGATAGACAATATATACAAGGTGGCGGGGCTTATATCGACCATCGTATCTGTTGTCATTGCATTAATCGGAAAGGTGCTGTGAAATGAAAAAGTTAAAATCACTCTGGAAAAAAGCGAAAAGCTATTTCCGGAAACTGAATGCCCCGTTATTATACTGGGCGATATTATATGCGGTTATCTGTATCTTCTGTATACTTCTTTATATCCTGATGACTATTGCCGATTGGCTAATCACAGGAAAAGGAAACGAGCCGGAACTAAGATTATTTATAACCATGCTTCTGTCTGCAGGGGCAGTCGGTGGTATAGTCGGAATCGGTAAAATGTTTGTAGACAAAGACGGGAATCAAATACCGGATGTATTCGAAAAGGACGATGGGAAACCACCGTTCTTTTTTGTGAAAGGAGAAAAAAGTGACGAAAGAAGAACTGGCAAGGGCGATAGCGAAAGGGATAATTGAGACAGGGATTGAAGGAGACTATGGTTCTGTCTCATGCTCCACCGCTGGAGACTACCCATCAATCGGAGTGAGTCAGTGGGAAGGAGAAAGGGCTAACCGTCTATTAGAAAGCATTTCCGGCGGAGCGCATTATGCTTACCGCAGTTACTCTGATTTGAGATATTCCGGCGAACTCTGGGCGATGAAAGAACTCTTGATGAGTGATGAAGGACAGCAAGCACAGCTCGATATGCTTGCCGAAGACTGTGAAAATTATGTAGAAACATTATGGGAGGTACCGGATCTTGATGATACAAAGTGCACTATCTACGCAGGAATGTGGTGTCCAACATCTGAAACGGTAGTGAGAAACTTCTTAATGCGGAGACAAGAAAGAGGATATGACCTGCGGGACATCAATGTAATCTATGAACTTTTCAGGGAACAGTATGCATACGCAGCATGCTGTGAAGAATACGCGGAGGGCTACGCAAATAGAGCCGATACAACATATGGATATGTAATGAATCTGGAGGGATAAAAAATGAACTATCAGGAAAAAGCAAAACAGATCGTTATCGATTACTACAATGAACATGTAGAGATAACAGATAATAAAAAACTGAAAGAAAGTGAAGTTTTTATCGTATGGTTTAGTAAAACATTACAGAACTGGAAAGCGTTGGTAAGCACAACAATATCCGATGGAATGTACTACGAAGTCACATACAATGGTGACAAAAAAGAAACATATCTTGATGCATATAAAAAGTGGGAAAATGTTTGTGTAAAAAATGTGGAGGACTGATAATGTGGATAATCAGAAAAGGGCTTATTTTATCGGCGGTCTTTCTGTCGCTGTGGTTGTCGCCATTGTTATCTGGTTCGCCTGTGCGGGCAGAACGAGTATACACGATCTCCGAAACGGAGCTGACACAGTTAGAAATGAACTTGACAACGCTCGAACAGCACAGCAAGGACAAGTCGATACTCTTAGACAAGCAAGCGAAGCAACTGAACGAAGCGCAGGAGCAGTTGAAAATAGCAAACGAGCAAATCAAGAAATCTCAAACATTGAACAAACAGACGCAGAACTCATTAGAGAGAGCCAATCAATACTTGAAAGAGTACGAGAAAGAAGCAGAACGGAAAATAAGAGTTAAAACTCGGCAAAGAAATCTATGGATAATGACAACAGTAGTAGCCGTGGGAGCGGCCATCTCCCGGAGGTGATCCTATTTTTTCTTCGGATATAGTTGTTAAAAAATAAAAGAGGTGATTATATGAGATGGTTTTTATATGCGCCGCTACAGTTAATCTGTATGATGATTTGTTATATCACCAATCCAATTGTGGTATTGTTTGCTAACGAAAATGGTGAGCTGCATGGATTTTTAAGGAAGTGGCAGACGTTCGATGATTCTTGTGATAGTGAAGATTGCGTAACAAAATATGTACCAGACTGGATGCGGTATGATTTCTATAAATACTACTGGGCGGAGAAACGATATAATCCGAACTATGGACGGGTTATAAAAAAATCAATTAGTATTGCACCGTTACCGCTAATTGATAGATTGAAGAGGTATTGCTGCCGCGTCTTTTGGCTATCAAGAAACTGCGCATATGGTTTTGCACTCGACTGGTTTGGAGCGACAATTAATCCGGACGATATTGTGGTTATTGATGACTATAAGGCGGGAGAATCTGAAAGAAACGTACTTATTACACGTGATCTGAAATACTGGAAAAAATATAATTCTATGCGGATTCCGAATACAAATTACCGATGGAAAATATATTTAGGCTGGAAAATCCATAACGTGAAAAGTATACATAGGGCAATGCTGGCATTTCGGATATGGGTCTGCAAAGCAAATTAAAACGGGCGGGAAACCGCCCTCTTTTTTATTTGCGTCAAATATACTACAATAAAAAACAAAAGAAAGTAATACAACCTTGATAAATTGCCGTCCATTTTGCCGTCATTTTACGGGAAAAACATTATTTATTACTATTTACCATCATTTACATTTAGAAAACAAAAATGCATATAATTACCGATAATTACTGAAACATTAGCTATCAAGATTTACAATGATTTACCATTATAAACTTTAGTTCCGATAATTTAATGTTATCGGAAGTAATGTTGCGTAAAGAGAAAATATACCCGTTTCCATCAGATCCAATATATTCTCTTTATATTTAATTATGGTTACGTAAAAGAATACAATTCTTTTGTAACACGAGATACTTCAGCAAAAACTCGTTCAGTATCAATTGTAAGAAGCTCTTTGTTCCGCATAACAAGATTTCCATTAATCATTACAGTATCTACATCCATAGAATTTCCAGCATATGCAGCCAAAGATATACTGTCAAACCGTGGATGCCAATGAAAACCGCTTTGATCTATTAAAATAATATCTGCAAGATATCCCGGTTCTAATTTACCTAAATTATCATATCCAAGACACTTAGCACCTTCTATGGTCCCCATATCAATAGCTTCCTTTGCAGTAACCGCAAAGGGATCATAATTATTTGCTTTATGGATAAGCGCAGCCAAGCGCATTTCCGCAAACATATCCAATTTATTGTTACTGGCCGCACTATCCGTCCCAAGACCGACAGTAATTCCAGAATTTCTCATCTTTATAACTGGTGCAATACCAGACGCCAATTTTAAATTACTCCCCGGATTATGTGCGACACAGACATGTTTTTGAGCCATGATCTTTATATCATTATTGTTAACATGTACACAATGTGCTGCCAATATAGGCCGTTCAAAAAGCCCAAGATTATCCATCAAAGCAATTGGTGTTAATCCATATTCTTTCAGGCAATTATCAACTTCTCCTTTTGTCTCACAAAGATGTATATGGATTGGAATGTTATATTTTTCAGCTGCATCTCTAACTTTCTTTATATACTCCGGTGGACAGGTATATGGCGCGTGTGGGCCAAGCATCACCTTAAATCGTCCATCACCCGCTCCATCCCATTTCTTAAAAAGTTCTATGTTCTCCTGTAGAGCTGAGGAAGCGTTAGGACTGACACCGGCAAGCCCTCTTGCGAGATTCCCACGCATTCCCGCTTTCTCAGCAGCTTCTCCACAGGCATTCATAAACATATACATATCACAGAATGATGTTGTACCGCCGCGAATCATTTCCGCAAATGCAAGCATACTTCCCCAATAAACAATATCATCATTTAAGTGTTCCTCTACCGGCCATATTTTATTTTGCAGCCAATCCATCAGTGCCAGATCGTCAGCATAACTTCGGAATAAGGTCATTGCTACATGGGTATGCGTATTTACAAGTCCCGGTAAGGCAAGCATATTTTGGCCATCAATGACTTCGTTATAATCCTCATTTCGGGGATGCTTGGGAAATTCCCTAATCAATTTTCCATCGACTACAATATTACTATGTTCATGGATTTCTCCATTTTGATATAATGCGACATCTTTTAATAAAATAGACATGTAGCCCCCCTCAGTCTAATCCCAGGTATTCCTTTTGTTTATCAGATAAAGTATCAATCTCATATCCCATAGATTTCAATTTGATTTCTGCTACTTTTTCATCTAATTCTCTCGGGAGTAGGTACAATTGGGGCCGCAGTTCTTTTTCATGTTCACAAAGGTATGAAACAGCCAATGCCTGCATAGCAAAAGATAAATCCATAATTTCCACAGGATGACCATCCCCTGCTGCCAGATTAACCAATCGCCCTTCAGCCATTAAATAAATGGTATTCCCATTAAGAAGAATATATGCTTCGATATTTTTTCTTGCTTCATAATGAGAGTCAGAAATACGCTCTA
>OCAT01001565.1_pt1 | contig 14319 bp, 15 predicted proteins | sample 1538311 | NCBI WGS metagenome assembly OCAT01 (sample SAMEA2580287, study PRJEB22360) | human gut metagenome | biome: human gut; feature: human-associated habitat; material: faeces | place: Denmark | collected 2008/2010
ACGCCAACATCTGGCCCCTGTTCGGTTCTGCAAACCAGCTGCTGAGCGCTCTGGTTCTGGCCACCCTGTGCGTGTTCCTGAAGGTCACCGGCCGCAGCAACAAGATGATCTTCCCTCCGCTGATCATCATGCTGTGCGTCACCTTCACCGCTCTGGTGCAGCGCCTGATCGCTATGGTCAAGGCCATCAGCAATGCCGCTGCTGTCACCATCCCCGCTGGCGAGACCACTTGGGGTGCTGTGTTCATTGCAAACGGCCTGCAGCTGATCCTGGCCGTGCTGCTGATCGTTCTGGGCCTGAACATCGTGTTCCACTCCTTCAAGGCCTATAAGAATGCTGAGCACAACAGCGAAGCAAAGGTCTGAGTTTCAGATCCTGCTGAACTGAATCTGTAAATGCAAACTGCCGCTGACGGCGTAAAAACCGTCAGCGGCAGTTTTTGTTGCTGTAAGCTTCTATGATTTGAAATGGCCTCCGCGTGCGCTCTGGCCATAAGCAGAGGAAAATTTATTTGATATTGTGGTTTGGAAACGACTGCGGTCGTTTCCAAACCATTTTTTCACAGAAAGAGTCCCAAAGATAAAATGCATAGTCACCACAAAAAATGCAGTGTACGGTCACGACCTTTCCCGTGAAAAAGCAAACCAGCAAAGCCCGCAGGCTTTGCTGGTTTGCAAATATAAAAATAATACTTCCGCTAAAAATAGCCATAGCGCACGCGGCAGCTATTCTAAATCAAAAATCAAAAATTCGTTTCTTCCCACGTTTGAAGGACCGCCATCTGCACCGGGGTATGGAACCAGTGTTCCCCGCCTTCCATGATCGTCAGATGCGCCCCGCTTTCCTGACGGAAGCGCTCGATCATGGTGCGGCTGGTCAGGGCATCCCCGTCACCATACAGCACCTGCGTGCGGCCATGCCAGTGCAGCGGATGTTCCCGCACCCAGCACAGATACGGCCATGAGAGGGTCTCCCCAAGATCCGTGGGGATCTCCCCTGCCCGCTGCAGCTGTTCCTCGGTCACATGGGCATATTGCATCATATTCGTGATGAGAGCTTCCATATCCACCACCGGAGAGACCAGCAGGGCCTGTTCCGGCGCGTCTCCCTGCAGCGCCTGCATGGCAAGCCACGCGCCGATGCTCACGCCATACAGCCGGATATGCGCCCACACCGGCTTCATGCGGGCATATACGGCTTCTATCTCCGGCACAGCCACCCACGGCAGAAGCCGCTCAGGGCTGTTTTTCCGTGCGCCATGCTCGGGCAGGTCGATAGCCAGCACCTGCCAGCCCGCTTCACAGGCTGTAGCGGCAAAACGTTCTGCCTCTTCCTTGCAGCCGTTCTTGCCGTGGAGATAGAGGTAAACATTCCGGCTCCGGCTGCCGTACAGGATGGCAGGGATGCCCGCAAGAGTCATGGTTTGTTTTTTCATAAGGGATTCTCCTTATCCGATCATGCTCTCCATTCGGAGAGACGTTTTGTTTACACTGCGCATTGCTTTTCGTCCTCCCTTCTTTCTATTTTCTCTATGATAGCACATCCGCCCGCCAAACACAAACAAAAAGGAGCCGCAGCGCCCTGTTACGGGTACTGCAGCTCCCAATTCAACTTTGGAAGTTAAATTACTTCACCATGCTTGCAACTTCAGCAGCGAAGTCGTCAGCACGCTTCTCCAGGCCTTCGCCCTTCTGGAAGCGGGTGAACTTGACGATCTTGATGTCGCCGCCCAGATCCTTAGCGACCTTAGCGGTGTACTGAGCAACGGTCAGGTCGCTGTCCTTGACGAACTCCTGATCGACCAGGCAGTTCTCCTTGAAGAACTTCTTGATCTTGCCCTCGATCATCTTCTGCTTCACAGCCTCGGGCTTGTTAGCGGTCTTGGGATCGCCAGCCATCTGAGCCAGCATGATCTCCTTCTCCTTGGCCACGACCTCAGCGGGGACAGAAGCCTCATCGACATAGCCGGGGTTAGCAGCTGCGACCTGCATGGCGATGTCCTTGCCGTAGGTAACGAACTCGTCCTTAGCCTCGATGCCGTTGGTGGTCTCGAAGTTGACCAGAATGCCGTGGGTGCCGCCGCCGTGGACGTATGCAGAGCAGACGCCCTCGTAACGGACGAAACGGCGAACCTTGATGTTCTCCTTGATGACCAGGATGAGGTTCTTCAGAGCCTCATCGACGGTCTCGCCGCTCTCGGTCTTGCATGCCATCAGAGCCTCGACATCAGCGGGGTTCTGCTTCATGATGACCTTGGTGGCCTCCTTGACGAAGGCGACGAACTTGTCGTTCTTGGCGACGAAGTCGGTCTCGGCGTTGACCTCGATGACGACGCCCACCTTGCACTCGGGGCAGTAATCAGCGTAGACCATGCCCTCGGCAGCCACACGGCTTGCCTTCTTGGCGGCGGTAGCCAGACCACGCTCACGCAGGATCTCGATCGCCTTCTCGAAGTTGCCGTCAGCCTCGGTCAGAGCCTTCTTGCACTCCATCATGCCGCAGTCGGTCTGCTTGCGCAGTTCCATAACGTCCTTTGCAGAAATAGCCATTTTGGTATTCTCCCTTACACAGTATTTGTTGGTTTGTGAGAATTTCGGTAAATCAGGCGTTTGCTGCGTCCTCAGCGGGAGCGGCCTCCTGGTTGCCCTGCTTGCCTTCCAGCACAGCGTCAGCCATAGCGCCAGCGATCAGCTTGACAGCGCGGATCGCGTCGTCGTTGCCGGGGATGACGTAGTCGATCTCGTCGGGGTTGCAGTTGGTATCAACGATAGCAACGATGGGGATGTTCAGCTTGCGAGCCTCAGCAACAGCGATGCGCTCCTTGTGGGGGTCAACGATGAACATGGCCTTGGGCAGGGTCTTCATGTTCTTGACGCCGCCGAGGTACTTGTCCAGCTTCTCCATCTCCAGCTCGAGCTTGGCCACTTCCTTCTTGGGCAGCAGCTCGAAGGTGCCGTTGTCCTTCATGTTCTGCAGCTGAGCCATACGGTCGATGCGCTTGCGGATGGTGCGGAAGTTGGTCAGCATACCGCCCAGCCAGCGAGCGTTGACGTAGTGCATGCCGCAGCGCAGAGCCTCGTCACGGATGGACTCCTGAGCCTGCTTCTTGGTGCCGACGAACAGGATGTCGCCGCCCTCAGCTGCAACTTCCTTCACGTAGTTGTAAGCCTCGTCCAGCTTCTTCACGGTCTTCTGCAGATCGATGATATAGATGCCGTTGCGCTCGGTGAAGATGTACTTTGCCATCTTGGGGTTCCAGCGGCGGGTCTGGTGACCGAAGTGCACACCTGCTTCGAGAAGCTGCTTCATAGAAACGACTGCCATAGTAAAAATACCTCCAGATATTGTTTTGCCTCCGCACACCGTGATCCCGGGCCGTATCGGACGGTTCGGGACTGCCCTCCACCCATTTGGGCACAAAAGGGCATAGTGATGCGTGTGTAATGCCTTGTTATAATATCACAAACAAACGCCGGTTGCAAGAGTTTTTCTCTGTTTTTTACAAAGAAATCGTCTGTTTTTCGCTCATTTGCCTGTGTCCACGCCGCTCAGGCCCGCAAGGCCCATGCGCTGCAGGGCGTATCCCCTGCCGAACATCAGGTCGTACTGCAAAAGCCAGTGCTCTGCGCACCACCGCTGCTGGAACTCGGTAGGCTCCTGCGTGGTGGTGCCGTCCAGATTCATGGTGGTTCCGCGGGTATTGGTGCGGCTGGCCACACGCAGCTGACGGTTCAGGAACTGGAAGTAGAGCGGCTCTTCCAGACCGTAAATGTCCATCATCACCGGCGAGATATCGTAAGCGGCAATGGTGCCAAGGTCCACCTGCTGCTGGCTGTAGTTGGACCACATCAGCAGCGTGGTCTGGTGCAGGCGGGGGTCTGCGCTGGAATCGCTGGCATAGCCGGTAGTGGTGTAGACATCGTAATTGGAATCGATGGGGTTATAGTGGTCGCCCCAGAACACCAGAATGACCGGCTCGTCCACCTGCGAGAAGTATTCGGTCAGTTTGCCCATCATGGCATCTGCATCCCGGATGCCGGTAGCAAAATCTTCCAGCGCGCCCACGGTGCTGGGCTTGAGGCCCGCCGGGTGGGACAGCACCTTTACGCGCTCGTCGTCCGGGTAGTTGTCCTTGTTATAATTGGTATGGTTCTGCATGGTGACAGCGTGCAGGAAGATGGGCTTGTCCGAGCTGGACTTCATGCTCTCGTACTGCTGGATGATCTGGTCGGCCATGGAATCATCGGTGACAAGGCCGCTGGTCCAGTAGTGCTTGCGCACCTTGGTCACGCCATGCATATCCTCAAGGCTGATAAAATCGTCAAAGCCGAGGTTGGGGTAAGCCTTGTCGCGGCTCCAGTATTTTGCCCAGAAGCAGTGCACGGCTGCGGTCTGGTAGCCCTTGAGCTTGAGATAATTGGGCATGGCGAACATGGGCTTGGTCACATGCTGCTGGTAGGGCTTGCTGCCGCTGGGCAGGAAGGATACCGAGTAGCCGGTAAGGGCTTCAAACTCCACATCGCAGGTGCCGCCGCCAAAGCTGGGGCTGTAGGCCCGGCCATAGGCGCTGGTCTGCTGCAAGGCGTGCAGGTTCTTGGAGACATCGGTATCAAAGGTGATGCCGTACTGTTCCAGCTCCGAGACATCCCAGTAGGACTCGTCCATCACATAGATGATGGTGGGCTGCTTCACCTGCTCGTCCTTGGGGGTCACGGCGCTGTAGCTGGTGGAGTACAGCGGGCTGGTGGCAAACTTCTGGCTCTCGTCCGCATTGTCCAGCAGGGCATCCACTGCTTCCTGCGAGTATTCCTCGGGCTTCGAGATCTCCAGATTGGTGAGGTTGGTCATAAAGCCGGTGATCACGCCGTAGTAGCGATAGTAGCGGTCCTGCATCCATGCATCCGGCGTAATGCCCAGCACCTGCGTGACAGCGGGCTGCAGGTACACGCCGAACACCAGCAGGCAGAGGGCCGCTGCGGTGGCGGCACTGCCCGCCAGCCGGGGCAGCCAGCGCTGTTTGTGACGGCCGCGGTACAGGAAGAAGCTGCCCGCCATCAGCACCAGCACCACGATGATGGTCACGACCATGCTGGGCTGGATCTTGAGGCCCGCAGCGGATGCCACACCGGCAGCCTCCGACACCTGTGTCAGATCCCATGGCAGGAACGGCTCGCCGCGCAGCTGCAGGGTGTAAAAGTTCACCGCGCAGGGCGCACAGCCCAGCACCGCCATGCCCAGCGTGGACAGCGGCGGAACACCCAGTCCAGCAGCAGCCACACCAGAAACAGCAGCAGCCACGCCAGCAGATAAGCCCCGATGTGCGGGAAGATAAAACTTGCAAAAACGTCTGCGCTCAGGCTCCCGCGGGCGATCCCCTCGCCCAGCAGCAGCACGATCAGCGATGCCGCCAGCGGGAATACCATCCGCAGCGCCAAAAGCGGTTTGGGAGTTTTCATAATTCCTGTTCCTTTCCTCATCCTTGAAACCTCAGATCATACGCAAAAGCACATTTCTTTACGCTTTTTGCACAAAGCTTCTGCGATTATTATAGTCACTTCCACAAAAAAGTCCACCCTGTTTTTGCAAAAAATTTACAAACCCAGCTTCACGCGCAGCTTTTGCCACCATTTGAGCTGTTCCGGCTGCGGCGGTGCTTCCGGCAGGGCCGTGTGCACCAGCACCGCATCCGTGCCAATGGTCTCGATCTCCTGCCATGGAATGGTCAGGCTATCGTCCCGGCCAAGCAATCCGAACAGCCTTGGCCGCCCCAGCAGGATCAGGCTCTGCAGCCGGGCGGTGGCAGGGTCAAAGGTCAGGTCGTCGGCCCGGCCAAGGCAGACCCCCTGCTCCAGCTGCACCACCTCTTTTTCACACAGTTCCCGGATGGTCAATGCCCTTCTCCCCTTTCTGCCACAGCTTATGCAGCCGCCAGGCACATCATGCAAAAAGCAGTGGAAACCGCATGGCAGATTGTGGTATACTGTGGGCAGAGCATTCCATGAGAAACAGAGGAAATTTTAAATGTATAAAAGCATCGTGTTTGATCTGGGCGGTGTCATGGTGGATTTTGCCCCCCGCGCCTATCTGGTAGACCGCATTTGCAATGAAGAGATCGAGGAGCAGGTGTACGACCTGACCTTTGGCAGCGAGGAGTGGAAGCAGCTGGATGCGGGGCTTGTCTCCCGCTTTGACGGCAATCAGGCCATCCTGCGCAACGCCAAGGCCGCCGGGCGCGAGTTTGAGGTGCAGGGCGTGCTGGACGACTGGCTGCACATCCTGCGCCCGCGCCGCCGGATGCAGGAGCTGGTGCGCCGCCTGAAGAACCATGGCTACAGTGTGTACTATCTCAGCAACATCCCGGAGGACGTGCTGGCCCTGCTCAAGGAGCGCGGCGTGCTGGACCGCTTTGACGGCGGCGTAGCCTCCTGCGAGGTGCACATCAACAAGCCCGACCCCCGCATCTATCAGGCCCTGCTGGATAAATACGGCCTGAAGGCCAGCGAGTGCGTGTTCATCGACGACAATCTGGCCAATGTGCAGGCCGCATTCACGCTGGGCTTCGTGGGCATCCGGATGAAGGAGAGCGTGGGCACCCTGATCCGCAGCCTTGCCACCTGCAATGTGGCCCTGCGCTGACCTCCGTGACCCAAAACAGCTCCTGCCGGAAATGCTCTGGCAGGAGCTGTTTTGCTGCTTTAGGAATTACTTTTTCTCGTAGCTCTGGCAGTAGTGCGGGGTCTCCACCTGCTGCGTATCGCAGGTGCACTGCTCGGTCACTTTGATCTGGGGCAGGTCGCACTTGCAGCCGCTCACATTGTGGCTGCACTCGCAGACATCACAGGTAACGCCGATGTTTTCCATATTTATCACCTCTCTGTCCACAGTATGGCCTGCAGGCAGGGTGTTTATTCTGGAAAACTCAGCCAGCCTTTTTCGCTTCGTGCTTAGACCGGAGTGTGACTGCCGCATGCCGGATGGAAAGCACCGGGTGCATCGGCAGCATCCGCGGGCCTGCCCAGCGCATCACCGCGCGGATCTTCTCCCGCATTTCCGGCTTGTAGCAGTGCACTTTGCAGGCCGAGCAGAAGGTCTTGGTCTCCATGAACGGGCATTTGTCAATGCGGGTCAGGGCGTAATCGTGCAGCTGCCGGCACTCCGGGCACAGGCTGCCTTTGGGTGTTTTGTGCTGCCTGCGGCAGTAAAGAGCGATCATCTCGCTCACCAGCATCTTTTCATCTGCGCGCTTCTGATCCAAGTTCTTCGGGGTATCCTGCATGGGACGGGGCCTCCTGCTGCCTTATTTTTTTCTACGGTCCGACCGCATTGCAGCGCGGCGCACCGCACAGCGCAAAAATGCAAAGCCTACCGTAACACCAATTGCTGCAGCCACTGCCATATACACCGCCTTCTGAAACCAAAGCGGCAGGAGCGCAGACCTTTCCGTCTGCTGTCCCCTGCCGCAGTTTTGATGCATTCTGTACAGAGGCTGCTGCTTTTGCGTGAAAGTTAGTATTTTCTAACTTTCAGCTCTGCAAAAACACCGTCTTTCGGTGTTCTCATAGTTTATCGCAGCTGTCTCTGTTTGTCAAGAGAAGCTTCTCCTGTTTACCATGCAGCCAGATCTGCACCCAGCTTGCGGCATGCAGCCTGAACATCATCGTCCGGGGCCTCGTTGCAGATCAGGCCCTCACCGTTGAGCACCTGTGCGCCGTCGCCCTGAGCACGCTCCACCCAGTCACGCATCCACTGGCCGTCGCCCCAGCCGTAGGAGCCGAACAGGGCGATCTTCTTGCCGTTCAGAGAACCCTCCAGATCAGAGAACATCGGCTCGAACTCGCTCTCCTCCAGCTGCTCAGCACCCATTGCGGGGCAGCCAAAAGCCACTGCATCAAACTCAGCCAGCTTTGCGGCGTTCATCTCGCTGCAGGGCACGATGGTGCCGTTTGCACCCTCTGCCACGCAGTTTGCCATGGTCTCAGTGTTGCCGGTTGCGCTCCAGAATACGACTGCTACTTTGCTCATAAAGATCGTCCTCTCTCAAATCAATATTAGTTAGATATCTCTAACTTTATGTTCCATGAAAATGCGTCCAACCACGCAGACGCATCCCCATTTGGTTAGTATCTTCTAACCACCGATAGAATACCACAGCTTCCCGGCTGTGTCAAGCCTTTTATGCAAAAAGAACTGCCGCGGCTGAAAGTACGCCGTAGATCACCGGCTGGTGCAGCAGATACAGCAAAAGCGAGTGCCGGCCCATCCAGCCCAGCGCCGGGCAGACCGAACGGCGCAACGGTTCCATCCGCGCCCGGCCCACCACGCCGTGCAGAAAGTACCCTGCCCAGAACAGAAACAGCCACGGCAGCAGGGCAAAATAATCGGTGGAATAAAAATCGAAGGGCAGAAAGCCGAAAAACGCTGTAAAGTAATTCGCGTACCATGCATCCGGCAACGCAAGGCGCAGCCCGCCGAAGCCGAGCCAACGCTCGTCCAGATGATAAGTCAGTGCAAACAGCACCGCCGAAACCGCCAGCCCTGCGGCGGGCGGGATCTTTTTCAGCAGCGGTTCCAGCACACCGGTGAGCAGCATGGCGCTGCCCAGAAAGGTCAGCACACCGAACACCACCCGGTCCTCCGGCATGAAGACCAGCGTCACCACCGTGACCAGTGCCCCGGCAGCAAACACCTGTGCGCCGCGCTTCAGGGTGCGGTGTCCCAGCGGCACGCAGAAGCCGGACAGCAGGATGAACACCCAGCAGATGCTCTGCTGCCACAGCCGCCCCGGCCAGCCGATATACCAGTCCATCCAGATGCCGAACAGGAACATCATGTCCCAGCAGGCATGGTACAGCATCATGCTGACCAGATCCAGCCCGCGCAGCTCGTCCAGCAGGGCGTAGCGGCTCGCCGGGGCCTTTTGCCGGGTGGTGTGTCCGTTTTTCATTCCCCCGTCTCCCCTTTCGCAGTTCATTGAACACGAGATAAATTATAACCCGCCGCCGCTGTGCCTGTCAACGGAACAGTTCCGTAGGTTGAACAAAAAAACCGCTGCACAGCGGCAAAGCCATGCAGCGGTCAGAATGGATAACCGGGGAAACCTTATCAGACTTCGGTGTTGAAGTAGCGCTTCAGCAGGCCTTCAAAGCCGCGGCCGTGACGGGCCTCGTCCTTTGCCATCTCGTGAACGGTGTCGTGGATGGCATCCAGATTCAGGGCCTTTGCCTTCTTGGCCAGATCCATCTTGCCTGCACATGCGCCGCACTCGGCCTCGGCACGCATCATCAGGTTCTTCTTGGTGCTGTCGGTGACAACTTCGCCCAGCAGCTCTGCAAAGCGGGATGCGTGGTCTGCTTCCTCGTAGGCATAACGCTTGTAAGCCTCAGCGATCTCGGGGTAGCCCTCGCGCTCAGCCACACGAGCCATTGCCAGATACATGCCGACCTCGCTGCACTCACCCTCAAAGTTTGCGCGCAGGCCGTCCACGATCTCCTGCGGCACGCCCTCGGCCTTGCCGATGCCCACAACATGCTCGGTGACATAGGTGTTGCCGGTCTTCTCCACAAAAGCGGAAGCAGGAGCCTTGCAGACGGGGCACTGTGCCGGGATCTCGCCTTCAGCAATATAACCACAAACGGTGCAAACGTACTTCTTCATAAGAATAGACCTCCATCATTCTTTTTATATCAGTTAGAAAACAGGCTGGGCGGTGTTGGTACTCACCGGCCCTTGTCATGGCTCTATTATAGCGAATAATTCCTAGTTAGTCAAGGATAATTTTAAGAATAATTCCTATTTATTTTGCCTTACAGATAAATTCCGGCAGGGTCACTAAAAACCATCCTCAAAAACTGTGTGCTTTGCCCTGTGCACCTTAAAAACAGCAAAGCCGCCCTGCACACACAGGACGGCTTCTGCCTTGTTCTTCCTTCTTCTATGGGAGATCAGACCTGCAGGTTGCTGCTGGTAGCGGCTTCGGAGCCGTCGGCAGCATCAAACTCGTAGTCGTTGCCGGGCAGGATAGCGTTCAGCAGGATGCCTGCGATCGCGGCCACAGCCAGACCGGACAGGTTGATGGTAACACCTGCAACGGCAAAGCTGACACCGCCCACAGAGTTGAAGCCCAGTGCGCACACCAGAATGAAAGCAGCCACGATCAGGTTGCGGCTGTTGGTAAAGTCCACGCGGTTCTCCACCACGTTGCGCACACCGATGGCGGAGATCATGCCATACAGCACAAAGCTGATGCCGCCGATGATGCCGGTGGGGATAGTGTTGATGACAGCCTCAAACTTGGGGCTGAAGCTCAGGATGATGGCCAGCACGGCAGCAATGCGGATGACCAGCGGATCGTAGATCTTGCTCAGAGCCAGCACGCCGGTGTTCTCGCCGTAGGTGGTATTGGCCGGGCCGCCCAGCAGGCCGGCCATGGTGGTTGCAAGGCCGTCGCCCAGCAGGGTGCGGTTCAGGCCGGGGTCGTTGATATAGTTGTGGCCCACGGTTGCGCTGATGGCGGCGATATCGCCCACATGCTCCATCATGGTTGCCAGTGCAATGGGGATGATGGTGAACAGTGCGCTGATGAACTCAGGGCTGCCGTCGATGGCAAACAGGCCCATGGCCTCCTTGTGCAGAGGGATGCCCACCCATGCAGCCTCAGAAATGCGCTGGAAGTCCACTGCACCGGTCACCAGTGCCACTGCGTAGGACACCAGCACACCGATGAGGATGGGCAGGATCTTGACCATGCCCTTGCCCCAGATGTTGCACACGATCACGACACCCAGTGCCACAAAGGCCAGGATCCAGTTGGACTGGCAGTTTTTGATAGCAGAGGGGGCCAGGATCAGGCCGATAGAAATGATAATGGGGCCAGTGACCACCGGCGGGAAGAATTTCATGATGCGGCGGATGCCGAAGGTGGAGATCAGCAGGCTGGCCACCAGATACACCAGACCGGAAAATGCGACGGCGGCGCAGGCGTAGGGCAGCATCTTGGTATTGGCCACGGTCAGGTTGCCGTCTGCATCTGCCAGCATGGGGGCCACGATGGAGAAGCCGCCCAGATACGCAAAGGAGGAGCCGAGGAATGCAGGCACCTTCTTTTTGGTAATGAGGTGGAACAGCAGAGTGCCCAGACCTGCGCACAGCAGGGTGGTGGAAACGCTCAGGCCGGTGAGCAGCGGCACCAGCACCGTTGCGCCGAACATGGCAAACATGTGCTGCACGCCCAGAATGAACATGCGGCCTGCGCCCAGCTGGCGCGCGTCGTAAATGCCTTTGGAGTAATCGATCTTTTCGCTCATGAAGTTTTTCTGCCTCCTACAGAACTCGCAGCCCCAAAAAAAGAGGCACCGCCGTCAGCAAAACGGCAATGCCCCTGAAATTTGGGAACAATGATCCCGCCCGGAAATGAGAAGTGCAATACAGCGCAGTCGATGATTCTTGTGCAGCATGGTGCGCTCCCCCTTTCATTCAGGCTCTTTCCAAACCGCCGCCAAAAGCCCCGCAAAAGGCCGCAGCGGGCAGTCCTTCAAGAGATTATAGCAGACTTTTTGCCGCCGTGCAACTATTTTGCTTAATTCTCCTGTATTTCCAGCCCGGAAGTTTGCGCCGCTTCTCTTGCAATCCGGCCCAAAGCGCACTATAATATAACCTACCATTGTAATCTGTATTATAAGAGAATTATCAGGAGAGTTTATGATCTATCTGGATTATTCCGCCAATACCCCGGTAGACGAAGCGGTTTTACAGCGCTTTTGCGAGGTGGAGCGCAATTGCCCGGGCAATGCCAATTCCCGCCACGCAGCAGGCACTGCCGCAAAGGCTGCCATCGATGCCGCCACCCAGAGCATTGCCCGCAGTCTGAATGTGCAGCCCGCCGAGATCATCTATACATCCGGTGCCAGCGAAGCCAACAACTTTGCCATCAAGAGCATCGCCCGGCTGGAGCGCCACCATGGCAGACACATCATTTCCACCCCGCTGGAGCATTCCTCGGTGAGCGGCAGCCTGACCGCCCTGCAGGAGCAGGGATACGAGATCGACCTTGTGGACATCCGGCAGGACGGCACGGTGGACCTTGCCCACCTGAAAGAACTGCTGCGCCCGGACACCATTCTGGTGGCCGTCACTGCCGTGGACAGTGAGCTGGGCGTGGTGCAGCCGGTGGCCGAGATCGCGGAAATGTTGAAGGCCTGCCCCCACTGCCACTTCCATGTGGATGCCACACAGGCCGTGGGCAAGCTGCCGGTCAGCTTTGCGGGCATCGACACCATGAGCCTGACCGCCCACAAGTTCTACGGGCTGAACGGCATCGGTGTGCTGGTCAAGCGGCGCGGCCTTGCGCTGGAGCCGCTCATCCATGGCGGCGAGAGCACCACCCTCTACCGCAGCGGCACCCCCACCGTGGCGCTGGCCTGTTCGCTGGCGCTGGCGCTGGAAAAGGCAGTGAGCGGGCTGCCCGCCCGGGTAGAGCACATCCGCGCCCTGAACGCCCGCCTGCGCACCGGGCTTGCCCAATACCCCAAGGTGCGCATCAACAGCCCGGACACCGCCGTGCCGCAGATTTTAAACCTGAGCGTACAGAACGTGAAGGGCACCGTGTTCCAGCGGGAGCTGGATGCCAGGGGCGTATGCGTCTCGGTCAAATCGGCCTGCTCTTCGGACGGCCTGCCCTCCCGCGCCGTGTTTGCCGTAAGCCATGACCGGCGCAACGCGCTGTCCTCGTGGCGCATCAGCCTGAGCCACCTGACCACGGAACAGGAGATCACTGATTTTATGCAGGCGTTCGATGCCTGTTACAACGCCCTGACGCAATAAAAAGGAGTATTATGAAGCAAGATCCCCCCGCCGACCAGCAGCGAGGGGATCTTTTTTACTGTTTTTGAATGCCGAACAGTCTGCGCAGAATGCCGCGCAGCGCCTTGGGGCTTCGGATCACAACTACCTGCATATGCTCCCCGCCTTTCCGTTTTCTGGCCCATCCTATGCAGGCAGGGGCCGGAACGTTCCGGCAAGGGAAGCAGCGCTCAGTCTGCGATGGTCTCCACCACCACCAGCGCACCGCTGCGGGTGGAGATGGTGATGCAGTCCGACCCGGCAGCGTACTCGTTGCTGACGCCCAGCGGGTAGCTGGCGGTCAGCTCCGCATCGGTCAGCTCATAGTAGGAGCCGCGCTCGCACACGCCCTGCGCCCTGCCCTCCATCGGGAAGGCCGAGAAGAAGAAGTACTTCTCCTTCGGGTAGCGGCGGGTCTCGCCGGGCATCACGAAGGTGATGCGGCTGCGCTCATCCAGCAGGGTGGTGCGCACACCGCGCTGTTCCAGCCCAAGGCCGGTGCACAGGTTTGCAAGGGTGTGCTCCACCCGTCTGCCGCCAAGGCCGCCCAGCAGCAGCACCTCGTCAAAGCCCTTTTCCGAGACCAGCTTTGCGGCATACTCGGTGTCGGTATCGTCCTTCACATGGGGCAGGACGATGATATCGTCGTCCTGCTGTTCCGGGCAGGGGGCGGTGTCAAAGTCGCCCACGATGATGTTGGGTCTACGCCCCAGAGGTGCGCAGTTGCGGTAGCCTGCATCACAGGCAATGATAAAGTCGTCCGGCCGCAGGGCCTCTGCCAGCTCCGGAGAAACCGGGCAGGCCGAAATGATCACACAGCGTGACATGAATCTCTTCCTTATCCTTTATACTTTCGGGCGCTGCCAATCCTTCACGTCCTTGACTTCCTCGTACATGGCACAGTAGCTGTCGTACCGGGTCTGGGAGAGCCTGCCCTCGGCCAGTGCGGCGCGCACGGCACAGCCTTTTTCGCTGCGGTGGGAGCAGCCGGTGAACTGGCACTGGCCCAGATAAGGCCCGAACTCCGGGAACGCATGCTCCAGATTTTCCTTGGGGATGAACCCGGCGCGGTTCGCTTCCAGACTGGCAAAGCCCGGCGTATCCGCAATGCGCCCGCCAAAGGCTTCAAAGATCGTCACCTCACGGGTGGTGTGGCGGCCGCGGCCCAGCTTCTGGCTGATGGCACTGGTCTCGCGCTCTGCTTCCGGCAGCAGATGGTTCAAAAGGGTGGATTTTCCCACGCCGGAGTTGCCGCAGAACGCACACAGCCTGCCGCTGATCCACTGCTTCACCTCGTCCAGCCCGCCGCCGGTCTCGTAATCGATGCGGATGAACGGCAGGGTCGATTTTTCGTAGGCCTTACGCAGGAATTCCGCCTCGGCCAAGTCGCCCTTGGTGCACACGATCACCGGCTGCACGCCCTTGTCCACCGCAATGGCGGCCAGCTTATCCCGCACCCCCGTGCAGGGCCGTCACAAAGGG
>OCAT01001582.1_pt1 | contig 14188 bp, 11 predicted proteins | sample 1538311 | NCBI WGS metagenome assembly OCAT01 (sample SAMEA2580287, study PRJEB22360) | human gut metagenome | biome: human gut; feature: human-associated habitat; material: faeces | place: Denmark | collected 2008/2010
CGTTGATCTTGTCCTTGAGGGGCATTTCCAGCGGGTAGGTGTACTGGATGGGACGATCCTCCAGCACCTCCAGCACCTTCTCGGCCAGCGCCTTGCCGCCCTCGCCGCCCTTGGCGAACACCTCGCTCAGCACGCAGGGAACACCCTGCTCGGCGCACACCTGCTCCACATAGGCCTGCTCTTCGGCGGTATCGGTGGGGAAGGCATTGATGGCGACCACCACAGGCACATCACCGAAGCCGAAGCCATTTTTCAGGTTGTCGATGTGGCGGATGAGGTTGGATGCACCGGCCTTGACGGCTTCGAGGTTGGGCTGGCTCAGGTCGGCCTTTGCCACGCCGCCGTGGCTCTTGAGGGCACGCACAGTGGCCACCAGCACGCAGGCAGAGGGAGCGATACCGGCGTAGCGGCACTTGATATCCAAAAACTTCTCTGCGCCCAGATCAGCACCAAAGCCTGCTTCGGTGATGGTATAGTCGGCCAGAGAAAGGCTCAGCTTGGTAGCCAGCACGCTGTTGCAGCCGTGGGCGATGTTGGCAAAGGGACCGCCGTGGATGATGGCGGGGTTGTTTTCCAGCGTCTGTACAAGGTTCGGGTCCAGCGCGTCCTTCAGCAGGGCGGTCATGGCACCGGCAGCACCGATCTCACCGGCAGTGACGGGCTTGCCGTCGTAGGTGTAGGCGCACACGATCTTGGAAAGACGCTCCTTCAGATCAGAAATGCTGGTGGCAAGGCAGAAAATTGCCATCACCTCGCTGGCAACGGTGATATCAAAGCCGTCCTCGCGGGGGGTGCCGTTCACCTTGCCGCCCAGACCGTCCACGATGAACCGCAGCTGGCGGTCATTCATGTCCATGCAGCGCTTCCAGGTGATGCGGCGGGGGTCGATGTTCAGGGGGTTGCCCTGCTGGATGCTGTTGTCGATCATGGCGGCCAGCAGGTTGTTGGCCGTGCCAATGGCGTGCAGGTCGCCGGTGAAGTGCAGGTTGATATCCTCCATGGGCACCACCTGTGCGTAGCCGCCGCCGGCTGCGCCGCCCTTGACACCGAACACGGGGCCAAGGCTGGGCTCACGCAGGCAGAGCATGGTCTTTTTGCCCAGAGCGTTCATGGCATCGGCCAGACCCACGCTGGTGGTGGTCTTGCCCTCGCCCGCCGGGGTGGGGCTGATGGCGGTGACAAGGATCAGCTTGCCCTGCTTTTTGGCATCGTGGATCAGGCGGTGATCGATCTTGGCCTTGTAGCGGCCATAGGGGATCACGTGCTCATCGGAAAGGCCCAGCTGGGCGGCAATCTCGGTGATGGGTCTCATTTTGGCTTCCTGTGCGATCTCGATATCGGTTTTCATCAGACATCCTCCTTTGGAAGTCGTTTTTACGAGCATTGCACGCCGCCTGAACGGCCTTTTTGCTCGCATCCTGCGTTGCTTCCCCTTGCAATCCGTCAGGATTGCTGCGAAAAATCGCCTTGTCTGCGGGCAAAAAATCCCGCCATTCAACGCACCCTGCTTATAAAAACAACTTCCGACAACAAAAAAGGCAGCTTTGCGCAGCAATTGCGCAAGGCTGCCCAGACGGTCGGCATTGACTCTCCCGCCATCCCTGCACTGTGGTGCTCCACAAGGTTCCGTCAGCAGAGATACGGTCTCTATGCAGTAAAGATAGCACAATGCCGGGGTGTTTGTCAAGGAAAAACATATACGAACTTGTCGGGGCGAGGCCCCTCCATCTTGCTGCGCAAGACCGTTCTGTCGCTTAAAAGCCCCACTGGGGCTTTCATTGCTGCGCTGCGCTCGCAAACGCGAATATTTTGCGTTCTACAGCTTTCTGTGCTATAATTAAACTGGATTATTATGAAAACAGAAAGCAGGAATCCCTTTTATGCTGCAAAACCCTGAATTGCATTATCTGGATAACGCCGCTACCACCATGGTGGCTCCCGAGGTGGCGGATGTCATCGACAAGGCCATGCGGGAACACTGGGCAAACCCGTCCAGCCTGTACGGCCCCGGTGCCCGCAGCGAGGAAGCACTGAACGCCGCCCGTGCCGCTGTGGCCCGTACACTGGGCTGCAAGCCAAAGGAGCTGTACTTTACCTCCTGCGGCAGCGAGAGCAACAATCTGGCCCTGCTGGGCGCGGTGCGCACCCGCACTTTCGGCAAGGGCATCGTGGTGTCCGGCTTTGAGCACCCAAGCGTCCAGCGCCCGCTGGAAGAGCTGGCGAAGCAGGGCTACAATGTCACGGTGGTCAAGCCCCGCCCGGACGGCACATTGGATATCAACGAAATGCTGGAGCATGTGGACAAGAACACCATCCTCGTGGCCTGCATGATGGTGAACAACGAGGTGGGCACCCGCAACGATGTGGAACGCCTTGCCGCCGAGGTCAAGCGCCGCAACAGCCGCACCATTGTCCATGTGGACGCAGTGCAGGCGTGGATGCGTGTGCCCATCAAGCTGACGAACATCGACACCCTGTCGGTGAGCGGCCACAAGATCCACGCTCCCAAGGGCATTGGCGCGTTGTATCTTTCTGACCGTCTGGTACAGGCGTTCCGGCCGCCGTACCTCGGCGGTGAGCAGGAGCGCGGCCTGCGCCCGGGCACCGAAAACCTGCCCTACGCCATGGGTCTTGCCGCAGCCGCCACCCGTCTTGCCAAGACCATGAAGAGCCGTGACACCGCTATGAAGGCTCTGAACCAGCGTCTGCGGGACGGCCTGAAGGCCTTTCCGGAGGTGGAGCTCAACAGCCCGGAAAACGCGGTGCCCGAGGTGCTGAACTTCAGCGAGATGTGCATCAAGAGCGAGACCATGCTGGCATGGCTGGCCGAAGCACAGGTGTATGTTTCCTCGGCAAGTGCCTGCGGCCGCGGCCAGCCCAGCCACACGCTGGCGGCAATGGGCAAAGACCCGCTTGCCATCGACACGGCCATCCGCGTGTCCTTCTGCGGCGACAACACCCCGGAGGATGTGGATGCTTTCCTCAACCGCTTTGAGGACGGAATGAAGCATCTGCAGAAGATCCGGAAGTGATTCCGCAGGCAGGACCGTCTGGAATGGCCGCCGCTTTGCTCTGGCCATGTTAAATCGTAACCTAGGAGATACAACATTTATGCATGAAATTATCATGGGCTATCAGGGTGAAATGTCCCTGAAAGGCCTCAACCGCAACCAGTTCGAGTCGGCGATGATGAAAATTCTGCGCTACCGGCTCAAGACCGTGGGCAAGTTCAAGGTCTACTGCACCCAGTCCACCTTTTACATGGAGCCTGAGGAAGAGGACGTGGATATGGACCTCGCCTTTGACCGGGTGAGCAAGGTGTTCGGCCTTGCGGCGCTCAGCCGCGCCGTGGTCTGCGACAAGGACTTTGACACCATCTGCCAGACCGCTGAGGATTACCTCGGTGCCAGTCTGCACGGCATCCGTACCTTCAAGGTGGAAGCCCGCCGCTCCGACAAGACCTACCCCATGACCAGCCCTGAATTGATGCGGGAGCTGGGTGCCTATCTGCTGGGCAAACACAACTACCTCAAGGTGAATGTGCATAACCCGGATTTTAAGGTGATCGTAGAAATTCGTGATTACGGTGCCTACATCCACGGCCCCAAAGTGCCCGGCGAGGGCGGTCTGCCCGTGGGCACCAGCGGCCGTGCATTGAACATGCTGTCTGGCGGCATCGACAGTCCCGTGGCAGCTTACCGCATGGCAAAGCGCGGTCTGGCACTGGACCACATCCACTTTGCGTCTCCGCCGTACACTTCGGAGCGCGCAAAGCTCAAGGTGAAGGCTCTGGCGCAGCTCACCAGCATCTATACGGGCAGCTCCAATCTGTTCGTCGTGCCCTACACCAAGCCGCAGGAGTACATCCGGGATAATGCTCCGGATGTGCTGTTCACGGTGCTGATGCGCCGCAGCATGATGCGCATTGCCAACGTCATTGCCAAAAAGCAGGGCTGCGAAGCCCTTGTTACCGGCGAGAGTCTGGCTCAGGTAGCCAGCCAGACCGTCAAGGCCCTGCAGTGCACCGATGCTGCGCAGGATCTGCCCATCCTGCGCCCGCTCATCGGCATGGACAAGACCGAGATCGTGGAGACGGCACGCCACATCAACACCTTTGAGACCAGCATCCTGCCCTACGAGGACTGCTGCACCATCTTCACCCCGCCGCACCCGAAGATCCGCCCGGAGCTGGCCGAAATTCTGGAAGCCGAAGCCGCCATGCCCGGCCTTGCCGCGCTGGAAGCCGAAGCAGCAGAGAGCGCCGAGCGCATCCGCATCCGTATCACCGATCAGGTCGAATTTGAGGGGTGAAAGCCATGACAGCAGAGATCATCAGTGTGGGCACCGAGCTGCTGCTCGGCAACATTCTCAACACCAACGCCCAGTACCTCAGCCGGGAACTGGCGGCTCTGGGCATCACCGTCCAGCGCGAGAGCACCATTGGCGACAACCACGGCCGTTTGGCGGATTTCGTCAACGAGGCAAAGCAGCGGTGCGACCTGCTGGTGTTCACCGGTGGCCTTGGCCCCACGGCGGACGACCTGACCAAGGAGACGGTTGCTGGATGTTACGGTGATACGCTGGCTTTTGACCCGGAAGAATGGCAGAAGATCGTGGATTTCTTCACTCGTACCGGGCGCAAGACGACCCCAAACAACCGCAAGCAGGCCATGGTGCCGGTGAACGGCCACAAGATCATCAATAACCACGGCACTGCCCCCGGGGCATGGTTCGAGCAGGATGGCCACTGTGCCGTGCTCATGCCCGGCGTGCCTCACGAAATGAAGGCCATGTGGGAGGAGAGTGTGCGCCCGCTGCTGCTGGCCCGCCAGAACTGCACCCTGCATTCCATCACGCTGCGGGTGCTGGGCGGCGAAAGCGATATCGAATACCGTGTGCGGCATCTGCTGGAAAACGCAAATCCCACCGCCGCAATCTACTGCAAGACCGGCGAGTGCGAGATCCGCATTACTGCCCGGGCAGAAACCGACAGTTCAGCCGAAAAAATGTGCCGCGCATACGCCACAAAGTTCTATGATCTGCTGGGTGATGCGGTGTATGATGAGGATGTGACCGGTCTGGAAGAGACTCTGGTGCACACCCTGAAGAAAAAGGGGCTCACCATTGCCACGGCAGAAAGCTGCACAGGCGGCATGATCGCCCAGCGGCTGACCAATGTGTCCGGTGCAAGTGAGGTGTTCGGCTTCGGCTTTGTTACCTACTGGGAGCAGGCCAAGGCAAAGATGATCGGCGTAGACCCGGCAGTCATTGCAAAATACAATGTGGTGTCCGCACCGGTGGCAGCACAGATGGCACTGGGCGCAGCCGAAGCTGCCGGGGCTGATATCGCTGTCAGCGTCACCGGTCTGGCAGGCCCCAACGGCGGCGATGCCGTCCGCCCGGTGGGCACGGTGTATCTGGGTGCGGCCTGCGGCGAGACCGTCTATGTAAAAAAGCTCTTCGTCTCCCGCCCCGACCGTGCGCTGGTGCGTGCCCGCGCGGCACAGGCGGCACTGGAACTGGCGCTGCGTCTGGCTCAGGGCAAAGTTCCTGCAGATACACAGGCACTGGCAAAAAGCGCCCGGCATGATGCTGCGGCTCTGACGGCACTGGACAGCACCTTCCTCAAGGGTTAATACGAGCGGCCCCGGGCCGCGGGGGTGAAGCAGTTGATACACGAAGAAAAAACGCAGACCACCTGTGTGCTGCGGTTGTTTGGCGCACCGCTGTGGGCAGTACAACAGGCAGTGCAGCAGACAGGACTTGCTGCCCAGTGCCGTGGCCGTGGGGCAGAGGTGCTTGCGGCCCTGCAGGCCGAAACGCCTGCCGGGCTGGAAAAGGCCCGCAAGGCCCTGAACGGCCGCTTTGCGGCAGAGCTGTACGGAGAAGGGGAGATGACCCTTGTTCATGCAGCGGTGCAGGCGCTGGAAACGCACCACAGGCTGCTGGTGTGCTGCGATGCCGACGCAGGCACTCTGCTGGAAGCCCGGATGGAAACGGTGGCCGGCGCAGAAAAAGTGTTTGATTTTGGAGCCATGAGCTATGCCGATGCAAAGGTGCGGGAAAAGCTGAGCGCAAAGGTCTGCCGGGTCAAGGGCGGGCCGGTGCCGGCAAAACTTACCCGTGTGCGGGCAGCGCAGCGCCTTGTGGGTGCAGACTATGCAGCCGGGTGTCTGGAGCGCGCCGAGGACACGGTGCTGTTTCTGGGCAGCCGGAAAGGCTGCTGGGTGCGCACGGTGGCCAATGCAGATACGCCTGCTTTGTGGCTGCGGGGTAGGATCAGCCGGGGGGGCTCCAGGCTCTGCACTGATTCTGGCACTGGCCGCGTTTGCCGCTGCGTGGTATTACACCGGCGGCGACCTGACCGCGCTGCCCCAGAGACTGCAGAGCCTTGGCGCCGACAGCCTGCCCCACGCGGGGGCAAAGCTGATATAAAAAAGACCCCGGAGGGTGTGAACCTTCCGGGATTTTTTTGTTTATAAAGGCGATTTTTAAGAGATGCAGCGTGCTGCTCCGAACCCATCCGTGAAAAAGAACCTCCGGAAAATCCGCAGATTTTTCGGAGGTTCAAATAAATGATAAATTTTCCGAATGGTTATGCCTTGTGGTCGCTCAGCCAGCGCAGGCCCATATAGGCATAGGCTGCAGAGCCCACGTACAGCACGCTGTCGTCAAAGCGTACCTTGGGATGGTGCTGGCCGTAAACATAGCCCTCCTTGGCGTTGCCTGCGGAGAGAAACATGCTTACGGTGGGCACTTCGTGGCTGACAAAGGCCTGCCGATATCGGTGAGGACGGTCATATCCATGGCACCACGGCCCAGCAGTTCGGTCATATAGGTCAGGGCATTCTTGGCAAGAGACGTATCCACCACCATGCAGGGGCAGTGGTCGCTGAACTCCACATCAGCAGTGCAGCGATAGGCTGCCGCCACGCCCTGCGCGATCTCGGTCATGCGCTGGTGGATCTGCTCGCTCACGGCACCTTCGGGGTCCACCGTGCGGATAGTGCCCCACATATCGGCAGAATCCGGGATGACGTTGGATGCCTTGCCAGCTTCAAACCGGCCCGTGGTGAACACGCCAAACTTGGCGGGGTCCAGCTCACGGCTGTTGATCTCCTGCAGGGCAATGTGGATGTGGGCCGCTGCAGTGATGGGGTCGATGCAGGCGTTGGGCATGGAGCCATGGCCGCCCTTGCCGTGTACGGTGATGTGGTACTGCTCACAGCTTGCCATGGTGATGCCGCCGCCCGGCACCAGCACGGTGCCCACGGGCAGGGGCATCCCGGCCAGAACATGGAACATGACCGCGGCGTCCACCTTCGGGTTTTCCAGCAGGCCGTTTTTCAGCATGTCCAGCGAACCCTGAAAAATCTCCTCGGCAGGCTGGAATTCCAGCTTCACGGTGCCTTCGATCTCGTCTTCGTGGGCCTTCAGCAGCTTTGCCGCGCCCAGCATCATGGCGGTGTGCATATCGTGGCCGCAGCCGTGCATCCGGCCCGGGATCTCGGAAGCAAATTCCTCACCGGATTCTTCCTGAATGGGCAAAGCATCCATGTCACCGCGCAGCAGGATGGTCTTGCCGGGGCGCTTGCCGCCCGCTAGCGCGAGTACGCCGCACTTGCCGCAGTCCTGCGGGGCATAGCCCATCTCGGTCAGGGCTTTTTTGACCAGCGCTTTTGTCTCGGGCAGGTCAAAGCCTACCTCCGGGTGGCGGTGCAGGGTGCGCCGCCATGTGCGCAGCTGGGTTTCCAGCTCCTTTGCGGATTCGAGCAGTTTTTCTGGTGTGATCATTCCAAAATCAACTCCCTCTATTTTATCAAAAACCTCCCAGACCCTGCCTTATGGCAGAGCCTGAGAGGTTTTTTACTTAGTTTTCGTTCGTCGATGTGCCTTCCGGGTGGTACTTGGCGCAGGTGCACTTTTTCCACTTCAGGCCGCTGCCGCAGGGGCAGGGGTCGTTGCGGCCAATTTTGATGACACGCACAGGCTGGCCGTGGGGTGCACCCTTGGCACCGGGTGCACCGTTGCCGGGCACAAAGCCTTCGCCGGTGGGCTTTGCCACCTGCTCACGCTTGGGGGCAGCACCGGCCTGACGGATCTCGATGGTCAGCAGCATCTTCACACTGGACTCACGGATGGAATCCACCATCTGGTCGAACATGTCAAAGCCCTCGATGCGGTACTCCACAACGGGGTCCTTCTGGCCGTAGCCGCGCAGCGCAATGCCCTGACGCAGCTGGTCCATGTTGTCGATGTGGTCCATCCACATGCGGTCCACGCACTTGAGCAGGCAGATGCGCTCCAGCTCACGCATGATGGGAGTACCGTAGCGCTGCTCCTTGTCGGCGAGGATCTTCATGCCGCGGTCATAGAGCTGGTCGGCAATGCCCTTGCGGGAGATATCGTCAAAGTCGGCCACGGTGTAGTGGAGGTCTTCCTCGGTGGTCAGCCAGCCCAGATAGTGGCGGCGCAGGGCACCAAAGTCCCAGTCGTCCTTCACATCACCGGCCAGGAACTGGTCGCAGCTGGAATCGATGTTCTCGCGCAGCATCTTGTGCATTTCGGTGCTGATATCCTCGCCATCCAGCACCTTGCGGCGCTGACCATAGATGATCTCGCGCTGCTGGTTCATCACGTCGTCGTACTTCAGCACGTTCTTGCGGATCTCGAAGTTGCGGCCTTCCAGCTTTTTCTGGGCGCTTTCCAGCGTGTTGGTGATCATGCGGTTCTCGATGGGAGTGTCCTCATCAATCTTGAGGGTATCCATCAGGCTGGAGACGCGGTCGCCGCCGAACAGGCGCATCAGGTCATCTTCCAGGCTCAGGTAGAAGCGGGAAGCACCCGGGTCGCCCTGACGGCCGGAACGGCCGCGCAGCTGATTGTCGATGCGGCGGCTCTCGTGGCGTTCGGTGCCGATGATGAACAGACCGCCTGCAGCGCGCACCTGCTCAGCTTCGGCATCGATCTGGGGCTTGCACTGGGCGTACAGCTCATCGAAGCGCTTGCGGGCAGCAAGGATGTTGGCATCCTCGGTATCGCCGTGGCCGTTGGCTTCGGTCAGCAGCATTTCCACTGCAGCCGGGTCGGCATCCTCGGGCTTTTCCGGGTTCAGCAGGTTTTCGCAGAAGTGTTCCTTGCGCATCTGGGCCTTGGCCATGAACTCGGCGTTGCCGCCCAGCATGATATCGGTACCACGGCCTGCCATGTTGGTGGCAATGGTAATGGCACCCTTTTTGCCGGCCTGCGCCACGATCTCGGCTTCACGCTCGTGGTTCTTTGCGTTCAGCACGTTGAAGTCGCGGGTGTATTTCTGCAGCATCTTGGCAAGGGTCTCACTCTTTTCCACGCTGACCGTACCCACCAGCACGGGCTGGCCCTTCTGGTGGCATTCCAGCACCTGCTGGATAACGGCATTGTATTTGCCGTTGACCGTCTTGTAGATGGCATCCGGATAATCGATGCGCTGACGGGGACGGTTGGTGGGCACCGTAACGATGTTCAGGCCGTAGATCTCGGTGAACTCGGTGGCTTCTGTCTTGGCGGTACCGGTCATACCGGACAGCTTTTTGTACATGCGGAAGTAGTTCTGGAAGGTGATGGTAGCCAGCGTTTTGCTCTCGGCGGCGATCTTCACGCCCTCCTTGGCTTCGATGGCCTGATGCAGGCCTTCGTTGTAGCGGCGGCCGATCATCAGACGGCCGGTGAACTCGTCCACGATGATGACCTGACCATCCTTGACCACGTAATCGATGTCCCGCTGCATCACGCCGTAAGCCTTGATGGCCTGATCGATGTGATGGGCAAGGGTCATGTTCTCGGCGGCGGCAAGGTTCTCGACCTTGAAGTAGGCTTCCGCTTTCTTGATGCCGCTGGCAGTCAGGGTACAGGTCTTGTGCTTTTCGTCCACGACGTAATCACCGTCGGTCTGCTCGTCGGTAGAGACCTTATCCTCCAGCTCTACCACCACGCTCTTGCGCAGGGTGCGCACAAAGCGGTCCACCTGTGTGTACAGGCTGGAGGAATCCTCGCCGCGGCCGGAAATGATCAGGGGCGTGCGGGCTTCATCGATCAGGATGGAGTCCACCTCATCGACGATGGCATAGGCGTGGCCGCGCTGCACCATGTTGGCCTTATAGGTCACCATGTTGTCGCGCAGGTAGTCGAAGCCGAACTCGTTGTTGGTACCGTAGGTGATGTCGGCAGCATAGGCGGCGCGGCGTGCATCACCGTCCATGCCCTGTGCGATCAGGCCGACAGAAAGGCCCAGCCAGCGGTAGAGCTTGCCCATCCACTCGCTGTCGCGCTTGGCAAGGTAATCGTTGACGGTGACAACATGCACGCCCTCACCGGTGAGGGCATTCAGGTAGGCGGGCAGGGTAGCCACAAGAGTCTTGCCTTCACCGGTCTGCATCTCGGAAATATCACCGCGGTGCAGGGCAATGCCGCCGATGACCTGCACAGGGAAGTGCTTCATGCCCAGCACGCGCCATGCGGCCTCGCGGCAGACGGCAAAGGCATCGGGCAGGATATCATCGGTGGTCTTGCCGTCGGCCAGCTGCTGCTTGAACACAGCGGTCTGTGCCTGCAGGTCGGCATCCGGCATGGCGGCATATTTTCCTTCCAGAGCCAGCACCTGCTTGGCAATGGGGTTGATCTTTTTCAGCTCCCGGTCCGAGAAGCTGCCAAAGAGTTTTTCAACAAGGGACATTGGTAACACCTCATAGATCAAATTCGGGAAAATGCTTCCCGGAGATAGACATAAATACACACATATATGATACACCAAAGCGGCAGACGCGTCAAACCTGCAAGGTTATTTTAGCCGGATTTTGAATGAATTTTCTGTAAATTTGCGCTGGAAGGGGGTTCATAAAAGGAAAAGATATGTGGTGGAGGCGAACAGCCTCGCCCTCTCCGGCTGCTCCCGCTGGTCGCATCCACCTCCCCCAAAGTGGGAGGCCTTGGCAATCCACGCAAAGTTTCCGGTTTCGCCAGAGGCTCCCCCTTTGGGGGAGCTGGCGAGCGAATGCGAGACTGAGAGGGTGAGCCAACTAAAACAAAAACCACTTCTGATTTTTGCAAATCAGAAGTGGTCAGGTGTACATTATAAGGTTTCCAGCAGCTGCGGCAGCTGTGCCAGATCGTCGATGACATTCGGGCACACAGCCTCGAGCCGCGCGCGGGACTGGTGGGCGCCGGGGTAGAGCACGCCTTTTGTGCCAAGGGCCGAACTTTCTCGTGCTGGGTGTCGCCCACCATCACGCAGGCAGCAGGGGCGATGCCGCTTTGTGCAAGCCACTGTTTGCCCACCTGCACTTTGCTTACGCCATAGATGTCTGCAAGGCCGAGCAACTCAGTAAAATAGCCCTGCAGGCCCCGTGCGGCTACCTGCTCGATCAGGTAGTCCCGGCGGGAGGCGGAAAGCACGCTCTGCCGCCAGCCCCGGCGCGTTCGGCCAGCGTCTCGGCAGCGTGTGCAGAGGGGGGACAGGCATCCACACCTGCGTTATAATATTCCATAAAGCGCTCGGCCAGCTCTGCATAAGGGTGCTTTGCAAAGTTGAAACCGGCGCGGATGTAGTATTCCTCAATGGGAAAACCGAAAATTTCCCGGTAAGCGGCAAGATCGTACCGCTGCGGATAACCGTGGGTCTCCAGCATCCAGTTGAGACAGCTGTGGGTGAAATCAACATCATCCATCAAAGTGCCGTTCCAGTCCCAGAAGATCATACCGTTTGCCTGCATGGAAACCTCCTTGCGGTCATTAAGCTGCAAAAATTTTGCGCAGGGCCTTGCTGCTCTCGATGATCTTCACCAGCAGCACACCCAGAACGGTGCAGCTGATGAGCTCGCCGATACCTACGGAGATGCCGTTGGTGATGCAGGCCAGCCAGATGGGAGCGCTGGAGGTGGGGTCCGGGAACATGACGGCGATCTCAATGCCGATGATCACGGCATTGAACAGCACCGGCGGCAGGGAAGCCGCCACAGCCAGACCCTTGATGCGGATGTTCCGCAGCTTGTAGGTGACAAGGCAGGCCAGCAGGGTGGCAAGGGTGCCAAAGATGACATCCACGATGGTGGAGCCCAGCAGGTTCGCCAAAAAGCAGCCCAGTACCACACCGGCAATGTACTCAGCACCGAACACCGGCAGCAGGCAGAGCGCCTCAGCCACACGCACCTGTACCGCACCATAGGAGAGCGGCTGCAGAGCCATGCAGAGAACAACATAAATGGCTGCGACCACGCCGCAGCGCACCAGTTTACGGACGGAAGGATTCTGATTCATGATAATACTCCAGCGGGATGATTTTGACCGCACAGGGCCGCCAGCCCCTGTGGGTTTGGCCCGGCATGGTTCGAGACACGCCGGGGAGCCTAAAATCCTAAGTTGCTCTGAAAGGATGCCGCACAAAAAGCACAGCAAAAGGCAGTATAGCATAATTTTTGGCAGATTGCAACGAATTTTCGCAGAATCAGGTACAGATGCAGTTTTTGGTTTGGACCCTTCCGGTGAAAAAGCGGTTCCGAAAAGCCCGCAGGCTTTTCGGAACCTCAAAATAAAAATAAAATTACCGCTGAAATAGCCAGAGCGAAAGCGGAGGCTATTAAAATCGTGTGTTACCCTCTGGGGTGTCCGGTGTATACCAGAGCCACCGTGTCGGGGCCGGTGTTTGCGGAAACGACACCGCCCAGCTCAAACACCAGCAGCGGCGGCTTGCCAAAGGCCTTGCGGCAGGCCTTTTCCAGATCGGCGGTCTGCGGGATGTTGGTGTGGCCAATCATATAATCAAAGTTCTCCACACCTTCGCTGCGCTGTTTGCACAGCTCCACCATGGCGGGCACCACCTTGTCATCGCCGCGTACCTTGGCTTCCACCTTGGTCTTGCCGTCGATCAGGGTGATGATGGGACGAATGCCCATCAGCTCGCCCATAACAGCAGCAGCGGCAGAGATGCGTCCGCTCTTTTTCATCTGCTTCAGGCTGTAGGGGCCCAGAACGATCTCCATGCAGTCCATCTGCTTTTCAAACTCCCGGATCACATGGCTGATCTCTGCACCGTTCTTCAGCTTGCGGGCCATTTCGCACAGATACCAGCCGAACACCATGGAATAGGTGTGGGGGTCCAGCAGATGGATCTTCAAGTGGTGCTCTGGGCGCTCTTCCCGCAGCATCCCCTGTGCCATGAGGGCGTTATTGTAGGTGGAAGAGCCGGATTTGTTGATGGGTACATGAATGACATCCGTATAGCCCTCGTCCACGTACTGGCAGTATTTTTCGCAGAACTGGATGGGGGTGATGGCGGCAGTGGAGGGCACGCCCTTAGCGGCACGCATCTTATCGTAAAATTCGGTGTTGGTGCAGCTTTCACGCTCCACGTAGTCCACATTGTCCAGCAGGATGTGGAAGCTCATGATGTCGATGCCGTATTTTTCGGCCATCTCCTGCGGGATATCGCAGGAGGAATCGGTCAGGATCGCAATCTTGCTCATAATGTCCCTCATTTCCATTCGTAGTCTCGTAAGTGTCCGTGGTCCAAAAGCTCCGGAAAGTCCCACTGGCGCAGCACTTCATACACGCCCACGGCCACGCTGTTGGAAAGGTTCAGGCTGCGGCAGGTGTCGCGCATGGGCATTCGGATGCAGTGCTCCTGATTGGCGGCAAGCAAGGCTTCGGGCAGGCCGGCATCCTCGCGTCCGAACACGAGGTATGCACCGTCCGGGTAGCTCACATCGGTGTAGCGCTGCGGTGCCTTGGTGGTAAAATAGTAATAGGGGCCGCTGTTTTTGGCAAAGAACTCGTCCAGACTGTCGTAATAGCTGATGTCGAGGTAGTGCCAGTAATCCAGACCCGCATGCTTGAGCTTTTTATCATCGATGGCAAAGCCCATGGGGCCTACCAGATGCAGCCGACAGGCAGTGCAGGCACAGGTGCGGGCCACATTGCCGGTGTTCTGCGGGATGCGCGGCTCCACCAGAACGATGTTCAAGGTTGGCTTTTCGTTCATCGGTGTACCTCCCCTTATTCTGCCGAGCTTGCCGGGCACAGGCGCGGCAGAAGCGGCTCGAACCAGACCCCGTAGCGGGTATCCTGCGCGGCGGGCGTGTTCTGGATGGAAAGCGCCACGAACTCGGCAGCGTTGTCGGCGGCGGCACTCAGGGCGGTGGCCCCCCGCAACTACACC
>OCAT01001602.1_pt1 | contig 14050 bp, 17 predicted proteins | sample 1538311 | NCBI WGS metagenome assembly OCAT01 (sample SAMEA2580287, study PRJEB22360) | human gut metagenome | biome: human gut; feature: human-associated habitat; material: faeces | place: Denmark | collected 2008/2010
CAACAGCTTCTATCAGGTGTTATCAGCTGAAGCATATACCAAGCATGGTCTGAACGTACACGCTGTTATTTTTGATGAACTTCATGCACAGCCGAACAGAGAACTTTTTGACGTTATGACAAAAGGCTCCGGTGATGCCAGAACACAGCCTTTATATTTTCTGATTACTACAGCCGGAACAGACAGAAATTCGATTTGCTTTGAACAGCACCAAAAAGCTGTTGACATTATAGAGGGCAGAAAAATTGACCCGACATTCTATCCCGTGATTTATGGTGCATCCGATGAGGATGACTGGACGAGCGAAGCCACATGGTATAAAGCCAATCCTTCCCTTGGAGAAACCATCGATATTGAAAAGGTTCGAAATGCTTACATCAGTGCAAGGGAAAATGCTGCAGAAGAGAATATCTTCCGGCAGCTTCGATTAAACCAATGGGTAAAACAGTCTACCCGTTGGATGCAGATGGATAAATGGGATTCGTGTGCATTCCCCGTAAATGAGGAGGAACTTATCGGAAGAACCTGCTATGGCGGTTTAGACCTTTCGAGTACATCGGATATCACGGCATTTGTACTTGTGTTTCCACCAAGAAATGATGAAGAAAAATACATCATTTTACCATACTGCTGGATACCGGAAGATAACATGAGACTCCGTGTCAGAAGGGACCATGTTCCTTATGATGTGTGGGCAGCAGAAGGGAGTCTGGAAACCACGGAAGGAAATGTCATTCATTATGGTTTTATAGAGAAATTTATAGAGGAACTTGGTACGAAGTACCACATAAAAGAAATTGCATTTGACCGTTGGGGTGCAACGCAGATGGTGCAGGATTTGGAAGGTATGGGATTTACTGTTGTTCCTTTCGGGCAGGGGTATAAGGATATGAGTCCGCCAACGAAGGAACTTATGAAGCTGACACTTGAGGAGCGAATTGCCCACGGTGGGCATAAGGTTCTCCGTTGGATGATGGATAACGTGTATGTCAGACAAGACCCTGCCGGAAATATCAAAATGGATAAAGAAAAATCTACAGAGAAAATTGATGCTGCAGTCGCAACCGTCATGGCACTTGACCGTGCAATCCGTAATCAGGGAAGTGATGGCAGTGTGTACGATGCCAGAGGAATTCTGGTGTTTTAGGAGGATGACATGATTTTGGTCAGCATATTAGGCTTCTTTCTCATAAGGAAAGCAATCAATCAGGCATTGGAGGGATAGCAGATGGGAATAAAAAGTTTGTTTGGTTTCGGTCAGGCGAGGGATAAGCCTGTACGGAATTACAGCAATGGTGAGTATACATTCAATTTCGGACGAAGCACCAGCGGAAAGAGCGTCAATGAAATGACAGCCATGCAGACTACTGCAGTTTATGCATGTGTGAGGATTTTGTCAGAAGCAATCGCATCGCTTCCAATTCATGTATATCGATACAAAGACGGTGGGAAGGAAATGGTTTGTGACCACCCGCTTTATACGCTGCTCCATGATGAGCCAAACCCGGAGATGATTTCATTTGTGTTCAGAGAAACGCTGATGAGTCATCTTTTAATTTGGGGAAATGCATATGCACAGATCATACGAAATGGGAAAGGCGAGGTGCTTTCTCTGTATCCGCTACTTCCAAACAAGATGAGTGTGGAGAGGGACAGTAATGGAGTGCTGTATTATGTGTATTCCCGTTATACAGATGAGAATCCCAACATGAAAAAGATGGGAGATATCATCTTAAGGCAGGAGGATGTGCTTCATATTCCCGGACTTGGATTTGATGGTCTTATCGGTTACTCACCTATTGCAATGGCAAGGAATGCTGTCGGTATGACGATGGCATGTGAGGAATATGGTGCCAGTTTTTTTGCTAATGGTGCAAATCCCGGTGGTGTGTTGGAGCATCCGGGTGTGTTGAAAGACCCGGCAAAGGTAAGGGATTCTTGGAATGCAGTGTATCGTGGAACGACCAATGCCCACAAGATTGCCGTACTTGAGGAAGGGATGAAATACCAGCAGATAGGTATCCCACCGGAGGAGGCGCAGTTCCTGGAAACAAGAAAGTTTCAGATTAACGAAATTGCAAGGCTGTTTCGGATACCGCCACATATGGTCGGTGATTTGGAAAAGAGCAGTTTTTCTAATATTGAGCAGCAGTCCTTGGAATTTGTGAAATACACACTTGACCCGTGGGTAATCCGATGGGAACAGGCACTTAAAAAATCCCTTTTTCTGCCGGAAGAGAAAAAAGAGTTTTTTATAAAGTTGAATGTGGACGGTCTGCTCCGTGGAGATTATCAGAGCCGAATGAATGGTTACGCCATCGGCAGACAGAATGGTTGGCTGTCGACCAACGATATCCGTGAAATGGAAGATATGAATCCATTACCGGAAGAGGAAGGTGGCAATCTGTATCTTGTGAACGGTGCGATGACGAAGCTGAAGGATGCAGGAGCATTTGCCAAAGAGGGAACGAAAAGCACGTCAGAGGAAACCGAACCGCAGCAACCACCAGACAATAGAAACAGAGGAGGTCTACGATGAAACGAAAGTTTTGGAACTGGGTCAGAAATGAGGGGGAAAGAACCCTCTTTTTAAATGGAGAAATCTCAGATGAAACATGGTACGGGGATGAGGTTACCCCTAAGTTATTTAAAGACGAACTGTTATCCGGCGAAGGGGATATTACCGTATGGATAAACAGTCCGGGCGGTGATGTGTTTGCAGCTGCCCAAATCTACAACATGCTGATGGACTATAAAGGTCATGTGACTGTGAAGATTGACGGTCTTGCTGCTTCGGCAGCCTCCGTGATTGCAATGGCAGGGACAAAGGTGCTGATGAGTCCGGTGGCAATGATGATGATCCACAACCCGGCTACGATAGCCATTGGAGATACAGCAGAGATGAAAAAGGCAATTGAGATGCTTGATGAAGTCAAGGAATCCATTATGAATGCCTATGAAATCAAAACCGGATTGAACCGCACGAAAATCTCACATCTGATGGATGCAGAGTCCTGGTTCAATGCAAAGAAAGCTGTGGAACTTGGGTTTGCGGATGAAGTTCTCTTTGATAAGGGAAAAGAGGAAAATTCGGAAGAAAAGGAAGAAGAAAAGGAAGAAGAAAAGGAAGAGGAATTGGAAGCCATCCTGTTTTCAAGGTCGGCTGTTACCAATTCCTTTTTTAATAAGCTGATTCCCGGAAAGCCGGAGAAAAAGGTAAACATTAGCGAGCTTGAAAAGCGGCTCAGTCTGTTAAAGCCATAAGGAGGGCAATGAATATGAGTACAGTATTGGAATTAATGGAAAAGAGAAAGAAAGCATGGGAAACTGCCAAGGCATTTTTGGATTCCAGAAGGGGCAGTGATGGTCTGATTTCTGCAGAGGACAATGCGACTTACGAAAGAATGGAAGCGGATGTGGTGGCACTCGGTAAAGAAATCGAGAGATTGCAGAGACAGGCTGCCATTGATGCGGAACTGGCAAAGGCTACTTCCGAACCAATCAAGGATAAGCCGGGCATGAAGCCGGGGGATAAGGGGAGCGGACGTGCATCTGCTGAATACCAGACTGCATTCTGGAATGCGATGCGTAAGAAGAACTATTACGATGTCAATAATGCACTTTCCATCGGGGAAGATGCCGAGGGCGGTTATCTGGTGCCGGATGAGTTTGAAAGAAAATTGGTGGAAGGACTGGAAGAGGAGAGTTTCTTCCGTTCCCTTGCAACCGTAATCAGAACTTCCAGCGGTGACCGCAAGATTCCGATTGTTACGGGTAAGGGCGAAGCAGCATGGATTGACGAGAACGGACAGTTCCCTGAATCTGATGACAGCTTTGGTCAGACATCTATCGGAGCATATAAACTTGCTACCATGATTAAAGTATCGGATGAACTTTTAAATGATAGTATATTTGACGTTCAGGCATATATCGTGAAAGAGTTTGCAAGACGTATCTCCACAAAGGAAGAGGAAGCATTCTTTGTTGGTGACGGTGCCGGAAAACCTGTCGGTATTTTCAATGCCACCGGAGGTGGAGAAGTTGGTGTAACAACTACGACTGCCAACATCACATTTGATGATGTCATGGATCTGTTCTATTCATTAAAGGCTCCTTACCGTAAGAAGGCTAAATGGATTTTGAATGATTCCACAGTTAAGGCACTACGTAAGTTAAAGGATTCCAACGGTAATTATATCTGGCAGCCTTCTGTGTCTGTAGGTGTACCGGATATGATTTTGAACCGTCCTTATTACACTTCCACATTTGCACCGGAAGTGGCAGCAGGAGCCACACCTCTTGCATTCGGTGATTTTTCTTATTACTGGATTGCAGACCGTGAGGGCAGAAGCTTCAAACGTCTGAATGAACTTTATGCAACCACAGGACAGGTCGGTTTCCTTGCAAGCCAGAGAGTGGATGGAAAGCTGATTCTTCCTGAAGCTGTGAAACTGCTTAGTATGAAGTCTGCGTAAGATAGGGGGATGAGGGTATGCTTGTGACCGTGGATGAAGCGAAATTATATCTGCGTTTGGATGGCACGGAAGAGGATGCCCTCATTCAGACGCTTTTGGAGACAGCAGAAAGTCTGTGCCAGGATATTGTAAGAACAGATTTTGATGAAATGGAAGAAGTGCCGGAGATTGTGAAAGTTGGAATTCGTTATGCTGTGACCTATTTATATGAAAACAGGGAAAAGGCAGACTTTGATGAGTTGACTAGGATGCTTAAATTTCTGCTGTACAGTGTGCGGAAGGAGGAATTCTGATGCAGGTCGGAAGGATGAGATACCGCATAGAAATACAGGATTATAAAAGTACACAGGATGCAGACGGGTTTGAAACAAGGGAGTGGATGACAGTCCATACGGTATGGGCAGACATCGCTCCCGTTTCCGGTAAAGAGTATATGGCTTCCAACAGAGAGACTGCAGAAATCACAAATAAAATATACATCCGATTTCGTTCAGGAATTAAATCTACCATGAGAATAAAACACGGGGACAGAATTTTTGAAATTGAGTCCGTGCTTGGAGATAAGCGGAGCGGAATGCTTACCATTATGGCGAGGGAGGTGGCGCGATGGCAAAGATGACATTCAAACTGCCGGAAGAAACCATACGAAAGATGGAAGCACTGGGCAGCTATTATGATGCAGTCACAAGTGCGGTATTGGAAGAAGGGGTAAAGCCATTGTACGATGCTGCGAAACAGAGTCTTTCTTCCGTTATTGGTCAGGCGACAAAAGAACCATCGGAATCAACAGGTGATTTGCTTGAGTCTCTGTCTGTTACGAAACCTTACCAGTCTGCAGATGGGAATTGGAACATAAAGGTGGGCTGTATCGGTTATGACAGAAAAGGAGTACCCAACCCACTGAAAGCTGCTGTTTTGGAACATGGTCGTTCTAATCAGCCAGCCAAGCCGTGGGCGAAGCCGGCCGGCAGAAAGGCGAAGAAGGAATGCATCAAAAAGATGCAGGAAGCATTGGATTCGGAGGTGGAGAAATTATGAGTCTGAACAGCCGAATCATAAAGGCATTAGAACCTATGAAACTGAAAGTGACAGTTTCGGAGTATCCGGTTAATGATGAGGAAGGAAAACCTCAACAACCGGATACTTTTTTGGTAATCATACCCGGAACGGATGATTTCCCTGTATGTGCAGATGACCGACCAATCGTGGAGACAGAGGAAGTTGAACTGGCACTTTACTGTAAAGGAAATTATCTGAAGATGAGGGATGAGATTACTACAAGGCTCCTGGATGCAGACATTACGATTACATCCAGAAAATATATGGAGTTTGAAAAAGAAACAAAATACCACCATTACATTTTTGAAGTAATGGGAATAAGCGAATAGGAAGGAGGATTTGCCAATGGCAACCATCGGTCTTGATAAATTATTTTATGCGCCTATTACAGAGGATGAAAACGAGGAGGAAACCTATGGTACTCCGGTGCAGCTTGCAAAAGCGATTTCTGTGGAGTTGTCTGTAGAACTTGCAGAAGCAGTGCTGTATGCGGATGATGGAATTGCACAGATCATCAAGGAATTCAATTCTGGCACACTGACACTTGGTGTGGATGACATCGGACTTTCCGCAGCATCAGAACTGACAGGTGCAGAGATTGACAGCAATGGTGTACTGGTTTCCACATCGGAAGACGACGGTAAGCCTGTAGCAGTCGGCTTCAGAGCAAAGAAGGCAAACGGAAAATACCGTTATTTCTGGTTATACCGTGTGAAGTTTGCGGTTCCGGCTACCAATTTGGAAACAAAGGGAGAATCCATAAACTTCCAGACACCAAGCATTGAAGGAACGGTAATGCGCAGAAATAAGGTGGACGGAAAGGGCAGACATCCGTGGAAAGCGGAGGTCAGTGAGGATGATTCCGGTGTAAATACAACAACTATCGGAAGCTGGTATAAAGAGGTTTACGAGCCTGCTTATACAACTAAAGCGTCAAATGTATCGGAAGAGGATGCATAGAAACCGGGTAACCGGGATTTGAAAGGAGAAGCAGTATGTACAGTATAGAAGATAGAAGTCAGGTTATTACAATCGGTGGTGTGGAACACAAGCTGATTCTTACCACCAAAGCAACAAAGGATATTACCAAGCGGTATGGCGAAACTCGGTGACAAGCTGTTAAAGAATGCAACGATGGAGGAATCGTTGGGAGAGGTTATTTGGCTGATTGCATTGTTGGCAAATCAGGAAATCCTCATCCATAATTTACAGCACAGGGATGAACCGAAACCGCTTCTTACAGAAGATGAAATAGAACTTCTTACCAATCCGTATGAACTGGCAGAATATAAGGATGCAATCATGGCAGCAATGTTAAAAGGCACGAAGCGTCATGTGGAATCCATGCCGGAGAAAAATGAAAAGGGAAACGCACAGACCGGGCAGAGCCACCAGAAGTGAGCTTTGCCCGGTTCGTGTATATCGGAGTAACACAGTTACGGAAACCGGAAGAGGAAGTGCTTTTGACACCGCTTGGCGAACTTATGGATCAATGGGAACTTCACAAACAGTTTCTTGGAATTGCAAAGCCTAAGAGGGAGGTTTTCATTGAGGATATCATACCGGAAGGCATCTAAGGAGGTGTTTGGATGGCTGAGAGTTTCGGTGTCAAGATGGGAGTTGAGGGCGAGAAGGAGTTTAAAAATGCCCTAAAGGAAATCAACTCCGCTTTTAAGGTGCTTGGTTCAGAAATGAACCTTGTCACATCGCAATTTGATAAAAACGATAAATCCATCCAGTCCTTAAGTGCAAGAAACGGTGTGCTGACGAAGGAGATAGAAGCACAGAAAAATAAGGTGCAGACTTTACAGGCGGCACTTGAAAATGCTTCCTCTTCTTTTGGGGAAGCGGATAGCCGAACCAGAAGCTGGCAGATACAGCTGAACAATGCACAGGCTGATTTGAATAAAATGGAGTCTGAATTGAAAGCTAATGAGGATGCCATTGACAGACTGGGACAGGAGATGGAGGAAGCAGAAGAACAGACGGATGATTTTGCAGAATCACTCTCAGACAGCGGAGATGTGGCAGAGGATTCATCCGGTAAGTTCGAAAAGGTCGGTTCTGTTGTCGCAGGAGTCGGTACGGCTATCGCAGCAGCGGGAGGGGTGGCTTTCTGCCATTGGTGCTGCCGTTGTGGCAGCAGGCGTGGAACTGGTAAAACTGGGTGATGAATATAATAAGGCTGTCAATCAGATATCCGCATCCACAGGAGCAACAGGCACGGAATTAGAGGAACTTGGTGCAATCGCACAGAAGGTCTATACCAATAATTTCGGTGACAGCCTTGAGGATGTAGCAGAGGGATTATCCATTGTACAGAAAACAACCGGACTTGTGGGGGATGAGTTACAGAAAGCCACAGAGTCCGGTTTTGCTTTGCGTGATACCTTCGGATATGATCTGCAGGAATCGGCTCGTGCTGCCAATGCACTGATGAAGAACTTTGGTGTGACAGCAGAGGAAGCATATAACATCATTGCAGTCGGCGCACAGAATGGTGCAGACCAAAACGGGGATTTACTCGATACCTTAAATGAATATTCCGCACAGTATTCCGCATTGGGATTGTCAGCGGATCAGTTTGTTACCGGACTTATCAATGGTGCAGAAGCAGGTGTTTTCTCCATTGATAAAGTCGGTGATGCCGTTAAGGAATTTAACTTAAGGGCAAAGGACGGAAGCAATACAACTATAGAAGCATTTCAGGCACTTGGGATGAATGCAGATGAAATGACGAAACGGTTTGCTGCCGGAGGAGAGAGTGCCGAGGAGGCCTTCTTCGAAGTTGTGAATACCTTAAATAATATGGATGACCCGATAGCAAAGAACACGGCTGCGGTTAAACTGTTCGGTACACAGTTTGAAGATTTACAGGCAAATGTACTTCCCGTGCTTGCCGGGATGAAAGATGGGGCGGCTGCAAGCTATGATGCCCTGTCACAAATTAATGAAATAAAATATGCGGATTTGGATTCTGCATTGGAGGGAACGAAACGCTCCATTGAGGGTGTGTTCCTACCAACGGTAAGCCAGATGTCCGCAGGAATAACAGATGTATTTTCCACACTGGGAAATGCAATCAATGAAGCAAACGGAGATTTCAGTCAGATAAGTGTGGCAATTGGAACAGCCATAGGAGATGTGGCAGCCATTATCACAGAGCAGATGCCGATGTTCCTTGAGTTGGGACTTAATATCGTGACCTCTATCGGAGGTGCGATTCTGGAAAATCTGCCGATTTTGATTGAATCTGCGACAAATATTGTGCTGACTATTCTGAATTCACTGATAGCCGCCCTTCCTCAGATAACCGAGGGCGCTTTGCAGTTGGTGCTTACACTGGTCAACGGAATTTTAGCGAATTTGCCACAGTTGGTCGATGCTGCGATTCAGATGATTGTCACACTGGCAACCGGAATAGGAGAGGCACTGCCACAGTTGATTCCGACCATAGTCGATGCGGTGATTTTAATATGCACTACTTTGCTGAACAACATGGATAAAATTCTGGATGCCGCTTTTTCCATCATTACCGGATTAGCCCAGGGACTTCTGAATGCACTGCCGAAATTGGTGGCTGCTTTGCCTCAGATTATTTCGTCCATCATCAATTTCATAACCACAAATCTGCCTAAGATTATTGAGATGGGTGTTAAATTGGTGGTTCAGCTGGCGGTTGGATTGGTTAAGGCGATACCACAGCTGGTGGCAAGTTTACCTCAAATCGTGACAGCCATTATTTCCGGTATTGGAAAAGCTGCGACCTCTATTGTGAGTGTCGGAAAGAATATCGTGACCGGACTTTGGAGTGGTGTTTCTTCCATGATTTCGTGGGTAAAGAACAAGATTTCCAGTTTTGTTGGGGATATCGTTGGCGGTATCAAGAGCCTGCTCGGTATCCATTCACCATCCCGTGTGTTTGCTGGAATTGGTGACAACATGGCCAAAGGTCTTGGCGAGGGCTTCACAGATGAAATGGATAAGGTGTCAAAGGATATTAACAATGCCATTCCTACAGACTTTGATGTAGATGCAAGGGTGGGAGCGAATACACAGACTTCCGGTTCGGGAAGTGGCGGAACGGTGATTACTTATACCGGCCCGCTTGTGAGTGTAGCACAGATGGTAGTACGAAGTGAGGATGATATTCGAAAGGTATCACAGGGACTGTATAACCTGATGCAGTCGGGAACGAGGGCACAGGGAATTATACCAATCACCTAAGAAGGAGGAGAAGCATGGGATTTTCATTTCAGGGAATTCATTCGAAGGAAAAAAAGCTGAAAGCAAGAATTACGGGATATCCCATGCTTCCGGCTTTTAGAAATAATACGGAAAGCATACCGGGAAGGTCAGGGATACTGGATTTTGGAATGGAGTATTCTGAGCGTATCATTCCGGTGGAATGTTCCGTGTTCCCGGAGCAGGATTTTTCTGCTCTGGTACATAGAATAGATGAAATTAATGGGTGGCTGAATCCGTATAGAGGGGTTCAGCCATTGATTTTTGATGAATATCCGGACAGATATTTTATGGCGAGACTGAATACGGAAATCAGCATGGAAAGAGTATCACGGACAGCAGGTACGTTTTCTTTGGAGTTTATCTGTCCTGATCCATTCGGTTATGCCGTAGAGGATGAGGTGTTTTCTATCGCAGCAGAGGGCAAGACCACTGTAAACAGACAAAAGGGAAATCTTATATCTGAACCGATTTTTGAATTAAAAGCGATTATGGACAGCACCTCTTCTTATGTGGATATCGAAGTAAATGGGGAGTTGGTTCGTGTAAAAGGAAAACTTGCGGAAGGAGAAACCTTTGTACTTGATACGGCAAAGCTGACGGCTAAAGTTGTGGATTCCAATACCGGGGTAACATTGCGGAACGCTCTTTCACAGCTTGATGAGTTGGTGTTCCCGGAACTGAATCCGGGCGGTAATGAGGTTCTGGTTTCTGTAAGTGGTGCAACCTTTACGGAACTTACGATACAGGGAAGGAGCAGGTGGGTGTAATGGGATTAAAACTGCTTGTAAATGCAACCGAAGATTTCACAGGCGAATTTCGGAAAACAGCCAATACACAGGCACAGTGGAAAATGAATGATTCACCGAGTGGTGATGATACAACGCTACACGATTCGTCCGGTCATGCGAGAAATTTTACCATCAATGGATGGTCGGGAACAACAGCATCTACCCGTGCCGGAAAACTTGGGAAATTTTTTCGGTTCAATACCGTAAATCCAGCAACGGAAAAAACACATCTAAGGGCAACGAATACAGGGGATTTCTTCACAGAATTGGGAAAGAGAATCGTGGCAGGAGGGTGGATATACCCAACTACTTATTCGGTAGGGACAACATTTGTACCTATTTTCAGTACCAGAAGCGGTCCGGGAAATCCTCTGTTTTATCTTTCCCTTCGTTCAGGAAGATTGCGAAATATGCTTTATGATGCTTCTGGTACGCTGATTTATGACGTTATCGAGCCAGACCCGATGGGGGTGGTGCTGCAAAACAATGGTGCGTATTTTATTGGAACGGTCATTGATTTGGAGGCAAAGACTGTACAAAGCCTTGTTTGTGACAGAAGCACAGGGGATGTGTTTAAGACAGCAATTCGTTCTTTTACCGGGGAACTGAATCCTTCCTGTACTGCAGATATCGTCATGGGAATGTATGCAGACAGTTACTACTTTGCCGGAGGATTTGATGATTGGTTTTATGAAACGGATTCTAATCTGACAATTGATGATTTGGAAGCACACTTTCTTTCCGGTCTGTTAGCAAATGGTGCAGATGTGGACTCGTCTGTGGATGCCATATCAAATCCGGGCAGTGTGACCTTAAAGCAGACGGACGGTGTATATGCAGAAAGCGGTGTCCTTTATACAAGGATTTTAGACCTTGGGGAAGGTGGTCTTGCCGGAGAGGGAAAGATACAGCTTGTCGGTACGGTGGATGCAGGGATTACATCCATTTCGGAAGTCAAAACAAGAACATCTGACTCTTTGGAAGATGTATCTTTTTCAGATTGGGAAGCGGTTGGAACGGATGGAGTGATACAATCTCCAAATTTAAGATACATTCAGATACAGATGACGCTTTCTACAACAGATACGTCTATGACACCGGAACTGAGTGCAATTCAGATATACGAGACACCAAAGGCCCCCTATTCTAAATTGGGATATGCAAGGCCGGTGGTGTTAAGTGATGGTGGAATCAGGGAAGCAGTATTAGAAAATGCCTATGACATTATTGTTACGAGTGAATTGAACGGTTCTGACTATTTGGAATTTTCTATTCCATTCAAAGATGGGAAGCGATCATATCTCGATAATGAAAAGAAACTGCAGATTACTAAGGATATTTACCGTATCCGAACAGTCACGGATGATAAGGGTGAGGACGGAAAGACGGTAACGAGCATTTATGCGGAAGCTGCGTTTTATGACCTTGCATATTCTGAAAAGAAAAGTGAACAGACATATGAAGCGGAAACCGCAGAAAAGCCGATGGCTTATGCACTGCAGGGAACCGGATGGAGTGTTGGAAAAATAACGGTATCAACGAAACGTTCCTGGCAGTCCACGGATAAAAATGCCCTTTCCATGCTTCGTACCATTCAGTCCATTTATGGTGGTGATTTGGAGTTTGACAATGTAAATAAACAGGTCAGCCTTCTGACACAATCTGGAAGTAACAGTGGTGCTGTGTTTGCCTATCGTAAAAATATGAAATCCATACAGCGGGTGGTGGATACCAGAAGTCTTGTGACAAGACTCTATGCTTATGGTGCAGATGGTATGACCTTTGCAAGTATCAATAATGGAAAGGAATATGTGGAGAATACGGAGTATTCTTCAGAAATCAGGGTATCAACGCTTGATTGTTCCTCTTTTACCAATCCATATCAGATGCTTGAATATACCGAAATGCGACTGGCAGATTATTCTAAGCCGAGTATTTCTTATGTCATACAGGTAATGGATCTGTCTGTACTGACTGGGTGGGAGCATGAGAGTTTCGGTATCGGAGATGTGGTAACCGTGGATGATAAGGATTTGGGAATCCGAATCAGCACGAGAATTATTCGTATGGATTATAACGTGCAAGAGCCGTGGAAGACAGTCATTGAGCTTTCCACCAAGTTAAAAGAACTGGGTGATTCATCTGCTTCGTGGGAGAAGGCAGCAGATACTCTTTCCTCATCGGATTTGCTGGACAGACAGGAGATGAAGGATTTGGTGGTAAACAACCATCTGCTGAATTCCAGAGCAGATGATGGATTCAGCTATTGGCAGAATTCAGGTTTTGAGGTGGATGGAGAAAACGGTGCTTCCGGCAATGCAAGTTTTAAGTGTGTGGGAGCGTTGAATACCACAAAAACACTGTCACAGGAAGTATATCCGGCTACCAGAAGCAGCTACACAGTATCGGCAAGCATAGTAACTGAAAATCTGAAAAAGGGAGCGAATGGAAGGGTTGGCATTGAACTTATCATTGAATATGAGGATGGTTCGGAAGAAACAAGATTTGTAGAGTTGTATTAGGAGGAATGCACCATGTATTTTACGAGGTCGGCAGGAGCGGTCAGTGTTACCGGAATAGAAAAAGTGAAAAAACTGACGGTAAGGGTAGTGGTGCAGGACTGTACAGGAACCGTGCGTTTTACGGATGTTATGCTGCAGGGCGGTTCGGTAGCAACCGCATGGGTTTCCCATGTGTCAGAACAGAGGTACACCTTTGATGCACAGGAGGTGTGAGGATGGAGTTTATTCGATTTGCCGGAACAATCAATACACATGAAGAAAAGAAGGTGGCAAAGGCTACCGTAAATGTAATTTTAGAGAATTGTACCGGAACCTTTTATATAACAGATATCATGTTTCAGGAAGGTAAATGGCTGACCGGGTATGTGGTAAATAATCTGGAACTTTTGCAGAAAAAACGTGTGGATGGGGAGATAACACCTGACCGCTTTTTTAATGGGATTGTCCGTTCCGGTGTTACAGCAGTGATTACCAATGACGGAGAAGTATCAGCCGGGCTGAATTATCACATCATTCCAAAAGATACGATGGCAGCAGGAGACATGAGTGTGGCTCATAATTACGGAAGTCACAAGCTGACTCTGCAGAGTGGTTTTTTGGAAGATGATGTTGTTGAAATTAATGCTGATGCAAGGGTGGCAACAAGGAATGGAAGCAGGATTAGGGCTGATGGATTTTATTCTTATTCGGCAGCAGGGGATAGTAAACATCAGATTAAAGTAAAGGACAGGAAGTCAGCACTTGTACGCATGTCTTTTCAGGAGATGGCATACGGGATTGGAGGAAAACGGATGTGAGAAGGGCAAGTAACCGAAATGTCATGGCATGGACATTCATGGGAAATACGAGAATGCATCAGGTGTTAAGAGAAAAAGGAAATAAGCTGTCTCATGTTGGTGTTTTTACCTTTGAGGTTTCAGCAGATGGAACAATCAGCGAGACGGGAACTGCGGTCAGT
>OCAT01001609.1_pt1 | contig 14010 bp, 11 predicted proteins | sample 1538311 | NCBI WGS metagenome assembly OCAT01 (sample SAMEA2580287, study PRJEB22360) | human gut metagenome | biome: human gut; feature: human-associated habitat; material: faeces | place: Denmark | collected 2008/2010
AATATTGATCAAAGCCTGTAAAACCGCTTCTTCCGTTTCTACATAGAAACACTGAAGAGTCCTTAAATCTTGGTCAGCGTACTCCGCATGTTCATTATAAAATTTGAATTGCTTATATGATTGATATGTCTTTTCAATTTCTTGTTCATCAATTTTCTGCCATCTTATATAATTATAGACAAATCTCATAAGGGGGATATTATAATCACCCAATTCTGTAGATAGAAATTCTAAACCTGTCCAATCAGGAAATTTATCCATCTTAATCTTTGCTGCTAAATTAACACTTCCCAGAACAATACAGTTATAAAATTCTTGTTCGTACTCTCTTTCTGGAAACTTTTCAAAAATATCAACCGCTTTCTGTATCGCAAAAATAAATGTACGTAAATTGTCTCGACACTTTGCATGTACACATTCTACTAAACAACTTAACATTTCCTCATCAACTATCTGATCTAATATTTCATTGTTATATTCATTTATAATACCACGTATTGTCCTATGCAGTGAAACGGAAAAGCAGATGGTATCACTTATCGTTTTCTCCTTGATTCTAAGATATTTTTTTACGTTATCAGGAATGTCTTCTTTCTTTTCATCAATTTCTAAAAATAAAGAAGAAGGATCTGGGTTATATCTTTTTCTCTGAATAATTTCATCTTCATTCGCCACAAGAAGTACCTTTATGCCATCTCTCTCCATCAAACTATTTACATATCCCAGCACTATATCAATCTCTATACTACTGCGTTCTAAATCCTCTAAAATCAATAGCTTCCCGGTGAGATCAATTGAATTATACAACTTTTGCAAATCCTCATCAGAAATACTAAAGTCAATGCCCACCATTCCTACCACATTTTTCATAATATTTTTTGCGACAATCATTCCTGCTGTTGATTTCTCCGTTTGATTTACAACTTCAGGTTTACGTAATTCCATATAAATACTTTTACTAATATCCGCCAATGATTCCAAACCATATAATGATACTACTACGCACTTGTCTTTTTCTAATTTATTCAAAAATGGAACTAACTCATGCTCTATATAATAAGATTTTCCTGATCCCCAAGCTCCCGTTAACATTATAGCCCTCTGGGTTTTATCTCTTTCAAGATAGTGTTTTATATAATCATTTAACTCCTTATCTTTCATAATTATTTCCTCTATAAAAGCATAATAATATTTTATCTACGCCACCTTCGCATTATCATTTATCCCTTCAATAACCTTTCTTATCCCCATCCATATATTCAAATCAGTAAAGATATCCACAACACTTCCCTGATCTGTGAACGGCGGTTCCTGTAGAACAGAAAAATCTTTCATCAAACCATTATGTACAATATATTCTACAATTTGATTCACAAAGTAAATCTGTCTGCTATCCAGATTAGCTTCATTCAGGTATTCAGAAAATGCTTCTTTCGCAGCGTTCATATCCAGGCCCACAATTTCGCGAACAAATTCTCCTAGAGGCTTGTCCCCATACTCTGCTTCATATTCATCCTTCGTTCCCAGATCACTCCACAGAATCTTTTCCAATGTTTTAATATCATCCTGAGTCGTTGGTTTATTCTTTTTCAGTTTTGCGATGACAAGGTCATCCTGGTGCTGGCGGACATAATATTCTGCCTTCGCTTTATAATTCTTTAAATCATCATTTTCCAGTTCTGACTCTTTCCATTCAATAGACAGAATATCATCCTCGAAATTTGTGTCATAACGCACCTTCTTTTTAGGAAGATACTTCATCAGATCACGAAGACTTTCCCGAATATGTTCAAATTCATTGATTCCGGCACGATCCAGATAATCCGTATGGAGAATCTGATTAATCAGCTCTGCCTGTACCATAATTTCCGGTATGTTTGCCACCGTAGAAATCGCACTGACTTTTTTCAACAGATCACTCCGGGCTTTTCCATATTTCTTTCCGATCAGATATGCCAGTTCTATACCGTACATCAGCGCATCAAACCGAACTGCACTTGCCTCATCTCCATCCGGCAGGATCAGAGGAGCCAGTTCTTCCCTTACAAGCAGCGTATCCTCATAACTCAGAGTCCGATAGTTGGACTGATCGGAATACAGATCCACATATTTTAAATGCTGACGAACTGCAAAGTTTTCCCGATTCAATTCCTGCACTTTCTCACTCATATGCTGTATCAATGCATTCCGGTAAGCAATCAATCGTTCTGTCTGATATTCCATATCCTGCAGTTTGTAAGTGATCTGAAATTCCAGATTAAAAATTGCTCCCTGCAGCGCCATCATATTAGCGGTTGCCTTTCCTTTATTCATACGGAAAAACTCAAAATTACCACAAAAATCGAAAATATAAAATTTTTGTTTGTCCTCTCCGTCCAACAATCCTGGACACAGGCGGGTTCCTCGTCCAATCATCTGCCAGAATTTTGCTTTACTCATAACTTTCTTGAAAAAGACAAGGTTCAATACTTCCGGCACATCGATTCCTGTGTCCAGCATATCTACGGAAATTGCAATCTGCGGAAGTTTATTTGGTTCTGAGAATTCATCAATAGCACTCTGGGCGTAAGTCATATAATTATCAATGACTTTCGCATATCCCGGAAGATTCGGATATTCCTTTCCGAAGATTTCCAGAATCTTTTCCGCATGGTCGTGATTCTTAGCAAAGATAATCGTCTTTCCCAAAGTTTCTCCATAATTGATACGAATCCCTTTTGTCATAAGAATATGCAGAACCTTCTTTATGGTATCCTCATTAAACAACCAGGAATTCAATGCAGAAGAACTGATTTTTTCAGGAAGTTCTCCGTTCTCATCTTCAAACGTAGCTTCATAGACTTCCTTGTCTTCTTCTGATAATTCATCATACACAATTCTACGGAAAGGAAATCTACCAGATAACCGTCTTTGACGGCCTGTTCCAGTTCATACCCATATGTAGGCACACCATTTTCCAGTTCAAAAATATTGTAGGTATTCTTATCAATTTCATCCTTTGGTGTAGCTGTCAAGCCAACCAACGGCGCATCAAAATAGGTAAAAATATCTTTGTATTTATTATAAATAGACCGATGGGCTTCATCACAGATGACCAGCTCAAAATGCCCGCAGGTAAATAGCTTTCCCTCCTCATCCTTTACAGAATCGATGCAATTCATCATGGTCTGATAAGTAGAGAACACACAATGAGCCTGATAATTATCCTTTTCCTCGCACAGATTTGTCACAGATAAATCCGGAAGAAGATTCACAAAACTTCGTTTTGCCTGTGTGACCAGAGAATTTCGATCTGCCAGGAACAGGATATTCTTTACCCAGCCATGCTGCAGCAATACGTCGCACAGTGAAATAACGGTTCTTGTTTTCCCCGAACCCGTCGCCATGACAAGCAATGCTTTCCTACGATTCTTGTTTCCAAAGCTGTCACAAACTGCCTTCACCGCACCTTCCTGGTAATACCGTCCCGCAATATTTTTATCTACAGTAATATGTTTCAGACTTGTCTTCATAGACTTCAGATTGAACCATTTTTCCAGATCTCGTTTGGAATAGATCATGGATACTCTTCGTTCCGGATACTGCCCGTCATCAATCCTCGTATCAAATCCATTGGTCAGGAAAATAACCGGCCTTCTGCCGTACTGTTTTTCCAAAATATCTGCGTATAGCTTTGCCTGCTGGCGTCCTTTTGCCACATCTACGCAGGTACGTTTTGCCTCAATTACCGCAAGCGGTCTATGCGCATCATCATACAATACATAATCTGCATAACCTACCTCTGATTTATTTGGCATTCCCGGAAGTTCCACTTCATTGATCCAGTTTTTCCCTTCTTCCCATCCAGCATCCATCAACATGGTATCTATGTAAATCTTTCTGGTCTTATACTCAGACAGATCAAGCGGTTTCGGTACATACGTCTGCTGCTGCTCTTCACGTCTTGCAGTCAGTTGCTCTTTCAATGCCTGGTTTTCTGCAATGAGCGCTTTCAGATCAATTTCAGAAATTGGCGGTACTTCTTCTAAAACAGGCTGTTTCTGTTCTTCAAGCAGTTCTGGATGAAACTCTCCTTCCGTATAATCTTTGGCATAACAATACGCTACAAAATCCAGAAAGATATACAGATTTTCCAGACATAATTTTGCTTTATCCAGGGTAATCTTCTTGCCATTATGAGCCGCATTGTTTCCCACTCTACGGATAAAATCCAGTCTTCTCCAAAGATCCGGATCTACAATATCCCGGAACTCTTCTGTGCTCATCAAGCTGACCAACGTATCCTGATACGGCATGACAAGCGAACCATCCACGGAATACATCCATTTGATGGCAAACTCCATAGCCCTGCGGCAATTGATCACGCTGGCTTCCATATCAATATGTAATATTTTCTCAGCCGAAATGGCCACATCTGCGAAAGAATCAAATTGTGGTTCTTTCTTAAGGAAATCAAAGTTGGTCATGAAAATCACCCCATTCCTCTTTATCTTCTATTTTACTTCCAATGAAACTCCTCTGCCATAACTCCAAGGCAACCCCAAAATGCCTGTTGCTGATGGTTCTGATCCATATCTTTTACTGCATCACATAAATCATGCATTGCCTTTATAGCATCTCTGACTTTTTTATCTTGATTTTGATTATATTCAAACTGTCGCATCTGATTATAATAATCAGCATTTACATACTGCGGATTAAACATCATGTTGTTAAAATACGAATTCATCGTTTACTCTCCTTTATTCAAAATATTTCTGCATTAAACTATTAAATAGCAACTGTGTCTCATCTAATGCTTTTTGTACAACAACTTTTGATTTGTTTACTTGTTTGACAAACATCACAAATTCATTCTGAAGTTCAACCGGTGGTGCAAATCCCTTCAATGCCTTTATTTTCCCCTGAAACAAATTTGCCTGAGAGGATGCTGTCTTTGAACTGTTTATCTGTTCCTGTAAATAATCAGATGTAATCATATACTCCGCAAATATAGGATTAATTTCTTCTTTAAATCTAATCAATGCAACACTTCGTACCATTTGAAATTTTAAATTAGTTGAAACACTACAACAACGTCCTACTGTACCTGAACAAGAAATTAATACATCACCTTCTTGTGGAACAACCCTTTTGGATATTCTATTGTATTCTTCTTGATCAATATAATCAACATCATCCAGTTGTAACGAGTGATTCAAAACATTACGGGCAGACAGTAAAAATATACCTTCTTCTGTTCTTCGTGGAGTATCATGTTCTCCATCTGTAATTAAGCAAGATAACTCATCAAAAGTTTTAATATTCCATTTTTTTGTATTTGTTCTTAAATCCCCAAACATCTCGACAAATCGGGCTTTGATAAGTTCATCTAGTTTTTCTAATTCTTCTTTTCGGTTTACAATAACTTCACTAACTTTATCTAACAATTCAACAATCTTTAATTGTTCTTTTGTATCATCGATTATATCTATTTCAAATTCTCCAAACTGTGTTTTGTTTATAATTGGCACAACAGGTGCATTTGAAATAGCCTGCAGCCTCCTTCTATTCGCAAATATTCCGTATGCCAAGTATTTAGAAAGAATTTTTTCATTTGGTTCAATAGCATTTATCTGCTGATTAAAAGCAAGTTCCTTACTTTTTACAATTCCAATTTTCCCGATGTTCCCGATACAAGTAACAAATACAGCATTCTTTTTAACAATTCTTGCTTTGTTTCTTGCTGCCTCAGCCAAATACTCCGTAGTATTTTCAATATAGTCAATTTGTTGCTCAGAGATTATATCTGGTTTAACAAATCCTATGTCCTCTGAATTGTAAAATTCCGAAATATGCTTACTGGGTGTATTTCCTGTACTTATCTTACCTAAATCTTTCAATTTTACTTTCATCTATTCATCCCTACAAATCCGAATTTATTCTTCCTTTTCTTTTTCCAGCATCTCATCCAACTCCGCCAGATTCTTTGTAATCTCCATTTCCAGCTCATGCAGATTTGCCATAATCTCCTGGGTAGACGGATATTCTACCGGTATATATTCCACTTCCTTATATTTATTAATGGAAAGGTCATACTCATTGTCAACGATATCCTGTTTTTCCACAAAGAAAGACTGTTCCGTCCGTTTTCTCTCTGTCTCCTGCTCTCGATTTCGGAATCTCTCTATAATATCCGGTATATCATTTTCATTGATCGGATTCCGCTTATCATCCAGGCTGAATCCATCTGCTTTCATGTCATAGAACCATACTTTATCCGTGCCGCCATGTCCTGTTTTCGTAAAGATCAGGATAGCAGTGGACACTCCGGCATAAGGCTTAAACACACCGGAAGGCATAGAGATCACTGCCTCCAGACAATTTTCTTCCACCAGTTCTTTGCGGATCGCCTTATGAGCTTTGGAAGAGCCAAACAGAACTCCATCCGGAACGATGCAGGCACATCTTCCGCCTGTTTTCAGCATTTTCAAAAACAGCACTAAAAACAGAAGTTCCGTTTTTTTCGTCTTCGCAACTTTCAGCAGATCCTGGGATACGATATCGTAATCAAGACTTCCCTTAAATGGCGGATTTGCCAGAATCAGACTATATATATCCCTATCCGTATTCTGATCAGAAAGACTGTCCCTGTATTCAATATAAGGATTGTCCACTCCATGAGTCATCATATTCATGGCTCCAATACGCAGCATGGTCCGGTCCATATCAAATCCGTGGAACATATGATTCATATAATGCTCTTTATTTTTTCGGTCAAAAAATACTTCTTCTTTTTTATTTTCTTTCAGATATTCGCTGGCAGCCACCAGAAAACCAGATGTTCCGCAAGCAGGATCACAGATGATTTCATCCGGTTTCGGATCCATCAGTTCCACCATCATTTTAATGATATGTCTTGGGGTTCGGAACTGCCCGTTTACTCCTGCTGTTGCTAACTTCGACAAGAGATACTCATAGACATCTCCTCTTGTATCTGCGTTTTTCAACTGCACTATCTGATCATATATTTCATCCATGGCAGTCACAATTTTATCCAGCATCAGCGGCGTCGGTATTTTAAAGATTGCGTCACCCATATATTTTGCATAAGCACTTTCTTTATTTCCATGAAGGTTTTTAATAAACGGAAAAACCCACTCCTGTATGGTACTGTACATTTTCTGAGCCGGGAAATCATGGAATACACTCCATTTCAACTGATTGCCGGCAATCCTGCGATCTCCGATCAAGATTTCTTCTGCAAAAATACTCTCATATGGAAGACCAAGCATTGCGCTTTCTTTAATATGAAGATTATCTGCATCATCCAGATCACGGATAAACATCAGATATGTCATCTGTTCAATCACATCCAACGGATTGGTAAGTCCTCCCGTCCAGAATATTTCCCATAAGCCATCAATTTTATTTTTCAACTCTCCTGTTATCATACGATTCATTCTCCCTGTTCCATATATAGGCAGTATAACGACCGCCTCCGATTTTTAATATTTCACCTTTTTTCACCATGCCTGTCAAAGCACGTTCCACCGTTACACGGCTGATATCCGGACATTCCTCCATAATCTGCGCTCTTGTCATCTTTCCTATTGATCCACGGACAATTTCACGTATACGCTCCGGTTTCGACATCCCGCTGGTGTCTAACAGTTGTACTCTGGATGAAAAATCACGGTAAGCTGCAACAATGACTCCCAGCATATACCGGACAAATGGTGCATCATCATTCTCCTCTTTATGCCAGTTATAAGAACTCTCCTGCAGTGTTTCATAATAAGTTTCTTTTATCTGTTCAATCAGCTTTTCAATACTGATATACATTCCCACAATATATCCTGCCCGGTATAACAAAAGCAGCGTCAGCAAACGACTCATACGTCCATTTCCATCATTAAACGGATGGATACACAAGAAATCCAATATAAACATAGGGATCAGGATCAATGGATCACACTGGGAATCCTTGCAGGCATCCTGAAAGGCATCACAGATTGCATCAATATATGCCGGCGTTTCCCATGCCGGAACCGGCTGAAATCGTATCGATTTGTTTCCCTGTTCATCCTCCTGTGCAATCACATTATCGGATGACTTAAAACTGCCGCCCGCATTTCCTGCGAATTTATACAAATCCCGATGCAATTGAAGGAAGATGGATGATTTTACGGGTATATAATCATAATTTTGGTGTATCGTATTTAACACATCCCGATACCCCGCAATTTCTTTCTCACTTCTTGTTTTCGGCATTGTCTTATCGCGAACGATTTTTTTCAAACGATCATCCGAAGTATAGATACCTTCGATTTTATTGGATGCCTCCGTACTCTGAATTTTTGCAACTTCCAGCAACTGGGTAAGCGTATCTACTTTTGCCTCCACAAACCGCGTCTGCTCCCCTTTATACTCATGAATCTGCGCCACTAAAGCAACAATATCGGGTTGTAATAAACGTTCATATCTTTTCTTATAATCAAAAGTTCTCATGAAATCTCCTTACAAAATCGCAACCTTAACTTAGTTTCATCTTATCACAAAACATCGTCATAATCAATTTTAATCTCGTCATTTTCTCTATTTTGACGATATTAAGAACAAAATGACGAGTTTAAAAGCTAGTATAAGAAATTGTTTCTCAAATCAATCTTCAAATTACAAATCCCCTCCCGGAAATTCCGGAAGAGGATCTTGCATTTCTAATTTACTTCTTTATTTTGCTACTGGTTTACATTTTTTATAACGTCCATCATCAACAATACCCCCACCTGAATCCCTATCTCCATATACACACTGGCAGTTTCACTGGTCACTTCATCGGAAAGATCCAGCAGCTCCGATGTGGCATTCTTATCATATTTTGCTACTGACTTTTCAAATCTATGATACGGTTCTTCTAACCGTTCCTCATAACTCCTGTTATCTTCGTCTGGTCCACTTCCAAATAAAAGATAATCCGCTATTCCCCGTATAGTTACTCTTTCAAATATCTTTTCGATGTACACTCCTAATTCCTCCTATCTCAATATTTGAAATTTGTCAATATATCTCCCGATATATTTTTAATGTTTTATATCATCATCCTTAAACGGATGGGATGATTGGTAAATGTGGTTCTGCCGATGTATATCCATTCGCTTACCCTATCAGTTCTCACTGGGTCTACGCCCTGACATTCCTTCATTCTGCTTTATGGATAAAGACACGGGGCAGACTTGTGCTTAAATGCTACCTCGTTGGGCTGATGGAGGAATCCTCCTTGTCCCCGTGCCATTACCGGCTCTCTTTATCGTCAGGCAGCCACTTTGAACTGCTCCCTGCGGACATATCCGAATACCTTCTCCGGATCGTAGATCTCTTTCTTCTTCGCAAGCGCATGGATCAACGTCAGTATTTTCTTGCTCACTACGATCAACGCCTGCATCTTTCGCAAGGGGGATTTTTCCCTTGTTTTCAGGTAGTGGTACAACTGCTTCATCTCATCATTTTCCGCAACCATTGTCAGCGCCATCTGGTATAGCACGCTACGCAGGTTTTTTCTCCCGCGTTTGGATATCCTGGTCCCACTTTTATTCTTTCCGGAACTGTCCTCTACCAGGTTATAGCCTGCCATCCGGCTCATCTGGCGCGCGCTCTCAAACCTTGTCGGGTCTCCCAGCTCTCCCAGACACGCAGCCAGCGTCACAACCCCAATCCCTTTTATGCTCAACAGAAACTCTGCGTATCCTGTCTTCTCTAATGCGAATTCCATCTGCCTTTCCAGTTCCTCTGTCTGCTTCTCCAGAAGCTCCAGTTCCTCCAACATCAGGCAGAGCTTAAGCCTTGCAGCCTCCTCCCCGTAATCCACTCCTACAGACCCTTTCGCAGCCTCTACAAGCTGTCCTGCTTTCTTCCTGCCAACCGTTTTCTTTACTGCCTTTTTTATTTCTGCTGTAACGCCTTCTTCTCCCAGTTCCAGAATGAATCGGGGAAACGGGCAGATCTTTAATATAGGCCGGGACGCTTTGCCTGTAAGAGGATGCTTAAACACTTCCTCATACTCCGGAAAAATTCATCCAGCACTGCCGCAATCGTGTTTTTCAACGCATTTTTACGCTTATTTAACCCGGTTCTCGTTGTGGACAACCCTCGCAGCTTCGCATAGATGTCGTGTGGCAGATACAGTTCAAAATATCTTCCATATTTTACCAGCTTTGCAATCGTCAGGGCGTCTTTTTTTCCGATTTTGTCTGGCTGTTGTCATCCAGTTCTTTTGCCTGTTTGGTTGCATAGGGGTTCACAAGGACAACCGTTATTCCGTCTGTTTCTCCAACCAGTTGGCAAACGCTTTTCAGTAATGTCCTGTTGGCTCCATTCCTACTACCAAAAGTCCTCCATTCAAAAATTCTGTTGTTTCTCCGGAGAACCTCTGTTATACTGATTTTGTAAATATCTTGATAACAAAGGTTATCCGATTTTTCGTAAGTCCTAACAGTTGCCGCTGTCAGGACTTTTTTCAGTTCCCTGCCAAAGATACTTTGCTCCGTCTAACATCCATATAATGGCTTTCAGCATATCCTGACAGTCATTTTTCATCTGCTCCAATCCTTCGTCTGATAACAGAATTTCCTGCTCTTCAAATTGCTTTAGAATTTCCGCAATGTTGTACTGCATGAGTTGTAATTCCTCAACCAGTTGATATATCACTTCCTTTTTCCCAACTACGCACACTTTGTTATAGATGCAGGAACGTACAAAATAATCTTTTTTCTGCATACCGCTCGCTTTGATTTTTGCTTCTATTTCGTCCCTCTCTCTTGGGGAAATACGAAAACTGATTGTTGGGTATTTGTGTACTCCGCTCATAGCTACTCCTCTCCATTGGCAATTTCCAACTTCTCTGCCAATTCTGCTTGTTTATTGGGATACAAATGGGAATAGGTATTCAAGGTAGTCTCAATCTTTTCATGTCCCAACCGTTCTGCAATCGCCAATGGCTGAAATCCCATTTCTACTAGCAAAGACGCATGAGAGTGCCTCAAATCATGCAGGCGAATACGCCTAACGCCTGTTTCTTTTATCCCCAGAACCATTTCATGTTCCATAAATGATTTTGTAAATCGGAATATTCTTTCATTTGCCGTTATTCCATACAACATACTACAATACTCTTTTAACTCCTCTACTAAAAATGGTGGAATAGATATTTTCCGATTGCTTTTCGGTGTCTTCGGCGGCGTAATCATATCCTTACCATTCAAACGCTGATATGACTTGTTAATCGTGATACAACGCTTTTCTAAGTCTATATCTTCATAGGTTAACGCAAGCAATTCTCCAATTCTCATACCGGTCCAATACAAGAGCAGAAATGCCACTCTTGCTTCCGGCTTACTATCCATAGATGGCAAAAACTCTTTGAACTCCTGTTTTGTCCAAAAATCCATTTCATCAGCCTTGCTCTTTCCGATATTTCCTGCTTTTCTGCAAGGATTATCACGCAAATCATAATAGCGTACAGCGTAATTAAAAGGCGCTGCCAACTAATTGTTAATGCTTTTCAAATAAGTTTGGGCATATCCCTTTTTAATCAACTCATTCTGCCATGCTCTGATATCTGAAGTTTAAATTTCGCACATTTTCTTGTGTTTGAAATACGGAGTTACTTTCAAGTCAAACACATATCGCTTATTGATAATCGTGCTTTCTCGCAAACGGTTCTCCATATCTGCAAAATAAATTTCTACGAAGTTTTCAAAACTGATATCCAGATTCTTCTGCTGTTGCTGAAGAAAATTTCTTTCCCATTCATCTGCTTCTCCTTTCGTCTTAAAACCTCGTTTGTTCTTTTTGCGGCGTACTCCTTGCCAGTCTTTATAATAAAACTGACTGCGCCATAATTTTCCGTCTCTCGTTGCCGGCATATCATCATCCCCTTTCTTCTAAACTACCATTCCATAAAATTTTTCCTGAAAATACTTTCTTGGCACTTTTCCCGAAATCACTCGAAATCCCTTTGCTTTCAACTCATCATTCAATCCTCGAATAACTTTATAGGCATACCCTCTGGATACTCCGAGTAATTCAGCAACTTCATCTGCGGTAATATACATTTTCATCGTATTCTCCATATTCATTTCTCCTTTCCTTTTTAATTTTAGTACGCTTTTGTGTTCCTTGTGATTCGTATTATATGGTACACATTTGTGTTCGTCAAGTGTTTTTCATAAATTTTTATACACAAATGTGTCCCGATATGCTAAACTATCACTATACACACAAAACACAAAAAGGAGATACGCTATGACTGTCGGAGAAAAAATCAAATATTATCGGAATATCCGTGGAATATCGCAAGAAATGTTGGGAAATCTTTCCGGCATAAACCCGGCTACAATCAAAAAATATGAGTATGGTATTCGCAATCCAAAGCCGGATCAATTACTAAAAATAACAAATGCCCTTGGCATTAGCATTAACCTGTTCATGGACTTTGATATAGAAACCGTATCGGATGTGCTTTCTTTACTGTTTAAACTGGATGAGCAAGTAGATATGAGATTTGAAGCAGAAAAAGATGAAAACGGAGAATTTATCCCTTCTACTGTAAAATTATCTTTTCAGAATGCCGCAATCAATCAGAAACTTTGCACCTATCTGAAAGCGAAGCAAATAAAAGAAAATATGGAAAACTCTAAAGAGAAGTTAAGCGCCAAAGATGATTATACCGAAGCCATTAGCGAAATTGAGCAGAACATAGAAGATATTAAAAATCATCTTGTAGACGATAATATGGTAGTTAAAAAGGGAACTAAAGGAATTACCGTAAAATTATTTCCGCAATAAAATTTCCAAAGAGGTAACTTATTATGAAAAAGAAATATCAAGTATTTATCAGTTCAACATATACGGATTTGAAACAAGAGCGCATGGCTGTTACACAATGCCTTTTAGACAATGATTGCATCCCTGTTGGCATGGAACAATTCCCTGCAAGCGGAATGTCCCAAATGGACTATATAAAGAAAATGCTTGACGACTGTGACTATTATATCTTAATTTTGGCCGGACGTTATGGTACTGTTGATAAAGATGGTATTGGATTTACTGAAAAAGAATTTGATTATGCATGCGAAAAGAATATACCTATTATGAGTTTTGTTGTTGAGAATCCCCTGTTAATACCAATTGGGAAAAGTGAACAAACAGATATTGGCAAGGAAAAACTTGCCTCATTCCGAGAAAAAGTATGTAACGGCAGAATGGTAAAATTTCACACTAATATTGATCAACTCAAAGCTAATGTAGCCACATCAATAAACAAATGTATTAGAGATTTTCCAGCCATTGGGTGGGTACGTGGATATGAACCTCAAAATAAAGAAGTTGATATTGAGAACAAAATCGCAAACTATTTAGAAACACACACAATCTCAGAAGAAGAAAACAAAAATCTATTTACCGATACTACTGAAGGATTTCCAAAAATAACTTCCACTCAATACAGAAACCCAGAAAAATCTAGCCAGTTCACTTTCGATTATTCAAATAATAACGGTGAATTTACAATTGGGTACGGCAAAAACACTTTTGCAACAAAATGGAGTAAGGCAAGTAATACATCAATACATGCATATAAAGACGGAACTGGCATTATAGCAATAGCTAGAATCAAAGCCCCTGCCAAATTACAAGATGCCCTTAATTATCCTTGTGATTTTTCTTCTCGTTGCCTTACTCCTCAAATTGGCGACATTATTATCTGGAAAAATGAGCACGGGAATTATGCTGGGACAAAAATTATTAGTATCAAAGATGATACTCGTGGTGCAGATCATGATGAACTTACTTGTGAATATATCATCTACAATTGATTCTATTTTTTATAAATTAGAGCCAAAGTAGAGCCAACAGGCATAAGGAAACCTCGGAAACCCTTGTAAAATGGGTATCCGAGGTTTTCTTTCCGTTATTCAAACTCAGGATTTATCAGAGTGTTTCTTGTAATTTCTTATTTATATGATACAATTC
>OCAT01001612.1_pt1 | contig 14001 bp, 10 predicted proteins | sample 1538311 | NCBI WGS metagenome assembly OCAT01 (sample SAMEA2580287, study PRJEB22360) | human gut metagenome | biome: human gut; feature: human-associated habitat; material: faeces | place: Denmark | collected 2008/2010
CAGCGGAAAGCAGGGTGTTCCTGAGCAGGTGCATTAGCAGGAGCGTTCCGAAGACACTTTGCAGCGTTTGTTAGAGAAAGTAAATCGAGTGCCATTGCACGAAGATTTCCACTTTCGAGTTACAAACGGTCAACGGGCTGAGGTAAAGCGGGCCTGCACTGCGAAGGAATATCCCTGCTTTCCGCGTCCGATTCGTCACAAAGAAGTCTTTTTCTTTACAAGTGTATCACCCCAACAACTACAAATTTTCCCCTTAATACTCTTGAAAAGTCACCTTTTGTCGCAGAGTATTTCACTCTGCGACACTTTTTTGCTTTCATTAACCTACAATGATCTGATAACTCTTTTCAAATGTTCCACCGCTCTCAACGCTATTAATTCCCGGCTTTTCGGAAATATCTCCCTCAAATCCCACATCATCACATCTTCCCATCCATGGTTCAAGACATACGAATGGGGCATCTTTTACCGACCATATTCCAAAGTTTGAAAAACCTTCGCATTTCATTCCCACATACGGTGTTCCGTCCTTATGACTGATCCATACTTCTTCAATCTGATTCTCGTCAAAAATCAGGGCATCTCTCTCGAATAATTCTTCTGTCAGCGGATAATATCCGTCCTCCAGTTTCATCTCATAGACTTTTTTCGGATCTGCACCACCTTCTGCAATATCAACCAAAATATAGTTCAGATGATCTTTTTCCGGGAAATAAAGCCGGTAATCTGCCTTGGTTTCATTTTCTTTTGCAAAGTGAATGGCCGGATGCCCACCAATGGTAAAGTAAATCGTTTCTTCCGACTGGTTTTTAATTTCCCATTCCACCTCTATCACATTTTTCTTAAGACGATAGCTAATGTATAATTCAAAATCAAACGGATAAACTTCTTTCATCTCATCTGTTGAAGTGAGCAAAAATTTCACCTCTTCTTTCCCTGCATGAATACATTTGAAATCATGATCTCTTGCAAATCCATGCTGGGATGTCGGATACTGTTCTCCCTGAATCTTCACTACATTATGCCAGGTTTTTCCTACATTCGGGAACAAAACCGGCGAATGTCTTTTCCAAAACTTTGAATCTGCATTCCATAAGATCTCTGCCCCCGTCTTTTTATTATAGATTCTTGTCAGTTCAGCTCCATGTTCTACCATTTCCACATAAAGTATTTCATTTTCCAGTTTCATGTTCTCCTCCTGTTTACCTTAATCATTTTATGATGTCAGGGTCAAAAGGTCTGAAACCACGTGTGCTTGCACACTGGTGGTAGAATGACCTTGAGACCCGCCCCGATATGAGCATAAAAGTGGGGCGTAAGCACCATGATATGCGAATAGCGGGTAGGATTGTGGGAGTGCGTAGCACGAAACAATCCGTTGGCATCATTGTTGGGGGCTTTTGACCCCAACATCATTTTATTCTATCCAACTTCTTCAACAATGTAAAGTCCCAGCCACCTTGTCATTGACCGGAAATTAGTGTTATAATTTAAGAAAATCAGATTTACGGAGGAAAATAGAATGGAAAAAGAATCTGCAAAAATCATCTTAAGTGCTGATAGTACCTGTGATCTTGATACCGAGTTAAAAGAGCGTTACCATGTGCATTACTTTCCGCTCCATATCATCCTGGACGGTCATGACTATAAGGACGGCATCGACATCACTCCGGAAGAGATTTTCCAGAAATATTATGATGAAAAGATTCTTCCCAAGACGGCTGCTGTAAACGTTGCAGAATATATTGACCATTTTGAGCCATGGGTCAGAGCCGGTTACGAAGTCATTCATATCAATCTCGGCAGTTCCCTCTCCAGTGCCTATCAGAATTGCTGTATTGCGGCTGAAGAACTCGGACATGTCCATGTCATTGACAGTTGCTCTCTTTCCAGCGGAACAGGACTCCTTGTCCGTGATGCCGGAGAAATGATCCGTCAGGGAATGTCCGCTGATGCAATCGCCGATGTTCTCCGACAGCGTACAGAGAAGTGTCATGCCAGCTTTATTCTGGATACCCTTACTTTTCTTCATGCCGGCGGGCGTTGCTCCTCCGTAGCTGCACTGGGTGCCAACGTACTAAAGTTAAAGCCGTGTATTGAGGTAAATAATGCCGACGGCAGTATGAAAGTCGGTAAAAAATATCGGGGTTCACTGGATAAGGTTCTCGTAAAATATGTAAAAGATCAACTGGCCGCACATCCAGATATCGATCCGTCTTTTATCTTCATTACACATTCGGGAATTGCTGCAGAATATATCCATCTTGTAAAAGAAGCCCTCAAAGCTGAAAAAGACTTCGCTGAGATCCATGTGACAACTGCCTGTTGTACGATTTCAAGCCACTGCGGTCCAAATACCCTTGGTATTTTATTTGAGACAAAATAATTTTTAGGAGCATAAATCATGAATAATCAGACAACCAACCCCGTATTTCACGGAAGTGACATTGAAAAGATCAGTGCCTGTTACCATATAAAAAAAGAAGCTATCGTCAACTTTGCCGGAAATGTAAATCCGCTTGGACTTCCTGCCTCTGTAAAAGAAGCGGTCGCCACCCATGCAGATTTATTTTCCAGTTATCCTGACCGCGAGTATCTGTCTCTGCGTAATGTTCTTTCTAATTATTGTGATGTTCCTGCCGATTATATTCTTCCGGGAAATGGATCCAGTGAACTGATTGCTTTGCTGATCGAAGCTCGTGCCCCAAAGCATACTCTGATTCTCGGTCCTACCTATTCAGAATATTCCAGAGAACTCACCTTTTCCGGAAGTACTCAGGATTATTACCATTTGCAGGAGACTTCTGACTTCAGACCAGATCTGGATGATCTTTTCCATACTCTCTCGGATGGATATGATTTTCTCATTATCTGCAATCCAAATAACCCGACTTCTTCCGCTATTTTTCGGGATGAATTAAAAGAATTACTTGCATTTTGTAAACGGAAAAATATCTTTGTAATGATAGATGAAACTTATGTTGAATTTGCACCGGATATTTCAGCAATTACTGCTGTTCCTCTTACGAAGCAATTCTCCAATCTGATGGTACTCCGGGGAGTTTCCAAATTCTATGCCGCCCCGGGAATGCGGTTCGGATATGGAATCACCGGGAACAGTGAATTTCTGAAGACCATGCGTGAAAAACAAATTCCATGGTCACTGAACAGCCTCGGTGCTTTCGCCGGAGAAATGCTTTTTCAGGATCACGACTATTATCAGCAGACCCGAAACCTGATTCTTTCCGAACGTCAGAAGATGTACGAAACCATAAAAAAACTCCCGACTTTCAAAATCTATCCGGCCTATGCCAACTTCCTGCTGGTAAAGATTCTGAAAGACGGGATTACCTCTTTCGATGTATTTGAACGTTGCATTCAAAAGGGACTTATGATCCGGGACTGCTCTTCTTTCCAGTGCCTGGAGGGTGAATATGTACGGTTCTGTATTCAGATGCCGGAAGAGAACCAGCGTCTGCTCGATCTTTTGCAAACAATCTGACTCAATGGCTGGATCTGTGATTAAGGCTTTATAATTGCTTTTAAATCACATGATGATTCAGCCATTTACGATTTCTGAACCGGATCGTAAAGATCACTCCTCTCAATGCCCAGTCACTGAACATACCGATCCATACTGCGATTGGTCCAAAGCCAAAGACTCTGGCAAGAACAATCGAGAGTGTCACCCGGCATAACCACATCGTAAGCATTGAAACTGTCATTGTAAACTTCACATCCCCGGCTGCCCTGAATCCATATGCCGGAACAAAAGCCATGACCCAGATCAATGGCTTTATAATGGTTATGCACGTTACCATAAAAATACACATTTTTGCACTTTCAGGCTCCATACCTCCAAAATAGGTAATCGGACGAACTAAAGCATACAAAAGCAGACAGGATGCAATGATCACTACTTCGGAAACAATACATAATTTCTTTACATAATAAACGGCCTCCTCCTTTCTTCCTGCTCCAAGAGTTTCCCCCACAACGGTCATAAGACCGATTCCTATTCCGATTCCCATAATTCCGTTCAAATTTTCAATGATACTCGCCATTCCCTGTGCAGCGATAGCCGCAGTTCCCATCAGCGATACAGTCGACTGAATCGCAAGCTTTCCAAACTGGAACATACTGTTCTCCACCCCCGACGGCACACCAATCCTCAGGATTCTTTTAATCTCATCCCAGTCAGGCTGGATGGTAAAATACTTTCTCAACTGGATCTCCAACTGTGGATTCCTCAGTTTTACCAGCACTGTAACCATACTGAACATACGTGCCAGCATCGTTGCAGTTGCCGAACCTGCAACACCCCAATGGAACACCCATACAAATAACAGATTCAGAATAATATTCAGGATATTTGAAATAACCGAGATCAGCATCGGCAAACGACTGTTCTCCTGTGCCCTCAGGATGCACGATCCATCATCATATAATGCGATAAATGGATACGAGATTGCAGAAAAGAAAAAATACTTTTTGGCATTCACCATAACCGCACTCTCTACTTTTCCAAAGATCAGTGCCAACATCGGACCATTGAATAAAAGACACATTCCAGCAATCACCGCCGACAATACGAACGTAATGAAAACCAACTGTCTTGCTGCCTCCTGTGCATGCTCCTTTTTTCCACATCCAAGGTAATGGGAACACACAACTGTTCCACCTGATGCCAGTGCAAAGAAAGCCTGAACAATCAGGATATTGATCGAATCTACCAGTGAAACTGCTGAAATCGCTGCTGAGCCAAGATTACTGACTACCAGTGTATCCACAGTTCCCATAAATGAATTAAGGAGCTGATCTACTGCCAGTGGAATTAGAAGTGCAGCTAGTTTTTTATTGTCAAATAAACGATTTTGTTTCGTGGTTTCATTCATTTTACTCACTTCCTTTGTGTTTCACTCATCCTATTATCTCGACTTCACCAAATGCTTTCAGAAACTGCTTCACTCCGTATCCGTCAAACTCTGCCTCAACCATCAGATCATCTTCCGATCTTAACACTCCGACACCATACTTCGGATGCCTTACCTGCACCGCCGCCTGTATGCCAGCCCGCATGTCAGCCTGTTCCTGTTGATCTTCCGGTTTTACTTCCTGCCGAAGTTCTTTCTGCTCTTTTTCCTGAGCTTTTTCCTGAACTTTTTCCTGAGCTTTTTCCTGAGCTTTTTCCTGAGCTTTTTCCTGAACTTCCTTCTTTAACTGCTGCAGGTTAGCCCATCTTTCTTTTTCATCCGGCATTCCCTCCAACAGCTCCTGCGGAATCATTTTCAGATAACGGCTTTCCTCACCCGCTATCCCCGGTTCACCCGGATTCGTATACCAGGAAAGTTCCAAGCGGTTCTTTGCACGGGTAATCCCCACAAAAAACAACCGTCGTTCCTCTTCTTCCTGTTCATAATTTTTTGAATGAAGCGGGATCAGACCGGGATTCACACCAATCAGAAAGACCGTATCAAATTCCAGACCTTTGGATGCATGCAGCGTCATAAGCTGTACTGCATCTTTCCGGTCTTCAGGATTCATTTCTGCTCCTACTTCTTTTTCTCCTGCTTCCATCTTTAATCCATAAAGCTCTGAACTATTCAGAAATTCCCTCAGATGCCCCCGGAAATCAATCGAACCGCAATATGAACATAACTGCTTTAAAAAGCTCTTTATTTTTTTGACATTTTCAGTATAGCTCTCCACCGTAGGACGCAGGAACTCTTTTAAGTGAAAATATTCAAAGATTTTCTGCTCTTTTTCACCTTCTTTCATGAATTTCCCAAAGTTATCCACTACCCATGCCTGAAATCCGGCCATCTGTTCATAAAGCAGACTCTCGGACAGCTTTTTCTCTTTTATGATTTTTTCTGCCTTTTTCCGCGTCATTCCAAACTCGCCAAATTCTTTATCTGCGACTGCTGCAATCCCGGACTGCTCATCCAATGGATTTACACAGAATCTCAATACTCTGACAAACCAGTTCAATACCGGAATATCATGTAGGCTCTTTTTTACGGAAACTTCATATGGAATCCCCTGTCGTTCAAACACTTTTGCAAGCACATCCACCTGACGCTGTAACCGATAAAATACCGCCATCTCCCGATATGTCAGTCCCTGCTCCTTTAGCTCTCTTATCCGCAACGCAAGTTCCTCTGCCTCCTGAAAAGGATCATAATAATTAACAATTTTGACCTTCTCACCTTTTTCTCTGCTCGCCCGGATCTGACTGCCAAACTGAAGGAAACGATTCGCCGCTCCCAGGATCAATGCATTAGAACGGTAATTCACCGGGAGAGAATATTCTTTCGCCTCAAATCGGTGCTTTAATAAAAAGAACATATTCTCTCCTGTCCCACGCCAGCTATAAATCACCTGATTCGGATCTCCTACTGCAAACAGCTTCGTCTCCCTGCCTTTCAAAGCCTCCAGAAATTCCATCTGCATCTTATCACTGTCCTGCACTTCATCGACAATGATCCACTTAGGGATAAAAGCATCCTGCTCTTTCAATAAAAGTGTACTGACACGCAGCAAATCCGAAAAAGTCATCTTATTCTGCTTCTTTTTTTCGGATTCAATTATTGGATACAATTTGAACAAATCATCTTTGTATCTCGGTATCGGTCGTCCTTCAAGATACCATTGATATTCCTGCTCCAGCCGCTTCTTCAGGCGGTTCTTATATTTTATTTTCAATCCATATTCTGCGGTCAGAGTTAATGCAAGATCTTCTTCTTCATCCGGTGCCATGACAGTAAAATCTTTTCTCCATCCAGCTTTTTCAACTTCCAGCTTTTCTCTCAGCATCCATAGAGCTACACTATGAAATGTACCAAATCCATCCAGCCTTGGTTCTTCGTCATTTTTTTCTTTTTTTAAAAACTTTTCTTTTGCTATGAGTCGTTCTTTTATCTCATCTGCTGCTTTATTCGTAAAAGTCAGAACAATCATTTCTTCCGGCTGTATCTGCTTCACCTGATATAAATACAGTATCTTTGCGATCAGAACAGTTGTCTTTCCGCTTCCGACATTTGCATTCACAACACATGCCGGACTCTCATCAAGAACTGCTGTCATCTGATAGGGATTCAGGAAACTCCATTCTTCTTCAAATTTCATCTTTTCCATACCTTCGATTTAATTTTCCACGGATCTTTTTCACCCGCTCCCAGTCTGTCTCTGACTGAATCTCCAGCTTCATATCTGCCGGACAGATCGCATACGAACGGAGCAGACGCTCTACTTCCCGCAGATTCTCCCATTCCTGCAGCCACCCTTCATAAAATGAATTTTCAACCTGCAGGATCAGACGCTCCTCTTTTACTTCGACTTTCTTTACCATACTTAAAAACGCAGCTCCCGATTCTCCGCTCCTTTTTAACTTCTCACAGAACTCATCCCATTTTTCTTCCAGCATTTCAAATGAATATTCTTTCTTTATTCCCGGTCTGTTCATCTCTGACAATTCTGACTGCTTTGATATAGATACCGGAGATTCACTCTCTTCTATAAAATTCTTCAGCCCCCACAGCACTGTCTTTTTATCCAGTGTATAATTTCCTACGCAGACCGGACATCCGTCCTTACACGGACAGTGTTCAACCTGCTCGATTGCCTGATAAATGATCTGTTCCATCAGATCATAAATTTTCTCAGCATAACCAAGACCGCCTTCATACTTATCATAAATAAATAAGGATACCTTTCGTCCTCTTTCTGCTCCGGGAATCAACGCATTATTTGAAAGAATCACTCCGATGTCATCTTTTTCTGTCATTGTCACCATCATAGCTGCATTCTTGATTGCATAGGAAATTCCCTCAAAATGATTATTCAGAACAAGTTCTCCTCTTTGATCTGGCACAAGGAGCCTCTGGTATGTATCCACAATATTCTCCGGGATTTCAATCCAGGTACTCTCTGTATCGTAATCTTTCTGTAATGGCCTCGTCAGCGACACATGGCCCAGATTCTGATGATTATGAAACTGAAGTTTCTTATACATCGAAATCACTTCATTTACATTTATGTCACCAAAACATTTCTTTATTCTTTTAAAAGTTTCTTTTTGGAAGGTCTGCAAAATTCTTGTATCCTCTGTGCCGGATGGAACTGTATAATAATTTCCATAAAATGGTACTGCCAGTGCAGTTCTTGAAACCAGATCCAGCTTCAGCACCTCATACTGCTCACCGTCATGCAGATACACCGCTCCCGGGTGCAGCTCATGAAAAGCCTGCGACTCGTCCATCTCAGTAATTTCCTTTCCGTTAAAAAGAGAGCCTTTCCTTTTCTCCTGCACATTTCTCAGATGCTCCATACTTGGATATACGATCAGCTTGTATCTCGTCCTGTCCATATTCCTGAGACTGTAATCTCCGGCAGGGAATGCCGGCCCTGCCCATGAAAAACGTCCCGCCAGACTTTTCAGTTCCTGTGCATTTAAAAGAACCGGGATGATCTCTCCCAAATCCGGGAACAACGCAACATCATCCAGAGACAGTGGCATCTCCGCTGCTGCCGCACGTATATGTGCAAGCTCGATCAGCAGATTGTCCGGATCTACGATTGCATTTTCACTTCTGCCTTCAAAAAGCCAGTCAGGTGAAATTGCAATATACTGATCGAACGGCTGATTCTCCAAAATCAGATAATTGACACACCTCCTGCCACATCTTCCCGCCCGTCCTGTCTGCTGCCAGAAAGAAGCTCTTGTCCCCGGATATCCTACCAGCACTGTACAATCCAGTTTTCCAATATCAATTCCCAGTTCCAGTGCATTCGTACAGATCAGGCCTGTCAGCTCTCCTGCCATCATCTTTCGCTCGATCTCACGCCGCTCCAATGGAGTATAACCTCCACGATACCCGGCGATTTTGTCCGTCTGCCCCTTTTCTCCCAAAAATCCGGCGTCTTCCAACCGGTCTCTCGATTCCTTTAAAATAACTTCCACCGCTCTTCGACTATGTGTAAATACAAGAAACTGTTCTCCCTTTTCCACAAGCTTCGGGATCAGCTCTTTCACCACACTTGAAGCCGAATATCTTCCATATACTTTATCATTCGCTCCTTTTATCTCCGGTGGCTGCAGGATCTTGTATACCTTTTCCGGTGCCGGTGAGCCATCTCGCTCAATCAGCCCCGGGGTTATTCCACAAATCTTCTCTGCCAGCTCCACCGGATTTGCAATCGTCGCTGAACTGCATAAAAATTGTGGATCGGAATGATAATATCCGCAGATCCGTTTCATTCTGCGGAAAATATTGGCAAGATGCCCGCCAAATGCTCCTCTGTAGCTATGCAATTCATCAATCACGATATAATTCAGATTGGCAAATATAAAATCAAATCCATATTTACTGTGGTTAGGCAAGAAAGCTGCATTCAGCATCTCAGGATTCGTCAGAATAATATTCGCACTCTTCCTGACCCGGCTGCGTTCTGCAGGCATCGTATCTCCATCATAGACCCCTGCCGATATACGCCCCTCTCCAAAATACTCCAGTACAGGAGCCAATACCCGATACTGATCACTTGCAAGTGCTTTCGTCGGATAAATAAAAATCGCACGCGTCAGCGGATTCTCTAAAATCTGCTGCAATACCGGCAGCAAAAAGCTCAAAGTTTTGCCACTTGCTGTCGCTGTCGTGATGACCAGGCTTTCTCCTTCACCGGCCCTTACGAACATCTCCGCCTGATGACTGTAAAGCCGGGAAATCCCCTGCGATCTGAGATAATCGCCAATCTCCGGTCTCATAGACTCTGGAAATGATACATACTCTGCTCCATGTGCCGGAATTACCTTTTCATATACAATAGAATCATTCTCTTTTTTTATCATTTCTTCATGCCGCCTTTACGAATGTATGTTCGTATTCATCATACCACAGATTTCTTTTCCATACAATCAGCAGAATGCTACATCTGCTTACGGACAACTGCATATTCATCACCATTTCTGTAAAATGGACACTGGAAATAACGATCTGTCATCAGACGGATATATTCATCTTCATCCATATTTTTATCACATACATAACTTTCATAGTCTTCATCATAAATATAATAAGTACAGCTCTCACAACTGACTCTCTCATTTCTGCTCATCTTTTTATTGCCTCCCTTTTCTATCCTTTAGTATAAGGACAAGGTTCTAAAAAATCCAGTCGCATACTGCCCAGTTTCAGTTCTGTATATTTTTTATATTTTCATTTATTTTCTGTTAATTTAAATTATTTTTATTTTTTATCAGATTTTCTATTGACAAAACGTGTTTTGAGAGTTAATATATAGTCAACAAAAGAAAACGAACACCAAATAAAAGAAAAGGAGGTACGGACCACCAAAAACTTAAATTTAATCCAATAATCTAATGAAAGAGGTATAGACCAATGGGACATTAATTTTAATCCAGAACAAAATTTACGAAAGGGGTACAATCCAATGGGATAAAAAGTCTTTAACTTTAATCTGATATGAATTTTATGAAAGAGCTACAGACCGATGGGATGTTAATTTAATTCTAAGTAAGAACATAAGAACGAATTTTATGAAAGAGGTACAATCCAATGGGACGTTAATTTTTAAATAAAATTTCACTATTTGAGATAATAGTTTTAAATAGATATTAATTGAAGAAGGAGGATATTCCAATGGATGGAATAAATTGAAAGATCCACTGTATGACTTGTAGAAGCGTATGGTGGATTTTTCGTATGCTCTTTTTGCGATTATTCATGGATTTTTTGTATACCCGTTTATCCTTGACACTTCCGTATTTCAGCGATATAATTAGTTTCTAAAACTGATGTGGATTTTTGGAGTATCACGATGAATGACGGGCAAATGGTTTCCGGCATAATGTGATACTACTTTTCGCCACATGACTACTTTTTCTGGCAGTCATGTGGTTTTTTTTATGTCATAACTTTATTAATACTAAAAAAGATCCATTGGATCTTTGTCGTATGCTTAACAACTGAGAAATCCCGAAAGGAGTCTGAAAATGGAACAAACTTATATGAAAGAACAACCAATCCTGAACCTTCTGTTAAAAATGTCATTACCAATGGTTGTGTCTATGCTCGTAAATTCACTTTATAATATCGTTGACAGCTTTTTTGTTGCTAAGATCAGTGAAAATGCAATGACCGCACTTTCTTTGGTATTCCCTGTTCAAAATCTGATCAATGCAGTTATGATCGGTTTTGGAATCGGGATTAATGCCGTCATTTCCTTTTATCTGGGAGCAGCAGATCAGAAAAAGGCAGCTCAGGCAGCAAGTCAGGGAATGCTCCTCGGAACATTTCACGGTATTCTCTTGATGATTATCTGCCTTGTAGTTATCCACCCTTTTCTCAGTCTCTTTACCAACGATACAGAAATTATCACTTTAGGGCTTCGTTATTCAAAAATCGTATTTTTATTTTCTGTATTTTTTGCATGGGAACTGGTATTTGAAAAGGTTTTTCAAGCTGTTGGTAAAATGAATGTCTCCATGATCTGTCTGATGAGCGGATGCCTTGTCAACATTTTTCTCGATCCGGTCCTGATCTTTGGACTTGGACCATTTCCTTCACTTGGGATCGAAGGTGCAGCACTCGCAACAGGCCTCGGACAGACATTCAGTGCGATCCTTTATCTTATTTTTTACATAGTCGATCCAATCTCTGTAAAATTCAGAAGAGCTTATTTTAAACCGGATGCTTCACTTTGTAAAAAAATGTACTCCATCGGGATTCCTGCAAGTCTGAACATGGCACTTCCTTCCCTGCTTATTTCATCATTAAATGTAATCCTGGCAGGCTTCGGTCAATCTTATGTCTTTGTGCTTGGAGTCTATTACAAATTACAGACCTTCTTATACCTTCCTGCTAACGGAGTCATCCAGGGGATGCGGCCACTGATCGGATATAATTATGGTGCAAAGGAACATCATCGTGTAAATAAGATTTATCAGACTTCTTTGATCCTTGTTCTGGCAATCATGGCAATTGGAACTGTCCTGTGCTTATGCATTCCCGGAACTCTGATCCATCTGTTCACAACTACACCTGCAACCATAAAGATTGGTTCCTCTGCTCTTCGTATTATCTGCCTCGGATTCCTTGTATCTTCTATTTCAGTTACAAGTTCGGGAGCTTTAGAAGGACTTGGAATGGGATTACCATCCCTCATTATCTCGCTCTGCCGTTATACGCTGATCATCATTCCACTGGCTTTTCTTTTAAGCCTGCTGCAGGGGGCATCCGGCGTCTGGCACGCATTTTGGATCACTGAGGCAATTACTGCAATTATTTCTTACTGGATCTACCATCGAAAAGTAAGAGCTTTGTAGACTTTTTGAATCCGGCACGTTATATATAGCTTCAAGTTATATATAATGTGCTTTTTCGTATGATACAAATTATGCAGATATTTCGAACATATGGTGATCACCTTTGCTTTTGGGGAAAAAGAAAAAGCCTTAAAACAGCGATTTTACGCGGTTTCTAAGGCTTTTTAATACAGGGGATGAGAGAATCGAACTCCCACCAAAGGTTTTGGAGACCCCTATCATACCATTTGACCAATCCCCTATTCAGTTGTCGCTTTCGTCAAGTGACTAATTAAGTATACTTTAAATGTATTAATTTGTCAATAATTTTTTAAATATTTTATCACTTTTTCTGTGATCGCATTCTGATATTTCCCTTTTCTCCAAATTACCCCGATCCTCTGTTCAATCGATGGAAATACCGGAATTCCAATAATATCAGGATAGGTTTCTACCATGGATCTGTAAAGGAATGCTCCGATCGGCTCCGCTTTTATCATATTGATCAGAGTTGTGATCTGACTGGTATTCAGTATGATATGAGGATTGACACCTGCTGCCTTAAATTGTCTTGTTAATGTCATTACCTGCACTGAATCCGTATTAAAAAGGATCAGTGGTTCATTGTTCAGCATATTCATCAGAATGGTACTCTGCCCTGCCAGCGGATGATCCTTTGAAACGCAGAACAACAGATCTTCCGTATCTATAATATGAAGATTACATTTATCAATTGCCGTCTGCTCCGCATTTACAATTGCAAGATCCAGTTTTTCTTCCATCACCTGCTCGCATGCCTTGACTGATCCATATTCGTACAAATGAAAATCCACTTCCGGGAACTCCTGACGTAAAGAAATATACAAATCCGGAAGATATATACTTCCAAGCATCGGAGGCATCCCGATACGGACTGGCGTGATCTTTTTCCTCAGTTCATGAAATTCGGAAGCTACGGAATCTGCATGTGCCAACAACTCCTCTGCCTGCTTATAAAAAATCTCTCCCTCCGGGGTCAGTGTTAACTTATTATTATTCCTGTAAAATAAATTAACTCCAAACTCTTCTTCCAGTGCCTTTATTGCATTTGAAACCGAAGGTTGGGTTACAAATAACTCTTAATTGTCTTGTTAATGTCATTACCTGCACTGAATCCGTATTAAAAAGGATCAGTGGTTCATTGTTCAGCATATTCATCAGAATGGTACTCTGCCCTGCCAGCGGATGATCCTTTGAAACGCAGAACAACAGATCTTCCGTATCTATAATATGAAGATTACATTTATCAATTGCCGTCTGCTCCGCATTTACAATTGCAAGATCCAGTTTTTCTTCCATCACCTGCTCGCATGCCTTGACTGATCCATATTCGTACAAATGAAAATCCACTTCCGGGAACTCCTGACGTAAAGAAATATACAAATCCGGAAGATATATACTTCCAAGCATCGGAGGCATCCCGATACGGACTGGCGTGATCTTTTTCCTCAGTTCATGAAATTCGGAAGCTACGGAATCTGCATGTGCCAACAACTCCTCTGCCTGCTTATAAAAAATCTCTCCCTCCGGGGTCAGTGTTAACTTATTATTATTCCTGTAAAATAAATTAACTCCAAACTCTTCTTCCAGTGCCTTTATTGCATTTGAAACCGAAGGTTGGGTTACAAATAACTCTT
>OCAT01001616.1_pt1 | contig 13989 bp, 9 predicted proteins | sample 1538311 | NCBI WGS metagenome assembly OCAT01 (sample SAMEA2580287, study PRJEB22360) | human gut metagenome | biome: human gut; feature: human-associated habitat; material: faeces | place: Denmark | collected 2008/2010
GGAGAAGCTGGCGGCCCTTCAGGCCGCAGGCGAGGATCCCTTCCAGCAGACCCGGTTCGACTGGGACGCCACCTCTGCACAGATCAAGGAGCACTTTGACCAGATGGAGGGCAGGGCCGTGAAGGTGGCCGGCCGCCTGATGAGCAAGCGGGGCATGGGCAAGGTCAGCTTCTGTGACCTGCAGGACCGGGACGGCCGCATCCAGCTGTACGCCCGCCAGGACGAGATGGATGAGGCGGTCTATAAGAAGTTCAAGAAGTTCGACATCGGTGACATCGTGGGCGTCGAGGGTGAGGTGTTCCGCACCCAGCGGGGCGAGATGAGTGTCCGGGCCAAGAACATCACTCTGTTGAGCAAGGCGCTGCTGCCCCTGCCGGAGAAGTTCCACGGCCTGACAGATCTGGAGCTCCGGTACCGCCAGCGGTATGTGGATTTGATCGTGAACCCGGAGGTGAAGCGAAACTTCGTCATCCGGTCCAAGTTCATCAAGCACGTCCGGGACTTCCTGGATGAACGGGGCTATATGGAGGTGGAGACGCCGGTGCTGAACACCATTTCCGGCGGCGCCACTGCCCGGCCCTTCATCACCCACCACAACACTCTGGACATCGATATGTATATGCGTATCGCCACAGAGCTGCCCCTGAAGCGGCTGATTGTGGGCGGCCTGGACCGGGTGTATGAGATCGGCCGCATCTTCCGCAACGAGGGCATGGACCCCAAGCACAACCCGGAGTTTACCACTGTGGAGCTGTATCAGGCCTACACGGACTTCAACGGCATGATGGATCTGTTTGAGGACCTGCTGTCCTCTGCCGCCCAGAAGATCCTGGGCACCTATCAGGTGGAGTGGCAGGGCGAGCAGATCGACCTGACCCCCGGCTGGCCCCGGCTGACCATGCATGAGGCCGTGAAACAGTACACCGGCATCGACTTCATGGCTATCTCCTCTGATGAGGAGGCGGTGGCCGCTGCCAAGGCCATCGGCGTGGAGCTGCCGGAGACGGCGGACCCCACCTGGGGCAATGCCCTGTATGAGACCTTCGATCAGAAGGTGGAGGAGAAGCTGGTACAGCCCACCTTCATCACTATGCACCCAGTGGATGTGAGCCCTCTGGCCAAGCGTTCCCCGCAGGATCCCCGGCTGACGGAGCGGTTCGAGCTGTTCATCTGCCGCAGCGAGATGGGCAACGCCTTCTCCGAACTGAACGACCCTATCGACCAGAAGCAGCGGTTCCAGAAGCAGGTGGAGCTGCGGGCCAAGGGCGACAGCGAGGCTGGCATGATGGACGAGGACTATATCAACGCCCTGGAGTACGGCCTGCCCCCCACCGGCGGCCTTGGAATCGGCATCGACCGCTGCGTCATGCTGCTGACCAACTCCGACACCATTCGGGAAGTCATTCTCTTCCCCACGATGAAGCCACTGGATTAAAGACCCGTTGCGGCGCAAGGGTTTGCGGGTTTTTCACGAGCCTGAAAGAGCGGTTTTACACCAGTTTTACACCAGTTGGATTCAGCAGTAACACGTTTTTACACCTGATTTTACACCAGTTTTTAGAGAGCCTCCTAAAAGAGAAAGTGCCCGTGGCAGTTGAGCTACGGGCACTTTTTTTATACTTTTTCAGTTATTTTTATACACGGCGGTGCAACAAATGAAATGGGTTTAATTAGAAGCCATTGCGCGGGGGTGAAATGACCGGCTACACACGGCAGCTATTTGAATCCTCTGTCCACAGATTTTCTTTCTCACGATTTTTATATTCTTCCTGCTCTTCAGAAGTTGCCGGCCGGATCATGGCCTTTCCGCAGTCCGGGCAGGTATCCTCAGACGTTCTAAGGAACAGGTAATGACAATTATCACAGGCATATAGCATTTCAATCAGGCCTCGCTTTCGTGTTTACCAGTGTAGCACGGAGCGGGGCTTTTTTCAATCTATCAGGAGGGAGGTCGGCGAGATGAAGTGCCTGCTCAAATATCAATGGGTCAAACTACCCCGCAATCAGCTTCCGCCCGGCAAGGGCATTATGGCCTCTTGGGCTCGATTGGCCTCCCGTGCAGCCTTTAGGACTGGGCAGGCCCGGTACTGCGGTTACACCAACAAAGTGAGTGCCGGGGGCTGGGCAGGCGGCATCGTCGGTCTGAAGAGTATCCTGGCAATCAAACGTCGGCGGCAGGCCCTTGAACATATGGACACTCTGGCTGACCTCGGTTATATTACCTACTCACTGGACATAAAAACAAAGAAACTGACCTATCAAGTCACAGATTGGGTCGTAAGATGCTCTGGCGAGCCCTGTATGGGCCGTGAGGCGGTTTATGCGACAGAGGGGTATGGATTCCTCTGCCTGCCCAGGAACGTCACACAGAGGCTTGCAGAGCGGCATTATCAATTTGCTGAGGCAGACGCATGGCTCGACCTCTGGTGCCACACAGTTTGGCAGGAGCCCAGCAATGCGTTTTCCTTCTCGGCGCCGGCTGTTCAGTTTGGGCAGTACGGCGCTGTTTTGACATTGGAATCCCTTGGCAGGCGTTGGGGATGGGAAAAGACGAAGGTCTGGCGCTTTTTCAGAAAACATGCGGATGCCTTCCCGCTGTATAAGCTGCCAGGCGCTTTCGGCTGCCTCATCTTCAATGCAGTCTATCCGACTGGAGAACAATTCACCTTGCCGTCCCAGGACAAAGTCGAGCGCATTTTGAGAGAAATACGCACAAAAGACGGGAATACGCACGAAAACCAGCAGAGCGACCATGCTCGCATCTGCAAGCTGGTCGCTTGGTACAGTCGTGCAGTGCTGCCCCGGGAACAAGAGGAGCGCCGTGTTGCATCTGAGGACTGCTATATTACGCGCGCGTATTTTTCTCCGTGTAAGATTTTAGAGTATGTTAGGGAGGACTGCCAAGGGATATCTCCAGCGACGCCAAATTTTGAATTATTCCGCGGAACCTTGCCACGGGCCGGGCCTGCGGATCAGGATGATGGAGGTATTGAAAATGGCAGATTTGAAGGCATCCCTCTGTGGTGAACTGCCGAATCAGGATAGTGCGATTCCCCAGGAGCAGCTGCGCGCCTTGCTGGAGCGCAGGGGGATCGTGGGAGATCCGGACATCCCCAATGCGAAAGCCCGGCTTGCGGAGCAGGAGCTTCGCCGGAATATGTACCATAACACCCAGGTCATGCTCAAGCACTACCGGGACATCGTCTGGGCCTTGGAATGCTTCCCCAGTGAAGTCGCACAGGAGCTGGATCAGCCGCTGAAGGATCTGGACGCGCTGCTCAGCGTAGTGGACACGCAGGTGGCGCTGGGGAACGCGAAGTTGGAGCACCGCCTGCTCAGCATTCGGAAGTCCCGCCTGCTGCTGGACCGGATCAATGAGGCCCTGACGGTCCTGCGCCATAAGCCGGGCAACGGGGAGCTGATGTATAACATCATCTTCCAGACGTTCATCACGCCGGACAAGCCCAGCCATACGGATATCCTGTACCGGCTGGATATCTCGGAGCGGCACTATTACCGGCTCCGCCAGCAGGCGGTCAACATCTTATCCATCCGGCTGTGGACGGCCCCGGCCGGCTGTCTGGATGCCTGGCTGGAGCTTTTGACGCTGCTGGAGGGGTGATGTCCTACTCTGCGGCAGAAAAATGGCAGAAAATTGGCAAGGTCGGTGCGGATGACAAGGGGAGTGCAGATGTGCTATCCTGTTATCGTCCAAAACTGGACCTAACGGCAGGGAGCCGCCTTGGCGAGGGGTGGGGGCGGCGGTGGAGATGCTGGCGGAAAGTGATTGAGAACAGTCGCTTCGAGGCGGCTCTTTGCTGCAAATATGACGAAAAGGAGGGAAGCAAATGGCAAAGGACGAGAGCAGGAGGGATCGCTGGGTGAAGGTGTCCCAGCGGCTGCGCAACGCTTTCCAGATGGCGGCGGTATCCTGTTACATGATGGTGCTGTTCGCCCAGCCGGCGGCTGCTGCGGACACCATGTGGACACGGTTCAGCACGATTATCGCAGATGTCTATGGCGAGCTGGTGGGCATCTCCACCATCGTGGCAGTGACTGCGGCTGCGGTGGCGCTGTTGGTGCGGATGATCTCCCGCAATGAGCGGGCCGTCGCAGAGGCGACCAGTTGGCTGAAGAGAATCGTCGTGACCTGGATTGTGCTCAATACCCTGGGCTTTGTGGTCGCCTACCTGCAGCCGCTGATCCAGGGCGGACAGTACACGCCGTCGACTACTCCCTGATTCCAGAAAGAGCAAAATCAAACCTGAGGAGGATATGTCAGTGAAGAACAAAATCTTATCTCTCACCGCATCGCTCCTGCTTTTGACCATGCTGACGCTGCCTGCGGGCGCGGTCAGCTTGGACGTGACGGATCCTGACGCCATGCTCCCGGTCGATATCATTCTCGACCAGGACAACAAGGAGATCCGCAAGGTGTATGATCTCTCGCCCAACACCGACCCCTCCACGCTCCCCATGGGGCAGTTTGAGCGGGACGGCCTCCTGTATACCTGCACCGATGTGCTCCGGGAGGTCATCATCGGCAGTGAGACGCAGGTCATCACCCAGGAGGAAAAGGTGGACAGCGACAAAAAGGACATGGACACGATTTTGTCCCTGCTGCCCCAGGAGAAAGAGGTCACCACGGAAGAGGGGTTTACCGGCACCCTCACGCTGGATCTGGACAGCATCAAGACCGAAGCGGCCGGGTATGGCAGCAGCACCCAGCCAGTCACAGCCACCAGGACCTACCCCAATCTTGCAAACCAGGACCTCAACCATCTGCCGAAAAGCATCACTGAGGGCGGCCGGACCCTGACGCTCCAGGATGTCCAGTGGCAGACGGACAACACCTACAACGCCGATGACTATGAGATCGGGGATCGTTTTACTGCTGTCTGCACCTACGGCGGGAGCAAAACAGTCAGTTATGTGACGGGCTATACCACCACAGCCAACTACTCAGGTGAGGTCTACCGCACCGGGGTCACAGTGATCCGCTACACCGTCATTTTCACTGGCACGCCGATGGAGCCTGTTGCGGAGGAGCAGTCCCAAAGCGGCGGCCTCAACTGGCTCATGGTGGCCCTGCCCGCGCTGGCGGCTCTCGGCGCCGGTACCGGAGGAACATACTTTTTCATGAAACGGAAGGAGCGAAAGATGTATGAGGAACTGGCTGAAAGCAACGATGCTGCTGCTGGCCGTCACAGCGATGATGGCGACCCCGGCGCTGGCGGCGGAGTATGAATTTGACGACTCGGACGGCCCCGTGTATGCTCCGCCCACCTCCGTTGACCAGGTGATCGTGGTTGGCGGAGGGGTGACGGAGAGCAGTAACATCGACCGCAGCAAGAATACCGCCGTCATTGCGCCGCCCTTCGGCAGTCCGGAGTCCTATCTGCCCGGTGCCGGCACGACACTGATCCCCCAGTCCGGAACATCAACTGGCAGCAGCACCATCAGCGGTGAAACAATCTACCTGCCGCCGGCGTCCTACGATGAAAGCACTCCGGCCGCAGATACCAGCCTGAGCAGCAACAAGTTCACCCTCCCGGACGGCCTCTTTTATGAGGACGGTAGCCTGGGCCGGCTGAAGATCCCCTCTCTGGGGCTTTCCGTCAAGGTGTATGAGGACGAAAGCCTGGAGAGCCTTGCCAAAGGCGCCGGGCATTTCAAATCCACCTCCTGCTGGGACGGCAATGTAGGGCTTGCGGGCCATAACAGAGGTGTGGCCAACCATTTTGGGAAGATCCACACCCTGGAGGACGGCGACAAGATCACTTACACCACGAAGCTCGGCACACGCACCTATGAGGTGTTCTATGTGGGGCAGATTGAAGAAACGGATTTCTCCCGCCTGGGCCGGAGCAGCGAGAATATGATCACGCTGATCACCTGCGTCCGAAATGTGCCGGAGAAGCGCTGGTGCGTGCAGGCCCGGGAGATCACCTGACAGTATTTTTGCAAAACTGACCTCTTTTCGATGTAATTAAGTCAAATATCAAGAAAAGGGGGAATCAGTATGCGTAAACTGCCCATCCTGCTGTTTACTGCCGTCTTTGCGCTTTCTTTGGCCCTGCCGGCGTATGCGGCGGAAAGCAGCAACGAAGAACTAAAAGCCGCTTCGCAGTACCTGAACAGTCATGGGATCATGGTCGGGGACGGGGAGGGGAATATGAACTTCAGCGCCCCGCTGACTCGCGCCCATCTGGCCACGATTCTTGCCCGGCTGCACGGCGGCTCCGGACAGGTGGAGGAAAGCCGAGACTTCTATGCCGCCCAGTGCCAATTTCAGGACGTTCCAGACTGGGCCCGGCAATATGCCGGTTACTGCGCCTACCACGGCCTCATGGTCGGCTATGGCGATGGCCTATTTGGCGCGGAGGATCCTGTGACGCCCGCGGCAGCCTGCACCGTGATTCTGCGGTATCTGGCTCTGCCAGACCTGGTGTGGGATTACAGCAGCGCCTGCAGCACCGCCTGTGATCTTGGCCTAAGTGAGCCTGCTATGACGGCTCAGGGAACCATATCCCGCGGTGATCTTGCGGTCATGCTATACCGCGCACTGACCGGAAACTTCCAGGGGACCTCCGCTGGAGCGGCCGGAGCATCTGTTTCCATCAGCAGCTACAAGGGGAACATCCTGAAGGCGGGTACACGAAGCGGCCTGCTGGTCTATCCGTCGGACGCGCAACTTGAGCTGGTATCCAGCAATCCGGAAATCCTTACGGTAGAGCAGATCGCCGGGAATTGGGTCGCAGTCGCAAAGTCGACCGGTACTGCAAGTATTTTCGTAGTTACGGCAGACGGCGAACAGGGCCGTCTTACGATCACGGTATCCGATGTTGACGAAGGTCGGCCGGCAGCAGGAACTGATTACGCAGATAACCTGGAGATCCGAACAGAGATCCTTGCCCTTGTCAATCAGGTCCGTCAGGAATACGGCCAGTCCACAGCCCCGGCCGATCAGTCGCTCATGGACGCGGCACAGGACTATGCCACGCGCCGGAACACCTGGCACGACAGCCAGGAGGAGTGTGAGCTTGTCCTCGCTCATGGATATCCCTATGGGTTCAGCTGCAATTTAACAGTATTTACCAGCGTGTCCGCGGAGGATGTTGCCAAAACTGCAGTGAAAAACTGGGTAAACTCCCCTGGGCATCTGCGAGCAATGCTCGACCCAAAGGCGGACAGTCTGGGCGTCGGTGTGGTGCGGTATGAGGGGGTGACCTACTGCTATTTATTTGTCGGAATGTCCGGCACCATCAATCCATACGCATAATACCTCAAACGCGCGGAAAGCCTTCCAGCAGCAGCTGGGAGGCTTTTTTCTTACACAATTTTCGAGAAAAGGAGTTTATCTGCATGGAAAAACTGAAACAATTTCCTGCTGCGCAAAAGCGCCTCGTTTGTATCCTGCTGGCGCTGATCTGCATGCTCGGACTCCTGCCCAGCACCGCTTTCGCGGCCGGCCCGAATACCATCGTTATGGAGGATTGCACGCATAACGGTGTCTATTATGAGTCTGCTGCCCTTAGCACCTGTTGGCTGCACCAGATGAAATTCGACTACAACGGTGACACCGTCATGGGATTTTGTGCCGATCACGGCGGCGGCATGGGCTGGTCACTTGAGGGGCATGAATGGAACAATCCCAGGGAAATTACCGACCCCACCGTGAAGACCATGCTGGCGTATTTCTATGCCCACAGCCGCGGGATCTTCACGGACCAGGCCCGCGCCCTGGGGGTGGACGAGGTCTGGAGCAGCGACTATACCTGGACCATGAACGCCTGGGTGCAGGCGGTGGTGTGGCGCTATCAGGAGAATCTCTTCTCCGATCCGGTAGCTGCCTGCGCCGAGGAGCTGCTATACGTTTATAACAATCTGGAGCACACCAACTACACCAGTATTGACGACGTTGTAGACGGGACCACTCTGCGCGACCGGGCGCAGTATATTTTGGATCTGGGAGCCCAGGGCGTCTGGGGCGACTGTAAAGTCTACGAGTACGACTACGCCGGCCCCGGCTCCGCCCAGCATCCGGCCTATGATGTTCAGAGCATCATCATTGGTGACTTGACCGTCACACGGGAGCGGTACCAGATGACCGTCAAAAAGGTGGATGCGACCAATCCCAATCTTGCGCTCCCCGGCGCCCGGTTCCTGGTGCAGAATGCCAACGGCACTTTTAGCCAGGAAGTCGTCACCGGAAGTGATGGAACTGTGACGCTCACCAATCTGGAGGCCTCGACTTACTCTGTGACGGAACTGGATCCGCCGGATAATTACCAAATCGACAATGCCGGCCCTCAGTATGTCGTTCTGCCCAGCGCTACTGGTGAAACGACAGCAACTGTGACCTTCACTGACACCCCTATCCGCACGGGCGAAGGCAGCATCCGCAAAGTCGATGCCGACGATCCCACCAAAGGTCTGGCGGGCGCGGTCATCAAGATCGAGGGCGTGGACAATGAGTTCGTGGGCACGTACATCACCGGCGCAGGGGGCTACCTGGAGGACGTGCCTTGGGATGCCATGCCTATTGGTTCTTTTGTCGCGTCTGAGGTGACCCCGCCGAATGGGTACACCACGAGCAGTGATCCTGACAAGGTCCGCCAGGAGTTCTACTGGGACGGCAAGCATGATGTCGATTTGATTTTTGAAAACGACGCCAAGGTCAAAGTTCAGCTGATCAAGCTGGACGACTCAGACAACCCCATCGAGGGCGCCGTGTTCAATGTGGTCAAAGACGCCCAGGTGATTGCCACGAAGGCCACCGACGCGGACGGCAGCATCATCGTTCCCAATGTCACCGAGGGGATGTACGCCTTTTTCGAGGTATCTGTCCCGGCCCCGTATGCCAAACTGCAGCAGCCGGTCATCGCCCATGTGGATCAGGCCACTGTAGACGGAGGCGGCACCGTCACCGTCACGGCGGTGGATCAGATGCTTCCGACCCTCACCATCCTCAAGCGTGACGGACAGACGGGTGAGGTAGTCCCCGGCGCGGTGTTTGAAATCACTGGCATCCATTACGGCTACCACATGGACGTGACCACCGGACCGGATGGCACCGCGACCCTGACCGGCCTTCCTGTTGACAGCTACGAGGTGACGGAGATCTCTGTCCCGGACCCCTATGTGGTGGCGGCGGAGCCGACTCAGACCATCTGGCTGGGCCCCGGCGATGACCGTCAGTTGATTTTTGACAACCTCAAGCAGCCGGAGCTGACGATTGCAAAAGTAGACGCCGCGGACTCTACCACCCCGATCCCCGGCACCGTGTTCCGGATCGAAGGAGTGGACAGCGATTATCAGCATGACGTGACCACCGGCCAGGACGGCACCGTCACCCTGCGGGTTCAGCCGGGAACCTATCAAATCACGGAGCTGTCCGTCCCGGCCCCCTACTACCTCCCCGATAAGGACGCCGACCGGGTGCAGACCATCACGCTCAATGCCGGCGATGAAAAAGAGGTGACGTTCAAGGACCACAAGGCCCCCGAACTCACCATTTATAAGGTAGACAGTATCGCCGGCGCTCCTGTCGAGGGGGCGCGTTTTCATGTGACCTACACTTCCAACGGCGAGGCTGCCGATGCGCCGGATTCCTATGATTTTGGCGAAATCGTCACCGACGCCAATGGCGAGATCAAGCTCCATGAGCAGGGCCAGCGGCTGTATCCCGGTGAGTTCACCATCGAGGAAGTCGAGCCTGCCCCTGGGTTCCAGATGAAAGAGCCCACCCGGCAGACAGTCATCCTCCACGGCGGCGAGAGCAAGACGGTGCGTTTTGAGAATACGCCGCTCAACGCAATTATTGTCGAGAAGTATGATTCCGTCACCGGTGAAGCCTTGGCTGGGGCCACCTTCCAACTGAGATTTTTGGGTGGTACCTCGGGCACCGGAGGAACCATCATCGGGCAGAAAGTGACCGGGCAAAACGGCACCGCCATCTGGACCGGCCTCACCGCGGGCACCTATATTTTGGAAGAAGTGGATCCGGCGGATGGATACAGCATTATCCAGTCCTCTGAGACGGTCTACCTGGCCGACAGCGGCGAGCAGTCCGTAATCACCGTGAGGTTCCAGAATATGCCGGACGGGATTTTGCTCGTCCGCAAGGTCTGCGCCACCAACCCCAGCGTTACCCTGCCCAATGCCGAGTTCAAAGTCACCTATGCGGACGGCACCCTCATCGGCGACAGCAACGGCATTTTTAGGACAGATGAAAACGGTGAGATCCGAATTGAGGGTCTGGCCCCCGGCAAGAGCGTCATCGTCACGGAGGTCTCCGCGCCGCCGGGCTATATCATCGACACACAGAGTCAGACGGTGCAGATTAAAGAGGGCAGAACTGTCACATTAACCTTTAAGAACCAGCCCAAGGGCGAGCTGATCATCCAGAAACGGGACAGCGCCACAAAGCAGCCCCTCCCCGGTGCGGAGTTCAGAGTTACAACCGCCGCCGGCTGTGAGGTGGGGCTGGATGGAGTGATCGGTGACAGCACGCTGACGCAGAACGGCATCTTCACCACTGACTCCAATGGGGAGATCCGCATTACCAACCTGGCCCCGGGCGCATACGTCATTTCCGAGATCCGCAGCCCGTCCGGCTATGTGATGGATGCACCCTCCACCAATGTGGTCATCGGGGAGGGCGGTGACACCCAGACGGTGGTCATTACCAATTCCAAGGCCGGGTCCCTGGTCATCGACAAACGGGATTCTTTGACAGGGGAGCCGTTGGAGGGAGTAACGTTCAAGGTCACTACTTCTACCGGCGAATTTGTCCCCGACGAGAACGGCTACATTTCAAGTAATGGCCTCTACAAGACGGACAAGGACGGCAAGATCCAGATCGACGGGGTGGTGGGTACCCTGGTGGTGACGGAGGTGGAGACCATCCCCGGCTACACCATCGACCCGGCCCACCAGACCCAGACCGTCCAGATCAACCCCAACGACACACAGACGCTCTACTTTACCAATACCCCCTCGACGACCCTCGTCATTGAGAAGTACATCGAAGGCACTACTACGCCTCTGGAGGGCGTTACCTTCCTGGTGACCGACAGCTCCGGCGCGGTGGTCGGCCCCTCCAATGGCGAATACATCACCGATGAGAACGGCCGAATCGTCATTGACGGCCTTGAACCCGGCATCACTGTCACCGCCCGGGAGGTCAAGACGGTAGAGGGCTATGTCCTGGACGGCGCTCCCAAGAGCATTGCGATCAAGGCCGGTGAGGTACAGACCCTCCGGTTTTACAACAGCAAGCAGGGCACCCTCGTCATCCGGAAACTGGATTCCGCCACGAAGGAGCCACTTTCTGGGGTTGAGTTCGAGCTGACTTATGCGGATGGTGGCTATGTGGATGACGCCAACGGCCATCTCTCCAGCAAGGGCCTCTACACGACCAATGAGAACGGTGAAATCAGGATCTCTGGCGTCACAGGCACCATCGTGGTCAAGGAAACCAAAACCATTGAGGGGTATACTATCGACCCGGCCAGCCAGAGTCAGACCGTGGTGGTGAATCCGGCCGACACTCAGACGCTGACCTTCTACAACCAGCCCATCGGCGGCGTGGAGATCCTGAAGGTTGATGCCAACCGAACCAGCAAGCGGATCCCGAACACGACCTTTGAAATCAGAAAGATCGACGATGAACTGATCGACACCGTCACGACGGATAAAAATGGCCGTGTGTTCTGCGCTCTTGAGAACGGTGCCTACTACGCCGTTGAGATCGAGGCAGGGGAGGGGTATCGCTTAGACGATACGCCGCATTATTTCGAGGTTGAAAACGGCAAGTCCACCTCTATCCGCATTGAGAATGAGGCGTTCAGCGGTCTTCTCATCCATAAGGTCGATTCTACCACCGGAGAAGGGATCTATGGCGCGCATTTCTTGGTGTATGACAGCAGTAAAAACCCCATCGGCGAATACGTCAGCGATGACCGGGGCTATGTCTATGTTGAGGGACTCTCCAGCGGGCGCTACTATGTCCGAGAGTTGGACAACGAAGGCTACCTGGTGGATGATGAGCTGAAGACCGTCTATATCCGGGACGGGGCTACCACCGAGATCGAGTGGGAGAACACGCCTATCACAGCCCAGATCCAGATCTGGAAGAAGTCCGCGGACGACAATGCCATCAACGGCTTCCCGGCCGGGACTCCGCTGGAAGGCGCGGTGTTTGAGATCTACAACAAAGCCAATGCCCTTGTGGATACCATCGAGAGCAACAGCAGGGGACTTGCGGTGTCTAAGCCGCTGCCTCTGGGCCGCTATATCGTGAAGGAAGTGTCCAGTCCCCAGTATTACTCCGTCAGCGAGGAAGAAGTGACGGTGTATCTGGAGCATGAGGGCCAGATTGTTCAGATCGAGTTCCTCAACGAGAGCGTCTACACCAATGTGTCCATCGGCAAGAGCGGCTACACAGAAGTCATGCCCGGCCAGGAGATCCGCTATACCTTCAAGGACATCGCCAACAACTCCACCGTGCCGCTGGACAGCTTCTACTGGCGCGACACGCTGCCGACCGATGCCGTGCGGCTGGATAAGATCATCACCCGCACCTATTCGGCCCGGCTGAACTACAAAGTCGTGTTCCAGACCAACCTCTCCAACACCCAGCGGGTGCTGGCCGACAATCTGAACACCTTGCAGAACTATACCTTGGACGCCTCCCCGGCGGCGCTTGGGCTGGCCTCCAACGAGTATGTGACCCAGGTCACCTTCCTGTTCGGCCGTGTCCCCGGCGGCTTCCGGCAGGTGGAGACTCCGTACATTTATTGTGATGTCCTGTCCGACCTGCCCCACGAATACCGCTTCGCCAACAAGTGCGATGTGGGCGGTATGTGGCGGAATCAGTGGATCCAGGCGACTGACCGGTGGGTGACCATCATCTACCGCGGCGGCCCGGTCCCGACCCTGCCCCGGACAGGCTACTAAGCACAACCGACCGATGATGGGGGCGGCCTCTGTGCCGCCCCCATCCATGTTGAGGAAACGAAACCATGTTAGATTGGATCTTTGAGGGCATAGCGACCTGGGTGGCCAGCGTGATGACCCAGATCATGGATGCCATCTCCGGGGTGTTCATCGGGGCACTGGGCACGGATATGACCGCGATGGAGGAATACTTCCCATTCGCTGTCAGTGCCTACACCATCATCCAGTACACGGCCTGGGCGCTGCTCTTTCTGGTGGCGGTCTGGCAGATATTCCGCGCCTTCAGCGGCCCGCTGGCGGAGACGGAGAACCCTCTTGCCATTCTGGCGCGGGGCGCGATTTTCGGCTTTTTAATCGCCTATGCAAAACCCATCTTCAGCCTCGCCCTGGACATCGCGCGGGCGCCGTACACGGCGCTCATGGACTCCACGCTGGATCCCGGCGATTTTACCTTCGCGGGGATCGAGCAGGCGCTCACCAATGGGCTGACCACCCTCGTCTCAGTATCCACGGTGGTCGGCCTGATCCTTTTGATTATCCTGATGATCGCCCTGGCCTGGAACTACTTCAAATTGCTTCTGGAAACTGTGGAGCGGTATGTGCTCGTGGGCGTTCTCTGCTATACCTCGCCGCTTGCCTACGCCATGGGCGCGTCTAAAGCAACCTCGCGGGTCTTCCAGAGCTGGTGCCGGATGGTCGGCTCCCAGCTGCTGCTCCTGGTACTCAATGTGTGGTTCCTGCGCGCCTTCAACTCGTCGGTCGGCCAGTTCATTGCCAACGGCGGCGCGCTGACCAATGGCCAGGGCAATATCTTCCTATGGCTCTTTTGTGCCCTGGCGCTGCTGAAGATTGCCCAGAAATGCGACAGCTATCTGGCGGCACTTGGCCTGTCTGTGGCCCAGACGGGCAGCAGTATGGGCATGGAGATGCTGATGGCTGCCCGGGTGCTGACCGGCTTCTCCAGAGGCGGAGGCGGGAATGCCGCTTCCGTATTCGGAGGGGGAGCGCGGGGCGGCGCCGGTGCTG
>OCAT01001643.1_pt1 | contig 13756 bp, 10 predicted proteins | sample 1538311 | NCBI WGS metagenome assembly OCAT01 (sample SAMEA2580287, study PRJEB22360) | human gut metagenome | biome: human gut; feature: human-associated habitat; material: faeces | place: Denmark | collected 2008/2010
TCCTGCCTACGGGGGCCCCGGCGGCCGGGAGGCGGCCAGCACCGCCAGCAGCAGGGGCAGGTCATACACCGGGCCGGTCTTGCGGACGTCGGCGGGAGCGAGGTTGATGGTGATGCGGCGGTCAGGCCACTTGAAGCCCAGATTTTTCAGGGCTGCGTGGACGCGGTCGCCGCTCTCCCGGACGGCGGAGTCCGGCAGGCCGACGATGGAGAGGGCGGGCATCCCGCCCGAGATGTCGGCTTCGACTTCCACGGGGAAGCCGTTGAGGCCCTTGAGGCCGAAGCTCTTGAGGACTGCGTACATGGGCGCTCCTTTCTGCCCGATGGGGCGGCAGAGACCATCCATAAAAGGGGTGACAGAATTTTTTGCGGTGCTTCGAAATTTCTTCTGAGATAACAGACAAAAGGCATGGAATGGTCGACTAAGAACTGACTAAGAAATGGGAAAGACAGGGCGCAGATGCCCAAGTTCGACACAATTTTCTGTTTGAATCTATTATATTAAAGGGCATGTGAGATGTCAACGAAACGCGGGCGATCTGCGATTGGAGGAAGAATCTTATGGTTGCGAAAGAGTACTGCTGTTACACCAGGCCCTATTCCAGGATCGAAGGCTTTCAGCTTGCACACACGCTGTACTACAGCGCAAGCGTAGAGGAAGAGGGGGTTGTACTGGCAGTGCGGCGGCAGCAGGGAGAAGAGTGTGTCACGGAGCAGGTCATCTGCCCGGTGGGCGACTTCGGGCGGCTGATGTCCCTGATGCGGTATCTGTGCGAAAATGGAGTAGGGCTGGGCCACTGGCTGGATGTACTGGACGACGCAGGGCAGGTGTACTGGCCCTGCACGGCTGCAAATGGGCAGCAGGAGAGCGGAAAGCCTGCACGATTTGTGGCATTTGCTGGTTTTGAGGGGGCAAACTTGGTACATAATCCTGAATTGACACAAAGCGTATAAAAGCTTATATTATAAGTAGACTTGGATGAATTTGTCCATTATGGTCAAAAATTATAAAGGTAAGGTGTGCAATATGTATCAGGATGAGTATAAGCGCTGGCTGGCAGCGGATCTGGAGGACGCAGATCTGAAGCCGGAGCTGGCCAAGGTCGAGGGAAACGACGACGAGATCAAGGACCGCTTTGCCGTTGCACTGAAGTTCGGCACCGCCGGCCTGCGCGGCGTGCTGGGCGCTGGCACCAACCGCATGAACATCTACGTCGTGCGTCAGGCTACCCAGGGCCTGGCAAACTGGGTCAAGACCCAGGGCGGCAGCCAGACCGTGGCCATCAGCTACGACAGCCGCCTGAAGAGCGACCTCTTTGCCAAGACTGCCGCCGGCGTTCTGGCCGCAAACGGCATCAAGGTGCGCATTTATGATGCTCTGATGCCTGTCCCGGCCCTGAGCTTTGCCACCCGTTACTATGAGTGCAATGCGGGCATCATGGTCACCGCTTCTCATAACCCCGCCAAGTACAACGGCTACAAGGCCTACGGCCCCGACGGCTGCCAGATGACCGATGACGCCGCCGCCATCGTCTATGACGAGATCCAGAAGACCGATGTCCTGACCGGCGCAAAGTACATCTCCTTTGCCGAAGGCGTCGAGAAGGGCCTCATCCGCTTTGTGGGCGACGACTGCAAGAACGCCCTCTACGCCGCCATCGAGGCACGTCAGGTGCGCCCGGGCCTGTGCAAGACCGCCGGCCTGAAGCTGGTCTACAGCCCGCTGAACGGTTCTGGTCTGGTGCCGGTCACCCACGTTCTGAACGACATAGGCATCACCGACATCACCATCGTGCCGGAGCAGGAGTACCCCAACGGCTACTTCACCACCTGCTCCTACCCCAACCCTGAGATCTTCGAGGCTCTGAAGCTGGGCCTCGACCTCGCCACCAAGACCGGCGCCGACCTGATGCTGGCCACCGACCCCGACGCCGACCGCGTGGGTATCGCCATGAAGTGTCCGGACGGCAGCTATGAGCTGGTCTCCGGCAACGAGATGGGCGCTCTGCTGCTGGATTACATCTGCGCAGGCCGCATCGAGAAGGGTACCATGCCCAAGGACCCCGTCGCCGTCAAGTCCATCGTCTCCACCCCGCTGGCCGATGCCATCGCCGCCCACTACGGCGTTGAGATGCGCAGCGTGTTGACCGGCTTCAAGTGGATCGGCGACCAGATCGCAAATCTGGAAGCTGCCGGTGAAGTGGACCGCTTCATCTTCGGCTTCGAGGAGAGCTACGGCTATCTGGCCGGCCCCTATGTCCGCGATAAGGATGCCGTCATCGGCTCCATGCTCATCTGCGAGATGGCTGCTTACTACCGCAGCATCGGTTCCTCCATCAAGGAGCGTCTGGAAGAGATCTACAAGGAGTATGGCCGCTACCTGAACAAGGTGGACAGCTTCGAGTTCCCCGGCCTGACCGGCATGGAGAAGATGGCTTCCATCATGCAGAAGCTGCGTGACGAGCCCCTCACCGAGCTGGCCGGCCACAAGGTGGTCAAGGTCACCGACTACAAGAAGCCCGAAGAGACCGGCCTGCCCGCCGCAAACGTCCTCATCTACACTCTGGACAACGGCGCTACCGTGGTCGTCCGTCCCTCCGGCACTGAGCCGAAGATCAAGACCTACTTCACCACTCTGGGCAAAGACCTGGCCGAGGCTCAGGCTCAGAAGGATGCTCTGGCCGCTGCCATCGAGCCCATCCTCGCATAACGCAGAAATTTCATAAAAAATTTATGCCCCCGTACAGCGCCAAAAGTGCTGCACGGGGGCATTTTTGATGGGCGCGGGCAGTTGCAGTTTGTGGGTGGATACGCTATAATATTCAATGAATAATAATACGCTCTGTGCAGTGCGGCGCAGGGCAGGAATAAAATGGGGCAGGTGTAAGAAATTGGAATATCGTGTGACGGCAGTCCTGGTGGCGGCTGGTTCTTCCACCCGGATGGGATTTGATAAACTGAGCTTCGATCTGGGCGGTGAGACCGTCCTGGAGCGGAGCGTCCGGGCCTTTGACGAGTGTCCGGAGGTGGACGAGCTGGTGATCGTGACCGGCGCGTCCAGTGAGAATGCCCAGCGGGCCGCTGCCCGCTGCAAAAAGCCGGTGCGGCTGGTGAAGGGCGGCTCGACCCGCGCCGAGAGCGCCCGCAGCGGCGTGGTTGCTGCCCACGGCAGACTGGTGGCCGTCCACGACGCGGCCCGGCCCTTCGTGAGCCAGAGCGTTATCGCCGATACGATAGCGGCCGCTGCCCGCTGCGGTGCCGCCGCCCCGGCAGTGCCGGTGAAGGACACCATCAAACAGGCAAAGGGCGGAAACGGCAAGACTGTGCCGGAAGGCTGCATGGTGGAGAACACCCCCGACCGCAGCACCCTTTATGCGGTGCAGACGCCCCAGTGCTTCGACCGGGCCGCCTATCTGGCGGCGCTGGATGAACTGGACGAGGCCAGCGCCCGCCTCGTCACCGACGACTGCAGCCTGTTTGAGCTGACGGGCCGTCCGGTGGAGCTGGTCCAGGGCGACTACGCAAACATCAAGATAACCACCCGGGAGGACCTGCCCCGGGCCGAGAACGGAGGAAAGAAAATGCGCATTGGTCATGGTTACGACGTCCACCGTCTGGTGGAGGGCCGCAAGCTCATCCTGGGCGGCGTGGAAGTGCCGTATGAAAAGGGCCTGCTGGGCCACTCGGACGCCGACGTGCTGGCCCACGCGGTCATGGATGCCGTGCTGGGCGCAGCGGCGCTGGGCGACATCGGCCAGCACTTCCCCGATACGGCGGAAGAGTACGCCGGGGCTGACAGCCTCATGCTGGCCCGCCGTGTGGCAGAAATCATGATCGGGCACGGCTGGCGCATCGAGAACATCGACGCCACCATCCTCTGCCAGCGCCCGAAGCTGGCCCCCCACATCCCGGCCATGCGGGCAAAGCTGGCCGAGGCTTTCGGGATGCCGGTGGACGCCGTGAGCGTCAAAGCCACCACCGAGGAGCATCTGGGCTTTACCGGCGAGGGGCTAGGCATCGCGGCCCACGCCGTCGCCCTCATCGAAGCAGTGTGAACGGGAGAATGTGACCCATGACTCTGAACTCTATCGTAGCAAACTTCCAGACCTTCAAGCTGGTAGACCTGCTGGACATCCTCATCATCGCGTTCCTCATCTACCAGCTGCTGGGATTCGTCAACCGCACCCGCGCCGGCCAGCTGGCCAAGGGCGCGCTCATCGTGATGGCGGTCTATCTGGTGGCGAACATCCTGAATATGCGCACCGTCACCTGGCTGCTCAACTCGCTGCTGCAAGTCGGTCTGCTGACGCTGGTGGTGCTGTTCCAGCCCGAGATACGGCGTGCGCTGGAGCGGATGGGCCAGACCGACCAGTGGGCCTATCGCTTCTTCAATAAAAACCGCTACAACGACACCAGCCTCAAGGGCGCGTGGCGCAGCGCCATCATCGCCATCTGCGACGCGGCAGAGCGCTTTTCGGAGACCAAGACCGGCGCGCTCATCGTGCTGGAACGGAACACCAACCTTTCTGAGATCGTCCGCACCGGTACGCCCGTGAACAGTGCAGTCAACCTCGAGGTGCTGGGCACCATCTTCTACGAGGGTACCCCCCTCCACGACGGCGCAGCCATCATCGAGGATGGCCGCATCAAGGCCGCAGGCTGTGTGCTGCCCCTTTCCAACAACCTGGACCTGGGCAAGGACATGGGTACCCGCCACCGCGCCTGCCTCGGCATCGCCGAGAACTCCGACGCCATCGCCATCGTGGTCAGCGAGGAGACAGGCATCATCTCGATGGCGAAAAACGGTGTACTCATGCGCCACTTTGACCGTCAGACCCTTTACACCCGGCTGGTGGATGAGATGATACCCAAGGAGACCGCCAGCGAGAAGAGCGCTGCCGAGGGCTGGAAGGCCCGGGGCAAGCGCCTGCTGAACTGGGTGAACAACAAGGAGGAGGATGAGCAGCAATGAGCACTGAGCAGAACAACGGCAAGCCTGCCGTACCCCCCAAGCGCAATCTGCTGAACGACCGCCGCATCCGGCTCCTGCTTTCTTTGCTGGGTGCAGTCATCGCGTGGATGGCTGTCACCATCGTCGTGCAGCCCGGCACCACCACCACCATCTATAATGTTCCGGTGGACTTCAGCTATGATTCGGCTGCCTACACTTCCCGGGGCCTGAGCATCGTCAATGCAGAGGAAAAAACGGTCAACCTGAAGCTTTCCGGCGACGGCTACACCATCGGCAGCCTGTCGGCCAACGACTTTGTCGTCTACCCCGACTGGTCCAGCGTCCGCGACAGCGGCGAAAAGAGCCTGCGCCTTCAGGTGCGGAGCCAGAGCACCCTGCTCACCGGTGTGTCCGTCTCCATCGACGGCGACAACACCGTGGACGTGGTGTTCGATGTGGTGGAAGAAAAGACCCTGCCCATTCAGGTGACGACGAATTACCTGAAGATAGCAGACGGCTATATCCTCTACGGCACCGACATCTCGAAGGAGACGGTGACGCTCTCCGGACCCAGCACCGAGCTGAGCCAGGTGGAGACCTGCACCGCCGAGGTGACCTACAGCGGCGAGCTGACCAGTCCCGTCACTCTGGACACCGGCCTGCGTTTTTACACCCGCAGCGGCGGAGAGGTGAAATTTGAGTATACTACTCTGGAAACGGACAGCGTCGAGGTCACGCTGCAGGTGTATAAGCTGGCCACCCTGCCGGTGGAAGTCAGCTTTATCAACGCGCCCCGCGACTTTGACCCCTCGGTGCTGGTCTACTCCCTGAGCAAAAAGACCCTCAATGTGGCCGGCCCGGAGTCCCAGATCGACCGTCTGTCCACCCTGTCGGTGGGTACCATCGACCTTTCCACCTTTGCACTGGATAAGGTGTACGAAATGCCCATCGAGCTGCCCAGCGGCATCCGCCTGCTGGACAACATCTCCACCATCACGGTCAGCTTCGACAGCTCCCGTCTGGAAACCAAGACCATGAACCTGCCCGCCAGCTGTGTGCAGGTCATCAACCTGCCCTCCACCTACACCCTGACCGTGGAGACGGAGCGGCTGATGAACGTCACCCTCTGCGGCCCGGCCGGTTCGCTGGAAGCACTGAATCCGGAACAGGTGGTCATTGAGATCGACGCCGACGACTTCTATGTCGCCATCGGCCAGCAGAACATCGCCTGCCGCCTCTATGTGCCGGCCAACGACAAAATTTTTGCGCTGGGCAGCTATGTGGTGCAGTGCAAGATAGAAAGTAACTGAGTATATGATCCTGATCCATGATATTCGCCTGCCCCTCTCCGCCGGGGAGCCGCAGGCCTACGAAAAAGCCCTCCGCCTCGCCCGCATCCCCCGGGGAAAGGTGAGCCATCTGGGCATCGCCCGGCTCTCGGTGGACGCCCGCCACGGCCAGCCCAAGCTGGTGTATACCGTGGCCGTGACCCTGAAAGAGGAGGGGGAAGAGGCCGCCTGTGCGGGTGCTTCCCGCAGCGTCACCGTCCGGGGCAAGACCGATCTCTCGGTGCAGAACGGCACTCTGCCGCTGACGCACCGGCCAGTGGTCTGCGGCCTCGGCCCGGCGGGCCTCTTTGCGGCGCTGCTGCTGGCCCGTCAGGGCTACCGGCCCATCGTGCTGGAACGCGGCCCGGCGCTGGACGAGCGCGTCAAGGCCGTGGAGCATTTCTCCGCCACCGGTGAGCTGGACGAGAACGCCAACATCCAGTTCGGCGAGGGCGGCGCCGGCACCTTCTCGGACGGCAAGCTCACCACCCGCATCGGCGACGAGCTCTGCGGCTTCGTGACCGAAGTGTTCCTCGAGCACGGCGCGCCGAAGGAGATCGCCTGGCAGCAGAAGCCCCATGTCGGCACCGACCTGCTGCGGGGCGTCATCACTTCGATCCGAAAAGAGATCGAGTCGCTGGGGGGCGAAGTCCACTTCAACACAGCCCTCACCGGCTTCGAGCGGCGGGACGGCCAGCTCGTCGGCATCCAGACCACGGACGGTGCGTTCCCCTGTGAGGCGCTGGTGTTCGCGGTGGGCCACTCGGCCCGCGACACCTTCGGGATGCTGATGGACAGCGGCCTCGTGCTGGAGTGCAAGCCCTTCAGCGTCGGCTTCCGGGCAGAGCATCTCCAATCGGAGATCGAAAAGAGCCTCTACCACGAGGCGGCGGGCCATCCGGCTCTGCCGCGCGGCGAATATCAACTTTCGCAGCACGTTGAAAAACGGTGCGTTTATACGTTCTGTATGTGTCCGGGCGGCCAGGTGGTGGCTTCGGCCAGCGAAAAGGGACGCGTCGTGACCAACGGCATGAGCTATCACGCCCGCAGCGGCAGGAATGCCAACGCGGCCGTGGTGGTCAGCGTGGGCGGTGAAGACTTCGGCAACGACCCCCGGAAGGCCATCGCCTTCCAGCGGGAGCTGGAAGCCCGGGCCTATGCGGCAGGCCGTCCCGGCGGAGAGTATGTTGCCCCGGCGGAGAACATCCAGAGCTTTTTGGAGGGCAGGGGCCGGCTGAACATTGGCCGCGTCCAGCCCACCTATGACCGGGGCGTCGTCGCTGCGGACCTCGGCGCACTGCTGCCGACCGAACTGGCCGACACCCTGCGGGCCGGTCTGCGGGCTTACGAGCGGAAAATTGCGGGTTACACCGCCCCCGAGGCCATTCTGACCGGCCTCGAGACCCGTACCAGCAGCCCGGTGCGGCTGAAACGGGAAGAAAATTTTGAATGCGCCCAGCTGGCAGGATTGTATCCCTGCGGCGAGGGTGCCGGATATGCGGGCGGCATCATGAGTGCCGCCGTCGATGGCCTGCGGGTGGCCCGCGCCATCATCAGCCGGTACAGCCCGGCAGAAGGGTGAGAAGTTGAATGACTGATCGTGAAGACGATTTTAACCGCACGGCGAAGGACAGCGAAGGCCGTAAGGTGCAGCAGGAGCTGGAACGCCAGCTCCGCGAGCTGGGCGACACCATGTCCGACTCCTTCCGACACGGCTTTGAGGGCCGGGGCGAGGAGATCGGCGACCGTGTGTGGGATGTGGGCCGCGCCGCGGTGAACGCCGCCGGTTATGGCATCTCGGAGGCAGGCCGGGCCTTTCAGGCCGGAAAACAGGAGTACCAGAAGCGGGCCGAGGAGGCCAGGAACAGTGCCAGCGCCAGCGGGATGACCGACTGGGCGCGCAATTTCTTTGCGAAGAAGCCGGAACCGACGGCCATCGAGAATATCCGCACCAGCGCGAAAAAGCGCCACAGCGCAGGCGTCGCCATGCTGGCGACCGGCATCACCTTCGCCGTCCTCTTCGGCATCACGGCCATCGCCTGCTTCGGCACGGCAGGGGCGTTCACGTCCGGCGGCGTGATAGTGGCGGCTGATATGACGTTCCTCAGCGCTATCGGCGATCTCGCACTGGGTGCTATCGCGGTGACGGGGTGGTGCTCTGCCGCTGTGACCGCTGTGTTCGGCTGGCTGACCGCAGCGGGTGCGTCCCGTATGAAGGCCGCCAAGACTCTGGAGCTCTACGCCGATACCGCCGAGGGCTTCGACTGGCACAAGGGCCTGTCCCTCTCCATGCTGGCCGACCTGACGCATAAAAAGAAGACCAAGGCTCTCAAGATGCTGCGGAAATTCATCCACAAGGGCTGGCTCAGTGCCTGGCTGGACGAGAAAAACGACAAGCTCTACCTGACGGCAGAGGACTACCGCGCTGCACAGGAAAATCAGCCCCAGCCCGAACCGGAAAAAGCGCCGGAACAGGCCGGAGAAGTCCCCCTGAACCTCGAGACGACCCGCCGCTTTGCGCAGGTGCTCGAGAAGGAGAAGGAGCTCATGGAGGATGAGCGGGCTGTGGAGGAGCTGCAGCATATGCAGAAGACCACCGAGTCCATCTGTGCCTGGCTGGAAGCCCACCCAGAGAGCCTGCCCAAGGCCCGCCGCTTTGCGGAATACTATATCCCCACCACCCTCAAGCTCCTGCACACCTACAACGACGTGCAGAGCCAGCAGGGCGAGAACGCGGAGGCCATCCGCCGGGATATTGCGGGCATCCTGCACACCCTGAATCAGGCGTATGACAACCTCTACGATAAGCTTTTGTCGGACGTGGCGCTGGACGTTTCCAGCGAGATCGCTGCGCTGCAGGGGATGCTGGCGAACGATGGTCTGGCCGGGGAGGGATTGCGATGACCTACCGGGCCTGGAACACCAAGACCGTTGACCGCGCCGCCCTGAAAGAGCTGACAGCGGCCATCGCCCAGCAGAACACCGAAGAGCTGGAATACCAGAACATGGACGAAGAGTGGAGCGAGGAAAAGTACCGCTCTGTCCTCGCGGCCCAGCAGAAAGAAGCCGGCCTGCTGGCCGGCATCCTCGCTGCCCGGGGCATCACCGACCCCGCCGAGGCGCTGACCCTTCTGGCGGGCGAAGAAGAGCTGAGCGACCCCATGCTCCTGACCGACATGGACAAAGCCTGTGAGCGCATCCTGCGGGCCATCGACGAAGGGGAGACCATCGTCGTCTTCGGCGACTACGACGTGGACGGTGTGACCGCCACGGCCCTGCTCTATCAGCACCTGAAAGGGATGGGCGCCGCCGTCAAGTGTATGCTGCCCAGCCGGGAGGGCGACGGCTACGGCCTCTCGAAGAACGCGATCCAGTCGATTTACGATAAGGGCTGCCGCCTCATCGTCACGGTGGACAACGGCATCTCTGCCGTAGAGGAAGCCGCATTCGCGGCCAGCCTCGGCATCGACCTCATCATCACAGACCACCATCTGCCCCACGACACCCTGCCCCAGGCAGTGGCCATCGTGGACCCCCGCCGTGCCGACGACCACAGCCTCTTCAAGGGCCTGTGCGGCGCGGGTGTGGCCTTCAAGCTCTGCGCCGCGCTGGATGGCTGCCCGCCGGAAGAGATGCTGGAATACTGCGGCGACCTCGCCGCTGTTGGCACCGTGGCAGACGTCATGCCCCTGACAGGGGAGAACCGCACCATCGTCAAAGCAGGTCTGCGCCAGCTGCAAAATACGGACAGACCCGGCTTCTGCGCCCTTTTGGAAGAAGTGGGCCTTGCAGGCAAGCCGGTGACGGCAGAGAACATCAGCTACGCCATCGCGCCCCGCATCAATGCGGCGGGCCGGATGGACAGCGCTGTCACCGCTTTGCAGCTGGTGCTCTGTGAGGACGAAGAACGGGCGGTCGAACTGGCGCATAAGCTGAGCGACATCAACATCCGGCGGCAGGAGACGGAGATGGAGATCGTCAAAGCCGCGCAGGAGCTGCTGGACGCTGAGCCGGAACGCCTCGAAGATCGGGTCATCCTGCTCTGGGGCAGAGACTGGCACCCCGGCGTCATCGGCATCGTGGCCTCCCGCCTTGTGGAAAAGACCGGACGTCCGGTCATCGTGGTGTCGGTGGATGAGCACGGCGAGGGCAAGGGCAGCGGCCGCAGCGTGCAGGGCTTCAACCTGCACGAGTGCATCGCCTCCTGCGCCGACATCCTGCTCCGCTTCGGCGGCCACGCCATGGCAGCGGGCCTCTCGGTGCGGGAAGAGGATCTGCAGACGCTCCGCCAGCGGCTCAACGACTGGGCGGCCCGGGAGTGTCCCGTGCTGCGCACCCCGCCGCTGGAATGCGATCTGTCCGTCCACCTCGACCGCCTGACGGTGGAGAGCGTCCGCCGCCTCGACCAGCTGGCACCCTACGGTGCCGACAACCCCAGCCCGGTCTTCGTGCTGGAAATGGCTGTCGTGGAGGGGGTCTACGCCGTCTCGGAGGGCAAGCACTGCCGCCTGCGTCTGCGGCAGGGCAATTCCAGCATCTACGCCGTCTGGTTCGGGATGCACCCGGAACAGGTGCCTTACTCGACGGGCGACGTCGTGGACGCAGCCATCAGCCTTTCGGTCTACGATTCGCCCCGGGGCGCACAGCTGTCGGGCCGCATCATCGAGCTGCACCCGGCGGGCCTCGGCAACACAGCTGCAGAGCAGGCCGCGCTGGTGCAGGCGCTGCGCCGGGGTACGCCCCTGACGCCGGAGCAGAAGGAGAGCATCGCCCCGGAGCGCAGCCATATCATCACCGTTTATCGGGAGCTGCAGGCGCGGCGCTGGCACGCCGAAGACCTGCAGCCCCTGTTTGCAAAACTCGGCGAGGAGAACACCGGCCGGACGCTGGTGGCCGTCGCTGCGCTGGAACAGGTCGGCCTCATCACAGCGGCTGACCGGGGCGGGGCAAAGTTCTGGGAACTCGTGCCTGCCACCGGAAAGAAGAACCTTGCCGATGCGCCCATCCTGAAATGTCTGGAGGAACGATAAAGATGCCTGAGGGAAAGAAACCTGTCGCCCCCTCGCCCGCAGCACCGGCTGCGGCGAAAGAGGACAGCTACTCTGCAAAGACCCATCTCCACCAGCCCGTGCCGGTGACGGAGATGGCTACCGTGGCCGCAACGGCCCTGCCGGCCAACGCCCCTGAGGGGACCCTTCCCTCGGAGGTGCGGCCCGAGATCGTGACCTGGGAGAAGCTGGTGGAGGCCATCAAAGCCAGCGGCAAAGCCTACAATATGGCCATGATAGAAAAGGCTTACAATCTGGCCAACGACGCCCACAAGGGGGTCTGCCGCCGCAGCGGGGAACCCTATATCTGCCACCCGCTGGCTGTGGCCCGCCTCGTGCTGGACCTCGGCATGGACAGCGAGAGCATCGCCGCCGCCCTGCTCCACGATGTGGTGGAGGACACCCCCACCACGCTGGCCGACCTGACCGCCGCTTTCGGCGAAGAGGTGGCCGCGCTGGTGGACGGCGTCACCAAGCTGACCAAGATCCAATTTTCCAATATCGAAGAGCTGCAGGCCGAGAACCTGCGCAAGATGCTGCTGGCCATGAGCCGTGACGTCCGCGTCATGATCATCAAGCTCTGTGACCGCCTGCACAATATGCGCACCGGCGACGCATGGCCGGAGCAGAAGCGCCGCGACAAGGCCCGGGAGACCATGGAGGTCTATGCCCCCATCGCCAACCGTCTGGGCATCCTGAACGTCAAGGAGGAGCTGGAAGACCGCAGCCTCCACTACCTCGACCCCGTGGGCTACGAGGAGATCAACAAGATGCTCAGCGAGCGCGCGGGCGACGAGTTTCTGGCCAGCGTGTCAGGCGTCATCAAGAGCCGCCTCGAGGAGAGCGGCATCGAGGGCGCGACCATCAAGCGGAGAGTCAAGAGCATCTACGGCATCTACCGCAAGACCATCATGCAGAACAAGTCCTTTGATGAAATTTACGACATCTACGCGGTGCGCATCATCCTGGACACCCTGGCTGAGTGCTACAGCACCCTGGGCCTCATCCACGATATGTACCACCCGCTGCCCAACCGCTTCAAGGACTATATCTCCACCCCCAAGCCCAACGGCTACCAGAGCCTCCACACCACCGTCATCGGCCACGAGGGCATCCCCTTCGAGGTGCAGATACGCACCCGCACCATGGACGAGCAGGCCGAGTACGGCGTTGCCGCCCACTGGAAGTATAAAGAGGGCCTCGAGGGCCACGATAAACTGGATGAGCGGCTGGCCTGGGTCAGCCAGCTTCTGGAAAACCAGCGCGTCAGCGAGGATTCTGGCAACCTGCTCCACGATTTGAAGAGCGACCTGCTGCCGGAGGAGGTCTTTGCCTTCACCCCGAAGGGCGACGTCATCAACCTGCCTGCGGGCGCAAACTGCATCGACTTTGCCTACGCCATCCACTCTGCCGTCGGCAACCGGATGGTGGGCTGTAAGGTCAACAACCGCATCGTCCCCATCGACCATGTCGTGGCGACGGGCGAGATCATTGAAGTCATCCTTGGCCCGGCGGACAAAGGCCCCAGCCGCGACTGGCTCAAGATCGTGCGCACCAGCGAGGCCAAGAGCAAGATACGCAACTGGTTCAAGAAGATGCGCCGCGAAGAGAACATCCAGCAGGGCCGCGACGCGCTGGCCAAAGAGCTGCGCCGGGAGATGATCTTCATCCCCGACGACCAGCTGGATGAGTTCGTGGGCAGCTGCAGCCGTCGTCTGCGCCAGAACAACGCGGAGGAAATTTACGCTGCCATCGGCTACGGCGGCATGACCATCGCCAACTGCCTGCCCAAGCTCAAAGAGGAGTGGCAGAAGCTCAAGGCCGCCGAGGCTGCTGAGAACAAGTCGGTGGAGGATCTGCCGAAGGTCGATCTGAGCCGCGTCCACGCCACCGACGGCGTAGTGGTGGAGGGCTTCGACAACACCCCCATCAAGTTTGCAAAGTGCTGCTCGCCCCTGCCCGGCGACCCCATCGTGGGCTTCATCACCCGGGGCTTCGGTGTCTCCATCCACAAGCAGAGCTGCGCCAACGCGGTGTCCAGCATGAAAGACCCCTCCAACGCCCCCCGCTGGGTCAAGGCTTACTGGGCCGACAGCGTCAAGGACAGCTACAAGGCCGGTCTGGAGATCATCGCCCTCAACCGCAACGAGCTGCTGTCCGATGTGCTGGCCGCGCTGGCTGACATCCGCGTCCCCATCTACGCCATGAACGCCCGTCAGGTGGAGAACAACTGTGCCGTCATCAGTCTGACCATCGGCATCAACAATACAGAGCACCTCAACCGGGTCGTGGCCCGTCTGTCCAAAGTCAAGGATGTGCTCAAGGTAACAAGGAGCTAATATGCGTGCAGTCATTCAGGCCGTATCCTCGGCCAGCGTCCGGGTCAACGGCGGGGGGGCGCCGCGCCCCCCGGCCCGCCCGAGGAACAGC
>OCAT01001667.1_pt1 | contig 13578 bp, 4 predicted proteins | sample 1538311 | NCBI WGS metagenome assembly OCAT01 (sample SAMEA2580287, study PRJEB22360) | human gut metagenome | biome: human gut; feature: human-associated habitat; material: faeces | place: Denmark | collected 2008/2010
TTATCTCCATTTCCATCATCTTTCGATGCATAGAGATTCCCCACCAGATTCACTTTATGGTCGGAGGCTCCGGTCACTTTGACTTTGCCGCCGGCATCCGTTTCAGTCTTTACATTCACATTAACAGTACCGCCAAAAGCACCCAATGCCAGGAATCCCCGTTCTCTACTCTTCGGCGTGATAATATTGACATCGCCATTCAAGGTAAGAACATTATCCAATGAATTCTGCCCTGCGACTTTATAATAAGCATCCGTTACCGCGCCGTTCCCTTTGACTGCCATATCTACATTGCCGTTGATCGTGATGGAACTGCCACCTTCTTTGCCAAGATAAATTCCTTCCGGCGCCCAGCGGCTTCCCATATAGGTAGGATAGCCGCCGTCTTCTCCGGTACCCTTAATACCCCAGAAATCATCGGAAGACTGGTCATTTCCGGTACCGCGCATGGTGACATTGCCATTGATGGTCAGTTTGGTCTTTGCCGCTTCTGCCGCCCCCATATGCCCCATAAAAATACCATCTACCATATATGCACCGCCGTTGACGGTCATATTCACATCGGAATTGACAGTAATATCATCTCCGTCTTCCAGATAGATTCCATAAGTTCCCATCATACCGGCTTCCGGTGTCTTCAGGTTCAACTGTTTCGCGTTAATAACCGCTTTTACATTCGGCGTCATTCCTATCGGCGCCCAATCACTGCCGCCGGTGGTAATATTGACTGTCTTTCCTGCAAAGTTATAAGCCAGGTTCTTGCTATTTCCGCCTATCTGACTGACAGATCTGCCGAATACCTTGGAATCCTTCTTATAATCGAAAGTAATCGGACCATTTGCATCAATAATGTCACCGCTCGGATCTTCTTCGGGCGTATAGATGTACTCACCCTGACCGGTCCCGTTCTTGAAAGATATATTGCCTGTCTTCTTTGCCACGGCGGATGTTGTCAATCCTTCAGCAATTTCTACTTTACCCGTAAGATTGGTTTCTCCATTTTTATACGCAGTATAAAACAGTTTATTCGCCAGTGCATTAAGGGTGGCATTTACCAAATTCTTATCTTTTGCCTTGCCAGAATTTGTATCCAATCCCCTGCTGTTGGTACGCATCGTAATACCGGAACCGGCTTCCGCATTAGCAATTATCGTATCTCCGCCGATCATTGTTGCAGGAGACGATGCCTCGTGATCATAAACAAGAATAGTGTGTCCGCTGTAATGATCAATAGTAATGGGATTACTGTCTTTCTGGGCAATTACACCTGCCTTAGCCGGCGTGGTGCCTCCTGCCACTTTTGTCACGCGGCTGCCTGCAAACAAACCATACTGGTCTTTCGCCGTCTGTCGGTTTTCCCATATTCCTCCGTCCGACAGATACAGATTCACAGGACGCTCGTCTTCATTATCAGAGACACCTGTCCACCGGGATTTACTGCTGCCCAGACCCAGATTAACAGTTCCCCCAGCTCCTAAAGAAATTGTGCCCTGCACAATGACATCCTTTCCATTGGATCCTGTTTTCGCATCATTCATCCCCATGGTAAAGGTACCTGAAGTAGCAGCCACAGCTATATAGCTGGCTTCCTCCCTGTCATCCGGCGTAAGGATTGTGCCTCCGGCAATGGTTACCGTATTTTTCTCACTGCCGCGCATATCTACGCCGACACCTTTGACCGCCATATCCACGTTGCCGTTTAAGGTGAACGAAGCACCGTCTTTATCATAGATATTGATACCTGTTGCCAGATATGTCTTTATGCTGCCATACCCGCCCTTTTGAGCCGCAGAAACACCATAGGCATCATTTCCGCTTCCCGTGCCTTTCATAGCCAGGTTACCGTTAATGGTCAGCGCGGAACCGCCGTTATACAGTTTGATTCCATTCGCAAAACCGTCTCCGCCCTGTTTGGCCAGGATAGACACATTGCCGGCAATGTCTGCCTTTCCGCCTTCATGGATATATATACCGTATACATCACCCACAGAAGATTTGGTATCGATGGAAATATCTTTTGCCACAGCGTCAATCTTTTTCTTCGTGTACATGCCTACAGCACTGTTGCGTTCTGTCTTATTCTCCGCATTCAGTTTCAGACTCTTATCTGCCGCATGAATCGTAATATCCTTATTGATCCCCACCACGGCGGCCACAGCCTTATGGTAGCCAAGATCTTCTGTCGTGGTATCTCCGTCATCGACAGTGACCGTATTCACCGCATTGGTAAAAGTATACACGTCATCTTTCAGCACATTGGCTTTGACATACTCCTGATCCTTATCGGCTTCTCCGGTGATAGGGGTACCGAAATCAGACGTAGTCTGTCCATGAGGGTCATCTTCTGCGGGGGTAAATTTATATTCACCTCTGCCCGTGACATCCTGGAAGCTCATATTTCCCGATACGATGGCAACCGATGCGGAACTTGCCGTCAGGCCTTCCGCAATTTCTACGGTACCTTTCAGATTATCTTTGATTGCCGCATTGTTATAACCGGTATAGTAAAGCTTATTCGCCAAAGCGTTCAGAGTTTCACTGACCAGATTCTTATCGGCCGCCTTGTTGGAATTGGTATTCAGACCGCCGTTCCCGGTTACCATTCTGACAACAGATCCCGGTTCCGCTTTTTTTATCAGCGTCCTGCCGCCAATCATCTCTTTTGGCTTTTCCGCTTTATGGTCATAGACAAGGATTGCATGACCGCTGTAATGATCTATATTGATGTCCCTGTCGTCGTTCTGTCTGATAATACCCGCGTGGGCCGCATCACTGCCGCCTTTGAAATAATCTATATGGCTGCCCATGTAAGAGCCCGTCACGGAAGCAGTCTTCTTATTATTCCAAACCGCATCATGGCTCAGATACAGATTGACCTCGCCGGCATCGCTGGAAAAACTCCTGTTATAATCGGTTACACCTGTCCATGAAGAATTCTTGCTTGCCAGCCCTACATTTACAACGGCCTTAGACCCTGATCTTCTTTCGGTGTAAATATTTCCCTGAAGCACAGTGTCTTCAGCTTTGGCAGCCGTTCCGTCCTCATTCATATTAATGAAAACAGTACCGTTCACGCCCTTAACAAGCTTTGAATTCCCCTGGGCATGTTCATCCATAGGCGTCAGAATCCTGCCGCTGCCAAGGCGCATAACGCCGCCTTTAGCGGTAGAATTGATGGCAGTCCCCTGAATTTTTACGTCCAGCGGCCCTTCAATAGTTAATTTGGCATTATTCCCGATATTGGCAATGGCAGTTACCGATATACCCGTTGTATCCTTGGCAGCTTTTACCGTTCTCCATTCATCGGCACCTGTACCGGCTATTTTCAGCCCGCCTTTAATGATAAGTTCCGCATTAGGTCCGCGGTTTGCCACGCCGTACGCCATTCTGCCTGAAGTAGACACCTTATCAATCACTACATCCCCGGCGACGGAAAGCTTACCGTTCTCGGAAACATAAATACCTGTAGCTTCTCTTCCATTCGTCTGATCTGCAGAAATAACCAGCGGTTTGTTTTTCTCCATATTGATGAAACTGATGCTCTTCTTGTTGCCGTCCGTCCCTTTTCCGACACGGACAGCCGCCGCCTTTGCAGATGCGGAAGAAGCCGCTTCCAGACGGAGTCCATGATTTGCCATGTCCACGGTGATTGAATCATCGCCGTTGTAAGCTGCACTGACATATCCATCTTCAGCATGGGTGTCATCAGCAGTGACCGTAGTTTCGCCTTTCAGCAGTCTGTCTTTGATGATCGGCCCGTCCAAAGGCTCTTCCGGTTCATATACATAGGTGCCCTGTCCGTTCTTGTCAGCAGCCGTATCTGTCCTGAAAGCAATATCCCCACTTGCTGAAACAGAAGAGGAAGTCAACCCTTCCGCAATTTCCACAGTGCCTTTCAGCTTTGTGTCACCTTGCGCATAAGACATATAGTAGAGCTTATTTGCTAAACTGTTCAGCGCTTTTCCCGCCGCCGTTTTATCGGCCGTATTGATTCCGCCTGCACCTGTGCGCAGCGTGATGGAAGATCCTTCTTCCGCTGTCTTGATTCTGAAATCACCGGCGCTGTAATTTTCAGCGGCAGAACCGTCTCCAGTATGGTCATAGAAAACAAGAGTGTGTCCGCTGTAATTATCTACAGTAATGGGCTTGCTGTCTTTCTGATAAATATACCCTTTATGCACTGCGTCACTGCCGCCATGAAGCTTCATTAAATAGCTGCCGTTATAGACAGGATTCTTACCGGCAAGCGTCGTAGTAGTCACATGAGACTGCTGCTCATTCGTCCAGGTGGCCCCGTTTTGCAGATACAGATCAAAATTCCCGATATCATGCATCGTATTCCCGCCGCTGCCGTAATTATCATTGTACTGTTCATACGCTGCCACACCGGTCCAGGACGAATCCTTATCTGTCAGCGCCACATGAAGATTTCCTCTGTGCTGCCAATCTGCCAGCTGGCCTCCGCTGTACTCAATAACTTTCTTTCCATACTGCCCTGTAACATACATATCCCCGATAATATTGGTTCTTGCGCTTCCTGGCGCACCATTTTTCATGTTGATATTGACCGTTCCTTTTTCCACACGGGCCGCATAGAAATTATGGGATTTATCCGCATCCGCTGCTGTAGAAATAGTACCGCCGCCGACAGAAATTACACTGTCCGCGCCCGCAGTATGCAATGCCGATCCTTTAAAACCGGAAATATTCACCGGTCCCGTAACGGTCATGGAAGTATTATCGCCGGTCATCCGGATCCCGGATACGCCGATATACCGTCCCTGCTTCTCCGCTTTATCACCGTCCACATTTGAAATGGTAAGGGAACCGTCAATCACCGCTTCACTTCCGCTGCCCTGGAACGCAATACCTGCGGCGGAACTGCCTTTGGTATGCACCTTGGCAATCTCCACCGGTCCCGTTATATTCAGATGGGAATTCCCCTCAAGGAAAATGCCGTTGGCAGCACGGGTATTTGTATTGGTGGAAGTGATGCCGATTTTCTTTCCCGCATCATTTTTTACAGTAATATAATCATTATTTCCCACATAAACGGCATCAGCAATCTTATTGTCGCTTTCTGCCGCCACATTTAAATTGAATCCATTCATATCCACAATCATCGGATTGGTCTTCGTCGTAGGTGTGGACTCATTGTACATACCGCTGACCACATTTCCCTGCTTTGCATTCGGCGCAGTGCCTTTTGCATTGCGGTCAGCCGTTTCTTTTTCCGGCCCGGTAATTGGCCCGACAATCTCATCTTGCGCCGGTGTATAGAGATACTGCCCCTGTCCGTCTTCTTTTTTGAAAGTCACATCTTCCATACGTTTGGACAGGCTGGAAGCCGTCAGCCCCTCGGCAATTTCCACTTTACCGGCAAGATTGGTTTCCCCATTTTTATACGCAGTATAAAACAGCTTATTCGCCAGCGCGTTCAGCGTCTCGCTGGCCAGATTCTTATCTGCTGCTTTGGATGAATCCACATTCAGTCCCTTGCTGTCGGTAATCAGATTGATTCCCGATCCGGGCTGCGCTTTAGTCACGGTAAAAGTCCCGCCGAGGATATCCGTGGGTTTCTCTTCTTTATGACCATAGTATATATTGGTGAATCCCTTATAATCGTCTACGCGGATATTGATGCCTTCGCTGTCTTCATCCTCTCCGGGTTTCTGGAAAATATGTCCCGCCTTATCGGCGCTTTCCCCGCCGACCAGCCGTTTCAAATGGCTTTCCGAAAAATCCTCTCCGAAATAAGCATCAGGCGGTTCGCCCCAGGCTTCATTCGTCCAGGAGGCACCATTCTGCAGCCACAGATTAATTTCCCCAAAAAATGTTTTCTTTATGATTTCATCGCTGCCATAAAGTGTGCCGCTGACTTCATTTCCTTCATCCTTGAACGCATTATATGCAATCCCCGTCCAGCTGGAATCGGGCGTAGCCAACCCCAGATTCGTGCGGCTATAAGTCTCCGGCTCATTCACATTGATCGCGCCGGCAGATGCGCCTATATTCCCTTTTATCGTAACTTTGGCGCTCCCGGCTCTGACAGGCACCTTATTTTCATCCCGTTCCATATTCATCGTGGTAGTGGCGCACTCTGCCAGAAGCGCATAATATCCTTTGGTATTATCTTTATTGATTTCTATATTTCCGCCGCGGAGATAAATGTCCGAATGCCCGCCATTGGCAAATGCACCATTGGCATTCACTTTCAGATCCACCAGTCCGTTAATGGTCAGCTTCGGCCCCAACTGAAGTTTATAATTATTTCCGGCATAGATGGCAGAACCGCCATAGTAGCTGAGGCCGCCATCCTTTTCCACATAAACCGCCCAGGGATTCTTTTCATCATGGGTATTCATCGTCACGTTCCCATTGACGGTAACTTCCGCATTGCCGCACAGATACATGCCCAGCCCATAAGTGTCACCATGAGCCCTGATATCCGTATCTCCATTAATCGTCAACCTGTACGGCGCATCCTTATTCGTTCCGTTCTGCCCGCCTACGCTGATTCCTTCAGCACGACTCTTTGTATTCCCTGCGTCAATAATCAACTTTTTAGCAGTAATAGTAACACCTTTTTTAGAGTTTGCTTCCACCGCATGAACAAGGGTATGTTTGTCATTTACATGTCCATAAAACTTTAAAACATGCCCTGATGCGTCAATATTTACAGGATAATCCAAATCTCCCACTTTGACGCCTTGATTCGTTTTTATAAGAGAATCATCGGTAAATTTATAATTTTTCCCGCCATCCTTTGTTATGTGGGCCATAACATATTCAGACGCGTTATCTTCCTTTCCTGTTATGCTGCCAGTGTACTCCTCAAAATCTTCTTCGGCATATGCCGCCGGACTATACAAACCAAGACTACCGAGTAATGACAATGTAATTGCCGCTGTCAGAAACCGTTTCCCCGATTTCCATTTCGAACATTCTTTCATAATCCGCTCCTCCATCTTTCTATTTTTCAGAAATATGAAATATATACCCCGCTTCCCTGCAGCAGGGTATTATACCGCAGCCGGAACCGTCACGATACCTGCTGTCTGCCACACTATTTCCGCACCGCCTTTCTCAGAACTCACACCGGAAACCGGCATTCAGCTGCCACTCCCGTTTCCAGTCCCCGCCAAATCCTCTTGTCACATCTATATAAATACGGCTTACAGGTGACAGATTATACGTGCCGCCTACCGTTAATTCCCCCCAGGTATCCTTTAAATCATAGCTGGTTTCCTTAGTACCGCCGTCAGCAGCGGAATAGGACGCTTTAATTCTGCCGCCGAATTCATGGGCAATGCCCGCTCTTACATACAGATCACCGAAAGAACCGATACGTCCTGCTTCAATACCTGCCCTCGCCACATAACTGTCAAAAGACTGCCCCTTCACAGTCATCACGGCGCTTTTATTGGAAACATCGTATTCATCAGGTTCCAAATGCGCCCAGGTGAACTGGATCTGCGGCTGCCAGTAGAAATCTCCCGTTCCGAAGCGCTTTCCATATCTCCCTGCCACACTGTAACCTCTGGCGGTAGATGATCCCGTAAACTGATTTCTTCCTCTGTCATACAGGGTAAACTTATTCTTTATATAGCCCCCTTTGACGATCATATCCACAAAGGCGCCCCGGGCAAGATCTTTCGAGCCGTAGAGCGACAGGGCATACAGTTTGCTGTCGCCTCTTCCGCCAAAATCATACTTGCCCTTTCCATCTCTGTAATCCAGAGATATACCTGCACGCCAGTTATTGGGGTAACGGCGGTCGTACCCGGCTTCGCCTGCCCAATAGTTTTCTTTTATTCCGATACCGTTTCCGTCATATTTCCATCTGCCGCCATAAACTCTTCCCCATGCACCCTCCATGCCGCTTCGATAGCGGAGCATGTCCAAACGAAGCATCCCCTGCATGGCGTCATCTCTCCACTCCAAAGCGGAATCAGTCAGCACGCTGCGTCCACCTTTCATCAGCGCCGTCTCATTATCCCCATGGACAATCGGTGGAACCGGTGGTGACGGTGGATTAGGCTTCGGCTTCATATATTATGTGGATTCGGATTCGGATTCGGGTTCGGATTCGGATTCGGGTTCGGGTTTGGATTCGGATTTGGATTCGGATTCGGGTTTGGATTCGGATTCGGGTTCGGTGCTGATCCTTTTTCTACATATCCCTGCCCGTGGTTGTCTTTCTTATACTTCATATCCGCTAATTTGGCAGATGCTGATGACGCGGTCAGCCCTTCCGCGATTTCTGCCTTACCCGCCAGATTACTCTCGCCGTCCACGGATCCCTCATAATATATCTTCCCCGCCACCGCGTTCAATGCTTTCCATACAGCATCATCATTATTCATATCAATACCTGCGTTATTAGTGGATACAACAATTCCCGAACCGGCAGCTGCTTTCTTTATCCGGAAATCACCTCCGCGGTAAGATGCGGTCGTACTGCCATCTCCCTCGTGAGTATAAATAACTTTGACATGTCCGCTATAATTCGTCACGTGGATTTCCGATACTTCTTCAGGATAAATGATGCCTGCCTTATCGGCGGAGTTTCCGCCCACCAACTGGTTCACATGGGATACTCCGTCATATTTCCCATAGTGGAATACGCTCGGTTGGGGCATTTTTTCTACCTGAAGCCCATTGGTCCGCGATGGAGAGCTGTGTTTCCATACGGCTCCGTTCTGCAGCCAGAGATTTACTTCTCCTGCCTGATCAGATCCGCTGTTGTCCACCACACCGATCCATTGGGAATCACTGTTTGCCAAAGCCAGATTGATACGGCCGTTCTGGAAAAAGTAAGGCTGTCCGTTGTGGTCTTTATCATCCCGCATGGCAATGATATTCCCCTTGATATTCACTTTATGGGAAGCCGCATCCGCCCCTGCCATATTCACATTGATAGTGCCGCCGTAACTGGCAAGGGAATAAAAACTTTCTCCCGTGCTTGATGGCGTCACTATGGTCACATTCCCCTTATTGGCATTAATAACGGCGATATCATAGTCATCCATGCCGGCAGATTTATAATAAGGGTCTGTCTTCATGGCAGCTCCGCGGACAGCCAAGTACACATCGCCGTTGAGATCAATGGAGCTGCCGTCCGACATATCCACATCGACCCCGGTCGGCTGCCAGCGGGCACCGGTATATTCATCCGCCCATCCCGGAACATGGCCGTCCGGCCCATAACCGCCATGTATTTCCGCCGCATTGACTCCCCATTTCGCGTCCTGGGAAGAAGAATCCGGCGGTTCCCCAACGGCTGCCGGATCCCCTATATATACGTTGCCGTTAACAGTAATGTTTGCTTTGGCTCCCGTACCGGTGCCAGCACGCATCATGTAAATACCGTCGGCAAAACAGCTGCCTCCGTAAGTCTTAATCTGCAGGTTCCCGTTTATGGTCAGCCGGCTCCCGTCAGATGCGAGAATCCCCGCCCCCTGCGAATTTCCTGCTTCGCTGCTGGAAGTATCAATGGACAGCGTTCCTGTCCCGTCACCCACGGTGACAACGGATGTCGTTCCTTTCCCCGGCGTAATACCCTCAGCGTGATAAGTGCCGTGGATACTGATTTTTGATCCGTCTTCCAGATTATACTGATTAACACCGTTTTCCACTTTATAGGCACTTCCGAAAGTTGCCTTATCTTTTTTTGCCTTGGTCGTGATTCCGGAAGTATAAACCGGCGCCGCCAGCACATCCGAAACTGCTCCGGTGCCGCTAATAAGCAATGCTGCTATACCGGCTGCCAGCCACTTTTTTCTGCCATACACATATTTCATCATTATCCCGCCTTTTCTCCACTACAACGATCTATGCCTTACACTTCCATCTTCACGCCGAACAGCCATGTGCGCCCCGGCATGGAATACCATGTTCCCGGCGTATGGTCGCTCCAGATGACATCTGTATGCTCAGCCCAAAGTTTATCGAAAATATTATTGATTTTCAGATAGAAATTAAAATCTTTTCTCGGTTCATAATTGAAGCTCAAATTATAAATTCCGTATTTATCGTTCGGCCACCCTTTCAAATCACTGTTTACCGGGTTCTTTCTCCGGATAAAATAGAATCCGTCCAGACCTCCGGTGAACTTCTTATTGTGATAGATCATGTCAAAAGTAAGTTTATCTTTCGGCGAATATCCGAGAGAAAAATTATCCCCGGGAACATTGGAGTACAAATGCGCCCATCCTACATTGGCGCTCCATTTACTCCCGATCTGCGAAATCAGCTGGGCATTCCATCCTCTTGAAACACCCTGATTAAAGTTTTTATATTTTTTTGATGAAGTATCATATCCGATAGATTGTTCATCTTTTGTTCTGAACCAGTTAAAGGTAAACATGGTCTTATCGCTGAATACATGGCTGTAGCCGACGGTATCCGTATATCCATAAGCAGGTCTGACCTTGGCATTTCCATACTGGGGAATATAAAGAACATCAAGCCCCGGCAGAATGTAGAAATCATTGCGTCCCGCATACACTGTATCCTTAGGTGTAATTTCATAGCTCAAACGATAGCTTTTGGATGTATGACTGGAAAAATCGGCAGTGTATTGATCTGTCTCAGGGCGGTCATGCCGCAGGCCTCCGGAAAGAGACCACCGGGGCAGGAAATTCCAATCTTCCTGTATATAAAAAGAATAATTTTCATACCAGTGGTTCGTTTTGACCGGATTCCCATTTGCGTCAAATCCTGCCGCCCGAAGAACATTGTCCCTTCCCTTTGAATAATCCACACCAAAAGTCAGTCGGTTCCATTCATCATGGAAGCTCACCTGCTCGCCGATGATGTCATAAGTATAGTCGCTGCTTATCCCCCAATTGGACTGCGCATTCATGTCATAATCCTGAAAATAATTTGTCTTTACTTTATTCCGGCGGTAAGTAAACTGGTTATCCCAATGCTTCCCGATGGATATCTTATCCTGCAGAGTCAGCATATCGGACTTATAATCGCCATGATACCGGTTTGAATACACAAAATCATATCCTCTATATCTTGACTTCATTTTGTCATAACTTAAGGAAAGAGAATGTTTATCTGTAAAATCATAAGCAAATTTCCCCCCGTCCGATAAGGTATGGGTGTGCCCGGGCCATAGCCTTCCGTCACCGGATTTGGTATCACCTATCAGCAGTTTGTCATAATAGGCCATGTAGGAAAACTTCCCTACTCTCCCCATAGTGGTCAGCTTATATATTTCCCGTCCGCCGGTTCCTCTGGCTATATCCACGGTCGTTTTCTTTTCCCCGGGATTCTTGGTGATGATATTGATCACACCGCCTTTGGCGCCACTTCCATACAACGCGCCGGCACTGCCGCGCAACACTTCGATACGTTCGACATTATCCATATTATTCAGCAGAGAAGAATACATATACCCTGAATTATTCGCGCCGTTGAAATCGGTTACACGTACACCGTCCACAAGCAGTATAATATCCTTACTCCCATTAATCCGGATCCCACTTAAATTGGCATTCAATCCATTTCCGCCATAATTCAGATACTGTGTCCCCGGAACCGTACGCAACGCATCTTCCACGGTATTCAGATGGAGTTTTTCAATCTGCCGGCTCGTAACTACACTGATATCGGCTCTGGCATCCACCAAATTTTCATTCACACGATTTGCTGTGACAACAACGGGCGCCATCTCAAAAACATACTCCTCTGCCAACACAGGGTATGTCATGCTCCCAGTTAAAACTGCTGCCATCGTCATTACCAATGTCTTCTTCATCCTGATTCTCCTCATGACCAAAAGAATATAAAAAAGATATGCACCGCTTCCGCGGCATTTCCCCGCACGCAAAAAATTTATTTTTAATTTTTAACTTATGGTACGCTCATACCATAAATTTATAAAACGAGGCATAAGAAAGATACATAGAAGACTTCTGCCATATTAAAAATACAGCACCAGCTTCCTATGCATTAACTTATACCTCGCAAGTTACGCCAATCTCATAGAAAGCAGGTGGCACTCTGACTCAGTTCCTTATCCTGCGGCTCCTCTGTGAAAGGCTTACAGCCGCAAAACTCCCTCTACAGTTGCGGGACAGTTCCGGATTCTAACCGGATTCCCCACGACTGCTTTCCTTATATAATTTTGTGTGATTCCTGCATGCAGGATATAAAGGTTAAATTCTTAATGCTTAAACCCATTTGCTTTAAGAATACCCACTTTTATGATATCACTATGCCATATTTTTTACAATATATGACCAATACTTCTATCACTTAATCACAATAAATAATTTATTTCTTTCTTAATATTAGGGATCTGTAATCAAGTTTTGTACAACACCGCCATTGTATTTGAATGTGCTGTTTATAACAGAATATAAGATTCCCGATTTTGAAAACCAAGCTGTATTCTTCGGTTTCAATTCCTTATTCCCACTGTCATACATTCATCAAAAAAGAGCTGTAGGAATGAGAAATCATTCACAACTCTCTTTTAATCACCGATCTGTAAAATTTTTTTGAAATACCAAGTCTTTGTGACACGGGACAGAAAATGCTTTATGCCCGATTGACTATTCCACATATCGTATCTGCTTTTTATTTTCCCGTTCCGCTTTTGCTTTATCCCACCATCTTCGCATTCTTATATTCTTCAGGAATCGAAAGTCCCAACGTTTCCGCCGATTTTTTATTGATGATGACTTCCAGCACTTCAGGGTCCTCTACGGCAGTGTCCTGTGTTTTGATTTTCCCGTCAAGCACATCCGCCGCCATGTGTCCTGCCTGTACGCCGGACTTGTAGAAATCTACGGAGAGCGAACCGAGCGCACCGTCTTTCGCCATGCTGTCCGCACCTACGAATACAGGAATCTTCGCAGGATCCGTCACCTTTACCAAAGTGGGAATGGAAGAAGCGATTACGTTATCCGTAGGAACATAGATGAAATCCACCTGACCTACCATGGATTCCGCTGCCTGCTGAATGTCATTGACAGAGGAAACGGTCCGTTCCACCACGGTAAGACCGATGGATGCCGCATGGGCTTTCGCCTGGTCCGCCTGGATCTGGCTGTTCACTTCGCTGGAGGAATAAATCAGTCCAAGGCGTTTCGCCGTGGGAAGGAACTTAAGTCCCATATCCACCTGCTTCTCCACAGGGCCGCGGTCATTGACGCCGGTCACGTTCGTTTCCGGCCGGCTATTCGATTTTACCAGTTTCGCCGTTTCAAAATCAGTAATGGCGCACCCGATAATGGGCAGGTCATGAATTTCATTGGCTACCGCCTGTGCGGCAGGTGTGGAAATCGCACAGATAAGATCGGGACGATTGGCCTTGAAACGGGACGCAATGGTCTTTAAATTTGACTGGTCTCCCTGGGCATTCTGCTGGTCTACTGAAATTTTGTCCGCGCCGTAGCCCCTTTCCTTCAAGCCGTCAAGGAATCCTTGATTGGCCGCATCAAGAGAACCATGCTGCATCACCTGCACCACAGCAATCTGTTTCTTCCCGTCATCTGTCTTCTTCTCTCCGCCACTGTTTCCTCCGCAGCCATAGAGCAAAGCTGTTGCCACCACTGC
>OCAT01001676.1_pt1 | contig 13525 bp, 6 predicted proteins | sample 1538311 | NCBI WGS metagenome assembly OCAT01 (sample SAMEA2580287, study PRJEB22360) | human gut metagenome | biome: human gut; feature: human-associated habitat; material: faeces | place: Denmark | collected 2008/2010
CTCTGTCAGAGCTGTTCCGATATCAGATACGCTCATATCCGGTGTTACGCCAGCTTCCTCGATTGCAGCTTTGATCGCATAAATTGCATCATATGCATCTGCACCGAACTGGTTTGGTGTATCACCGTAAAGCTCTTTGTATTTGGATACAAATGCCTGTGTCTTCTCATCATCTGCATCTGCAACGAATGGTGTTAATAACATTAAACCTTCTGCTAAAGATGTATCAAAGTTTTTCACATCAAGGATACCGTCCATACCATCACATCCGAAGAATGTCGGTTCATAGCCCATTCCGTTTGCCTGATTTAAAATGATGGAAGCCTCTGTATAGTAGATTGGAAGGAATACCAGATCAGCACCTTCACTCTGTGCTTTCTGTAACTGTGTGGAGAAGTCTGTCTTGGAATCTGCTGTGAAAGCTTCCTCTGCGACAACCTCAAATCCCTGATTTGCTGCTTCTTTTACGAATGTAGCTTCAATACCGGATGAATATACATCAGAGCTGTCATAGATAACTGCTACTTTTGTTGCAAGTTTGTTCTCACCAATGTACTGTGCGGAAGCTGTTCCCAGATTCGGGTCTGTAAAGCATGCCTGGAATACATTGTCGTTTTCAATGACATCTGTGGAAGAAGCGGATGGTGTGATCTCAAACATACCATCTTCTGCTGTCTTATCTGCAACTGCAATACATGGAGTTGTTGTAACAGTTCCCATCAGAACCTGCATACCCCAGTCTTTTAAAGAGTTATAAGCATTGACAGATTTCTCTGCATCGCTCTGGTCATCTTCTGCTTTGAATTCTACCTGATATCCATTGATACCACCTGCTTCATTGATCTCATCTACTGCGATCTGTGCGGCATTCATAACTGCAGAACCATAAATTGCTGCTGCACCTGTTGTAGGTCCGATACCACCGATCTTAAATACGCTTCCATCTGCCGCGCTGTCTGTGGAACCGCTCTCCGTTGATGCTGCGCTTCCTGTGCTTCCTGTATCTGCGGATGATCCACATCCTGCGAATGTGCCAACTGCCAGTGCAGCTGCTAAAAACATACTCACTGCTTTCTTCATAATAATCCTCCTTGTTTGCGAAGCAAATCCAATTTTACGAAGTAAAATTTTTCCTCTGAGTGAGGAGAGGATTTAGCCTCCTTTTTGAAAAGCAAAAATTAAATTTTATTGAGATAATTTAATTTCTTCTTCTCAACTTTCTTTTTCTTGTAGAGAATCTTATCAAATTTTCTTTTTATGCACAATATTCAGAATCACCTAAATTATTGATGTATTTTAACGTCAACTTATGCAATTTACTCATTATGATAACTTGCAGTTATAGCTTTTATGCAGGTGTGTCATACTATACGATTTTTACGCATAAATATAGTGCTGTATCATATGTTCCAGCTTCTCTCCGCATCCCGCGTAATTGGCTTCCATAGCCAGTGATTCCATCAGATGTTCCTCCAGATACCGCTCTAAAAAGCTGTTGCGGAATTCATTTTCCATCTCTCCGACTTTGCTCTCCTCCTCATGCTGTAGATAATATGCAAGTGCAAAAAAATTTGGCGACCGCCATTCCGATGTATCTTCCAGCAATGCCTGCAGATTTTCCAACTCGCTCCGCAGCATGATCAGATTGATCTTGTCCATATTTGCCGCCATATTTTTCAGTCCGTCGGCTGTGGACTTAAAATCCGGATCATCCTCCCGGATACTGCACTCATGGAAGATCTGATCCAAATGTCCGTTCAGTCTGTCGAGATCTCGCTTCACATCCTCAATGGGAATCTCGTTCATGTCTTCCATCATATTGATCAGTCCGCGCCTTGCAACTGCCATATGTTCCTGCGAATCGACATACCCCTGACGCAGGTTTCCACCGAGTTCTAATGCGTCCTTTAATTCTTTCATCTGGACTTCCACCTGTTTTTTGTCCAGTTTACTCGCCAGCAGTTCTTTGCGGAGTTCTTTTACCTCGCGCGTCAGTTCCGCCACACGTTTCTGTTCCTCTGTCTTCTCTCCGAAAATCATGTCTGTCTTCTCCTCTTCCACAACCTGCGAACATTCAACTAATATTCTCTGCTTAGTATAATCCAAGACAGCAAAACAGGCAATTGCGGCTTTCCGCAACTGCCTGTCTGCTTACTCTAATAACTCTGATGTATAATGCACGCCGTCTTTGTCATATAAATCTGTCAGTTCTAACCCCGGATCTGTGTAATAGAGCACACTGTTCTCTCCAAAAATCGTCTGGATACCGTTTTCTGCGAGATTTTTTACCGCCTCTGTATCCATCATATCAGCGATGTAAACCGGGCTTACCTTCAAAATGAGTTCTGCACAGCTGATGTCGTCCGCATAAGCTGCCATATTATTGACTGCGGACTTACACAGTCCGTCTGCGGTATCTGCATAACGGGTCCTGATATCACCGCTCTTAAATTCATAATAATGATATTTTTCCTTGTCCGACATCGGATAATTGTGCAGACTGACAATGCTTTCCGCCCCATTATAATGCATGACACCGGCAGGATAAATGATATTCCCCTGCCTGTCATATATATTGAAAGAATAATCAGCATTTTCCTCTGCTGTCCCGGAAGTATCCGGACCGGCATTTAATTTCGTAATAGCAGAAGTCAGATCCAGATTTCTCGTAAATCCATCATAGCTTGTCAGCGAACCCAGTGTATAACCGTTCTCTATCATGACATCCGCCACATAATCAGTAATGAAAGCGTTTTTCATCCACGAAAAATCAATGAAATCCGAAATAAAATTCTTCTCTGCAAAAGCAAGGTAATCGTCGGATACAGACAATTTTACCTGATTGCCGCCGAGCAGTTCGACGTTCACGCCAGACGGATCATTGCTGTAAGCAGCCACCTCTGAAAAATAAGCTGCCACTTCCCCATTCTGGTAAGCATCATAGTTAACTGTCTCAGAGTCATCATTACAGAAAAACAGATTGTCATATTCTGTATACACAGGCGCAAGATAAATTGCCCGGTTTCCGGTCTCTGCGATCAGCTCAAAAGCATGGTATAATGCATCATCCACAACCATTGTCTCATTCGGGTGCCGGTTGAGATCATACACGTTTGTGATTCCTTCAAACGATTCATCCATACTGAACATTTTATAGGCTTTTACAATGGAATCTGTGTAGAGCAGCGTCAGCGCTTTTTTTTCTGCGGTGGCATTTACGCCCGCTGCTCCAACATAATAGCGGAAGATATAATCATCGCCACAATGAATTTCAGCGGATGAACCCACTTCAATGTTTGTCCATCCGCTGTCATTTGACATCAATCCATTCAGTGCATACATAAATGCGCCTGAAGCAATGACCAGCAATACGATCACTGCGATAAATCTCTGTCTTGTATTTTTCTCCGAAAGCTCCACCTTCTGAACCGGTCTCACATTCGGAGTATGGTTTCTGCTGCCACCTCTGACGGTTCTTCCCATATCTTAAATAAACACTGCTGCAAGTGCTAACAGGAACAATGCAAGAATGACTGCAAGTACAATAAATCCTGCAATGGCACCCTTTTTGCACATCTTGTAGTTACGATAATGTCTGTGTTTCTTAAAGATCATCGCTGCGATAATACCGATGACCGGAAGTAAGAACGAAAGCAGTGCGTACCATGCGCTTCCTGTATCATGAAGTGGTGGAAGCTGGATCTCATCATGTGCAATATTGTCATGATGTTCTTCTGGTCTTGGTGCATCTTTGTCTAAAATCGTAATTGTTTTTAAAGGCACGTTCTTCTCACGCGTAGCTTTGTATTCTTCAATCTCTTTCTTATTACCAAATACCCAGTGGTCATGACCGATACAGACTAACTCCGGTTTGTCTGTACTGTAATCATGAATGGATGGATCATAAGTAAACAGCACTTTATTTTTCTCTAACTGTGGATCCGGGATTGGGATCGCAGAGATCAGAGAATGTGTATACGGATGCAGTGGGAAGTTGAACAACTCTTCTGCATCTGCGATCTCCACAATATCACCCTTATAAATAACGGCGATACGGTCAGAGATAAATCTCACGATGGAGAGGTCATGTGCAATAAATAAATACGTTAAGTCTTTCTCTCTCTGGAACTTTTTCAGTAAGTTCAATACCTGTGCACGAATGGATACGTCCAATGCGGAGATTGGCTCATCGGCAACAACAAGTTCCGGTTCCATAACCATTGCACGGGCTAAACCGATACGCTGACGCTGTCCACCTGAGAACTCATGCGGGTATCTTGTCAGATGTTCCGGCAGAAGACCTACTTCGTTGATCATTTCCTCAACTTTACGCACACGGTCTGCCTCATTCTCATATAAATGGAAGTTATACAGACCTTCGGATACGATGTAATCGACCGTTGCACGCTCATTTAAGGAAGCTGCCGGATCCTGGAATACCATCTGGATGTTACGGATCACTTCACGATCCAGGGATTTTGGGATTTTTCCGGAAATACGCACACCTTTGTACAAAATCTCTCCGTTTGCCAATGGGTTGACACGGATGACTGCACGGCCGATGGTTGTCTTACCGGAACCGGACTCTCCTACTAAGGAGAAGGTTTCTCCCTTGTGAATATCAAATGTCGCATTTTTTACAGCGCGGACGGCGTTATCGCCCTTACCAAAAGTAATATCTACATTTTTTAAAGATAATAATACTTCTTTACCATTTTCATCAATCGGACCATGCTCTGGTAAATGAGAAGCATGCTCCTGGTTTTCTGTGTTTCGATTTAGTTTAGACACGATCTAAATCTCCTATATATTGAATGCTTTAACAAGTTTCTCATGAATGTTCTGGATTCCTTCCGGTTTTTCAACCTTTGGCGCATCCGGGTGTAACAGCCATGTTTTGGCGTAATCTGTTACTTTGAACATTGGTGGTTCCTCTAAGGTATCGATCTTCATACAGTATGGGTTACGCGGTGCAAATGCATCGCCGACGATACTGTTGTAGAGCGAAGGTGGTGTACCTGTGATCGAGTAAAGAGTTGTATTTCTCTCAGCCAGCTGTGGCAGGGAAGAAAGTAATGCCCATGTATATGGATGACGCGGGTCATAGAATACCTCTTCTACTGTACCAACCTCTACGATCTGTCCTGCATATAAAACTGCAACACGGTCTGCGATATTGGCAACCACACCTAAGTCATGTGTGATAAATACAATTGTATAATTGAACTCTTTCTGTAAATCCTTTAACAGTTTTAAAATCTGTGCCTGAATGGTAACATCAAGCGCTGTGGTAGGCTCATCACAGATTAAGATCTTTGGCTGGCAGGACAGGGCGATCGCGATAACAATACGCTGTCTCATACCACCGGAATACTGGAACGGATAATCATCAAAACGTGCCTCCGGGTTCGGGATACCAACCTTGTCCATCAGATCAAGCGCACGAAGCCTTGCCTCGTTCTCGGTACAATCCTGATGTTTCATGATGACAGATGTGATCTGTTTTCCAATCGTGATAATTGGGTTTAAGGATGTCATAGGATCCTGGAATACCGTAGCGATCTTTGTACCACGGATCTGGCTCCAGTCTCTTCCATCCCTGATATTTGCAAGGTTTAAGATACAGATTCCATGTAATCTCTCACTGTTCTCATCCAGATATTTTACGCGGAATGTAACTTTATCAAAAACAGCATTTCTCTGCTCTTCATCACTCAGATCAACGCCAAGCCTCATTGCCTCTTTTAATGCATCCAGCAGCGCATTGTTCTGCTTCATACGCTTGCGGAAACCAAAACGTCCGACAGAAAGATATACCTCTTTTGCAAGGATCTCATTTCTCGCTTCTGTCTCTGCTGAGATCGCTTCGCTGACTTCCTTCGCATGTTTTGCCTTAAGCTCTGCCATCTTCTTATCAAATTCCTGATTGTATGCAGTATCATGTGCCAGACTATTTGCACGCTCTTTTACCTTCTGCTCATGCTCTTTCTCGAATGCCCTGATCTTTGTATCCGATTCAGAGATTTTCTTTCCAGCCTCTTTGATCTTATCCTTTTCTTTGGATGGATCGTAAGTCTGTTTCAAGTTGAAGGTATTCGTTCTCTCACGTTTTAACTCATGAAGTTCTTTTTCATACGCTTCTGCTTCTTCCTTGCTTATATCGGCTCTTCTTCTCTTTTCGGACTCTAACTCAAGGATTGCTTTATAAGTGTCTGCACCAAACTCCAATTTGGAATACTCGTCTAATTTTTTCTTATTCTCTGCGATGACTTTCTTTGCATTGTCATTTAATTTTACGACAGTATCGGAAAGCTCCTCATCACTGAAAATAATTTTGCCGTTATCAATAAATCCGTTGCTGTCCAACATTCCTGCAAATGTTTTTGTAAAAACAGATTTACCGGAACCGGACTCTCCTACGATCGCAATGGATTCATTCTCATAAATATCCAGTGACACTCCACGGATAGCAGTAAGCACCCTGCCCCTCACGTGGAATTTCACGATCAAATCTTTTACTGATAATAATACTTTTCTATCTTCCATCTACCTAACCTCTACATGTGTGTTCTCGGATCAGATGCATCACCAAGGTTCTGTCCAACGACATATAAAACAATCGTGATGATAGAAGCAACGACTACCGGGCTCCAGAACTCGAACTGCCAGCCAGGGGTAAGCATCGCACTTTCTGACTCGTAAATCAATCTACCAAGTGACATATCTGACATACCCATACCGATATATGCTAAGAACACCTCATAAGAAATATAGGAAGGGATCTCTGTTGCTGCCAGTGTTACAATAACAGATGTCATAAATGGAAGAATATTCTTCATTGCGATCTTAAGTGTACTCGTTCCCAGACATTTGGATGCAAGGTTGTACTCTCTGTCACGGATGATCACTACCTGTGTACGGATAAAGTACGCGATTCCAAGCCATCCGGTAATGGTCAGCGCCAGTACCATGGTCCAGAAACCAGCTTTAAACAACATAACCATAACGGCGATCAATAAAATGTATGGAATGTTTGCAAGAATGTTATATACCTCCTGCATAAAAACATCCACTTTCTTTGAAAATCCCCAGATAGATCCGACAACAACACCAACGGAAAGGTTGATCGCTGCACAGATAAATGCAAGGGAAATGGAGATCCTTGATCCAAACCATACAGCATCGAATGTGGACTGTCCGGCTGCACCGGTACCTAAGATCCAGTGAATGTTCATTCCCAGACGTTCGATCGCTGCAGATGGTGACAAGTGTTTGGTTGTCGCATCCATTAAGTTACCAAACTTATCATATTCCACAAATAATGGATAAAGGTAAGTAAATGCGATCAACACACCCAGAATCGCCAAAATAATAATATTAATCTTTTTCTTAAAAAATACACGGAATACAGAATGCCAGTAAGAATATCTTGGCGCTGTAATCTTTTCTGATTCCAGATCACTGTGGTCTACCGGAGCGAATAATTCTTCCTCCGGCATACCGAACTTTTCTAAATCCTGACTCATTTCTAATTACCTGTCCTTTGTTGAGAATGAAATTCTAGGATCAACCATTGCCATTAGGACATCACCTAAAATAAGGGATGTGACTGTTAAAATCGCATAGAACAGTGTTCCACCGACAATAACACCATTATCATATTTGTTGATAGCCTCTGTTAATAAGTTACCAATACCTGGAACGACATACACACGCTCTGTGATGATCGCTCCTGTCAATGCTCCAAGCACTGCTGCAGGGATTCCCTGAATGATCGGGATCGCTGCGTTCTTCAAAATATGTCTGGTGAAAATCTCACCCTCTGTCAGACCACCGGATCTTGCGAATTTGACATAGTCCGAATTCATCTGGTCGATCATATAACGTCTTATCCACTTCATCAGATTTGCTATGGATGGAAGTGCTAACGATACGATCGGCAATATATACATCAGTCTGCTCGGCGATTCCATATCAAAGGTTGTCGGCAGACCAAAGCTTCCGCCGATCGCCTTGAACAGGAAAATATACGCAAGTGATGGTACTGCGATAATAAATACAATATAAAGCGTACCGATCTTATCGACCAGTCTGTCTTTCTTTCTCGCCATAAGGATGCCCAGCGGCACACCGATCAGATAAGACATGATAACTGCGATCAGTCCGATCACAAAGGAATAACCCACTTTGGATTTTCCTGTTTTGTATGTTGCAACATTGGTGTAGTCATCTTCATAACGGTCTGCATACAATAAGCTGGATTCTCTGGAACCCTGCATATAGGTTGCAGTGTGCAGATTGTCCGCACTCTCCTCCACAAGACCGGTTGGATAGGTGACAGTTGATTTTATATAAGATCCCTGATGGCTTGTCATCGTACTGAATACATCCACTCCCTGATTTACCGTGTAGGATGTTCCAAGATTGATCGTCACAATATTCTGATGAACAAACGGAAACTTGGAATCAAAATACAGTAAATACTTGTGTGTTGTACCATTGCCAATGATCGCCGGTGAGAATTTTTCCCCACCATAGACAGGATCATGTAACGTAAAGGTGAGACCTCTCTCACCTACGATGTCTTCTACATTATTAATATCATCAATTGTTATTAAATTTGCAAAATATTTTCCCATACGGGATGCCAATGGGACATCTTTATACGCAAAAAGCTGCTGCTGGCCACCGTCGGCATACTTCTTCTTGTTCATCATGACGGCGTCTTTGCGGACTACCGTGTATCCCTGAGACTTATAATACTTTGTGAATTTTTTGACATATTCACTGACCTGCTCAGAATCCTGTGCCTTGGTTCTTCCGAAACCAACCACTGCAGATCGCTCTTCCTCTGTTAATTCTCCACTGCTTACAAGTTCATTCAGCCAGTCAGAGTAGGTGACATAATCCAGATAACCATAATCTTCCCATTTAGAGTATTTATAGGCAACTCTTGCATTATTACTTGTATGTGAATATTTTGTATCCCCTGCAAAAACAAGGTTTCGGTCTAACATTGTGTAGATCATGATCATGACCAGCGCCACAACGATCACGATAGACACCAGTCCATGTAATATACGTTTTAATAAATATTTTGTCATAATTGTTCACTCATCAATAGTGCAGGGGAGCGGGGAATCCCCGCTCCGATGCAGTGTTGTTATTTCGTAGATACGATTAATAAATACCGATAGATTTGATCATGTATCCGGCATATTCTGGCTGGAATGTATCCAGATAAGATGCAGGATCACCATAGTCAGGACCCCATCCGGATAAGTCACAGAAGTCATAGTTCATTTCGTAACCATAGTTCATGTAATATCCGCTATAGTACCAGTCTGTGTTATCTGCTGCTGCAATTAAGTTTACCTGGACAAGTCCCTGTGTAGAAGCTTCGATAGACTGTTTCAGAGAGTTTGCTCTGTTTGTAAATACTTCACTGGAAGAAGCATATACAACATCCATCTGGATTGGGTTGTCAGCATCGATCGTAAGACCATCTGCTGCTAACTCTTCTACTGCCTGACTCATTTCTTCCCAGGAGTTATCTGCATTGTACCATCCGTCATATCCGTCGGAAGAACCGGCACCCTCGTTAGCTGTTGGATCCCATACTGTGATCTTCACGCCGTCAGCATCGATCTGATCCTGTACGATCTGTCCATAGTATGTTCCAGCCGGATATGTTTTTTCTGTTCCGTTGATATCAACTGTTACTTCTTCTTCCAAAGTAACAAAGTTACCCGGTGTGTAAGAGTTTCTCATAGAAGCATATTTCAGATCATCACCAACCTGCTGTGCAAGATAAGCACCACGATCCAAGCCCATAGCAAGTGCTCTACGGAAGTGGACGTTCTGCATAGCCTGTTTTGTTCTTGCAGCATCTTCCTCTGTCTGTGAAGAAACTGCTTTTGTTGTATCGTTTGCGTTTGCAAACTGGTTACGGTTGATATTGAAGAAACCGCTGTATGTTGTTGCATCTGTAAGAGCTACATATGCATAATCATCAAAGTTTCCATCCGCTTTTGCTGCTGCAACAGAAGCTGTGTTAAGACCTGTTCCATCTACAACACCTGCGATTGCATCGTTATATGCTTTTGTCGCATCAGAACCATCATTGTATACCCATGTCAGTGTATGGATATTGATGTGATCTGCATTCCAGTAGGACTCGTTAGCCTGGAATACGATTGTGTTCTTGGATGTAAAGTTCTTAACAACGTATGGTCCGCAATATGCGATAGAATCAGAATCCTTACCATATGTGTAATCTGCTGCATCCGGATCATACTCAACACCAAACTTACCACCCATGGATTCATAGAAGGATCTGTTCATTGGAGCAAATACGTTGTAACCGAGCATTGTTGTGAAGTATGTGCAAGGAGCTTCCAGATCATACTCTAATGTGTAATCATCAACCGCTTTTACACCGACCTGTGAGAAGTCTGTTACTTCACCGGAGATGTACTGGGATGCATTTGTGATGATACCTTCGATCAGGTACTCAAGACCACCCTGGGCATCCATCATATGCTGCATTCCGGCAACAAAGTCATCTGCTGTCACATCAGCAACTTTTCTGCCCTGGGAATCAACCCATGTAGCACCTTTGCGAAGATGGAATGTGTAAGTTAATCCGTCATCAGATACTTCATAGCTCTCTGCTAATGCAGGCTGTAAAGTTCCCTCTCCATCATACTCCATTAATCCATCGTATGTGTTCACGATTGCTTCAGCATCTACAGACTGAGAAGTTGCAAGAATATCCCATGTGGTAGGATCCTGTGTATATAACTGATAATTATAAGTATCTTTGAGCGTGTAACCCTGCTCCTCTAAGTAAGATTTTGCCCATGCTTCATACTCACCTGTTCCTTTTAACTCAGCCCATTTTGCTCTCATTGTGCTGACATCGGAAGCTTTGATCAGCTCTGTTGTGACAACTGCATTATGGTATCTGTCCATATCGTTGCCCCACAGTGTATAGTCAAATGTGTAAGGAGCTACACGTGAGATGGAATAGTTACCACCCTTTGACTGTAATGGAAGCATAACGCCTGATTCCATTAACTTTGCTTCTGCGATTGCTTCAAGTGCAAATTTCTCAGAAACGGTTTCAGCTTCATCAGCTTTCTGGTAAGCTGCCCAAAAATCACCGAGTTCTTTGTCATACAGCTCTGCAGATACTTCTTCATAATTAGCCGGAGCTACTGCTTCTTCGCTGCTGCCTGATTCTGTACCGGCTTCTGTGTCTTCGACAGCATTTGCATCATCTGCGGCATTGTTCTTATTGCCACATGCAGTCATGCTGACTGTCATAGCAAGTACAAGCATAAGGCTTACTACTTTTTTCTTCATAATATTTCCTCCTGTAGAAATAATCTATATAAACGCTTATGCGCTTATATCATAATTTTTCCTGTTTCTCTGCGGTAAAAAACGTTTCCTGATCCGTGCTTTCAATTTCAATGTGTTATCATTGCGCCACGTTATCGTGCTAAATTATTTTTTTACAACCAAAAAAAGTGCCAACAGACTTTTCCGTCTATTGCACTCACTAGATACAAGTGTCTTTTTCCCGCGTACAACACTTCTTCTATTATACATGCATCTGCGATTTTGTCAATAGTTTTTCTTTTGTCACTTTCTTCCTTATACACACGTTTTATCATATGTTTTCCCGCTGTTTTCTCTCCCATCGTTTCTTTATTACAGCTTAATTACAGCTTATTGCAATGCCTCTGTCTCCTCATATCTCTTTAAGCTTTTATTGCTTTACTTATGTACTGTATTATCTCGATATCAGAGCATTGCCTTAATATGTATTATACAAAGCAGTCGACATTTGTCAATAAAAATTTGTTTACCAAGAAACATTTTTCTCGTTGACATAGTAAAAAAAGAGCAGGGATGCCCCGTATTAGGGGCCTTTCCCTGCTCTTTGTCTCTATTCATTTTCCCGACTAACTTTTACAGACATCCGCCTGTCAAAATCTGTTATCTATTAAACGCCTTTTTTTCGAATTTGTCAACCAGCTTTTCCATACATCCATCTTCAAAAGGACTATTTAACCCTGCTTCCACGATCACATTGGTAAAGAAATCACGTGCGGAAAGATTACAGAGTTTATAGTAATTCTTCCATGCTTTTTCAAAGTCTTCATCCATCATGACTTTGAACTGCATCGCACACACACTTGCAAGACAGTAATCAATATAATAGAACGGGCTGCCAAAAATGTGCGGCTGTTTCTGCCAGAAGCCGCCTTGTCCAAAGAAAGGATCTTCTTCGTAATCCATGTGCGGGCGGTAAACTTTTTCCAATCCTGCCCAGACTGCCTTGCGTTCTGCCGGTGTCATCTCCGGTTTTTCGTACACAATGTGCTGGAACTCGTCCACCATACATCCGTATGGGACAAATGCAGCGGAATCTTCCAGATGCATTTTCAGGTAATCGTCTTTCCGGTCGCCAAAAAATAATTCCATCCAGTTATAGGTGAAGTACTCCATCGACATGGAGTGGATTTCGGCTGTCTCCATCGTGATATCGGCGAACTCACGGATCTCTTCGTCTCTTAACAGATATCCCTGGAATGCATGGCCACATTCATGGGTGATGACGTCCACATCTCCGCTTGTTCCGTTGAAGTTTGCAAAAATAAACGGAGACTTGAAATTTGGAATATAGGTCATATAGCCGCCCTGACGCTTTGTTTTTCTTCCGAGCACGTCAAAAAGTTCGTTCTCCATCATAAAATCAAAAAATTCCTTTGTCTGCGGAGACAGTTCACTGTACATTTTCTGTCCTGCCGCAAGGATCTCCTCCGGTGTTCCAATCGGCGCAGGATTTCCATTCGTGAAATAGACGTCTGTATCAATATAGGAAAGCTTCTCCACACCAATACGCTGTCTGCGCTGCTCATGTAGTTTATTGGCAAACGGGACAAAGTATTCTTTCACCTGTTTCCGGAAATTTTCGACCATTTCCTTGTCATAACAGTTGCGGTTCATACGGTAATAACCAAGCTCCACATAATTCTCATAGCCAAGCTGTCTTGCCTGCTCGGTTCTGTTTTTCACCATCTTATCGTAAATCTCGTCGATCTCATCTGTAACAGACAGGAAATAGTCACTGACTGCCTTCCATGCTTTTCTTCTCAACTCGCGATCCGGGCTGGTCTGGAACTTTTTCATGAGCGACAGATTGTAAACTTCTCCCTCAAAAGGAATCTTCGCTGTAGCGATCAGCTTACTGTAACGGCTGCTCAATGCATTTTCTTCCTGCATTAACGGAATGATCTTCTCGTCAAAAGCCTTGTTTGCGATCTCGATATTTTTAAATGTTACTTTTCCGATCTTACTCTCCAGATAGTCTCTGTAAGGAGAATCATAAAGTACTTTTCCGTATTCATTCTCATACTGGCTGATGATCGGTCCAACCTCATCATAAAAATTGCTTTCTTTCTCATAAAATTCATCGGTCGTATCAATATCATGGCGGATCATTGCAAGTTCC
>OCAT01001683.1_pt1 | contig 13482 bp, 8 predicted proteins | sample 1538311 | NCBI WGS metagenome assembly OCAT01 (sample SAMEA2580287, study PRJEB22360) | human gut metagenome | biome: human gut; feature: human-associated habitat; material: faeces | place: Denmark | collected 2008/2010
GGTCAGCTCTGCTGACATAATTCTTCTCCGAATCCCTGCGCATCTTCGCGGAGCGTATATCCCTCTATATATCCCATTGCAGAAGCCTCTTTTTACAAGGTGGTGTTGCAAAAATCATATAGAGCACTTTTCTCTGTAACGTCTCTTAATTTGAAACCCTCTCACTAATAGAAAGGAAAACAGGGGATTTTACAGCCTGTGAAACGAAAAAATTATTTTTTTCAGCACACAGTGTATTACTTTTGCTTTTGTACACATTCCAAAAAAGATATATCAAATCAGAATACTCATTGAAGCGGGGTTCTCCATAAAGCGTGCGTTGCCTGACCATTTTGCGAAGTACGGAGAATTGACTGCCTGTATCCGGAATGTCATATCTCCAAAATAATCATGCTCCAACGTGTCGCCATTATAGATATCGAAGTTACGACAAGGAATCCCTCGAAGAATCATGTTCATACGAGCAAGATTGTAAGTAGTAGAAGTCAGCTCCTGACCGTAATAATTTCGCACATTGGCATATTTCTTTAGACGCAGCAACAACGAACCGGAACCACAAGTGATATCAATGTCTTACTGATTTTGACACAAAAGAAAAAAACCTCTCCGGAGCAAAAGCTGCCGAAAAAGGCTTGAAAAAAAGGGCTTCCGATGTCATGCACTGACGCTGGAAGCCCTTTTTTATATGTTCAGTTGTCCCATTGCCGCTCGGTGATGTGGTGGGTGTTAGCCTTGCAATGTAGCAGTTTTGGAAGAATTAAAAAGTCTGCAAAAATTAAAAGGTTGTCATTACCCTCGTTTTTTGTCAATCAACAAATTCAATAACATTTTGTACAGATGTCGAATCTTCATCTAAAATATGGGTGCTAACAACTTGACTGCCAGCGTACATGAGATACTTCACGCCACTCGCCACAGCCATCTCCTCGGCAGCTGCCTGTTTTGCCTTAACCACGGTGTCATCAATCTTGTTGTCTCCCTTAACCTCGATAAGCTGATAGGAACCATCCATCATCTTTGCAAGGAAGTCGGGATAGTACTGGCGAATTCTGCCGGATTCTGGATCGTAGTAGTGTACGGAGAGATCACCCTGATTGGAAGTAAACATTCCCGTGAAGTAAACCTCTGCAACTTTGCCGCTCGTGATGTACTGCATAAAGCATTCCTTTTCTGGGATGGAATCGAAGCAGTATGTGTCAGCATGGAAGCTCTTCTTAAGCTGCTCTGGTGTAAAGCCCGAATAGCGATTGGTAAGCACGAGGTCATCCTTTGCGGAGAATTCGTAGTAACCGGCATCCTTTGGTTCACGCAGCAGTACCAGTTCCTTGTCCTCGGTCTTCAGTTCAGAAGTAATGTCAAAGAGCGCATGGAACACAGTCGGGATGATGTAGTCATCCAGGACTGCGTTATAGCGATTGACCGCCTCAAGAACCGTGTCGATTCCGTCCACTGATTCTCGGAGAATTCTCGCGGCGAGGATACAGGAAATATTCAGATAACGAGCCACTTCTCCTACGAGGGAAAATTCGCTGAACTTCATATTGTCCTGGAGATAGTCAATATTCTTTTCTTTGACAGTGGTATCACGAGCAAGGCTGTCACGTTCGTACATGATGCTGGCATACTTGGAGAGGTCAGCATCGACCAGTTTGAAGTCCACAGGCTCGGAGTATTCCTTTTCGTGGAGGGTATACTCGTGCCATACACGCTTGAGAGTGATTGTCCTCGGCGGCGGCAGAACACGAACCTGATATTTATGGCGATCAGCATTAGAAGGATTTTTGATATCCTTGATCTCCATGTTGAAGTTCTTATGAAGCTCATCGTCCAAGGTGTCGTAGTTCTCTTTAGAGAGAAATACTGTGGCCGTCAAACGCTCGTCCGTTATAGCACGGAGGCAGCGCATTGTTGCCTGGAGAACGAATATTTTTGACTTCGGGCTGCGGAAAAGAGCCACAGCAAACAGAGACCGGCAGTTCCAGCCTTCCTTGCCTTTTTCAACGAGGATAATGAACTGCTTCTCGTTTCCTTCTGTTCCAGGAACATTGAGGTTATTGAAGTCTCTGATGTCATCATTCTTTGTATACTTTGCATCGCCGACATTCAGGAGAATCTTCGATGTCGGAATACCGAGGTTAGCGAGTATCCTCTCAAGTGCAGGCTTGACCTCTGTGGCCGCCTCCTCAACGCCTGCCGCATAGATAGCAAGTTTCGGATTCAGACCTTCATAGGTCTTACCGCCGTAGCGCTCCCAAAACGTGGTTACCACAGCTTTGAGGAACTCATCACTCTTAACGTTCTCAAAACCGAGCGGGTCGGCATCTTTCAAGAAACCATTCCAGATGGATTCACGCAGACCGTAAGCATATACCACCTCCGGCAGAAGCTGATTCTTTACATATGGCGTACCTGTGTAGTTATAGCAAGCCACGATAGAGGTATTCGCTGCAAGCAGATTGATGGTATCACGAAGGCTTGTCTTATTCGCTCCGCTCGACCGGATCTGCTTTTCGAGGTCTGCACCGAAGAGATGATGCGCCTCATCAACATAGACGCCGAGCTGTGGAAGACGGCAGAGTTTCTTGAAACGCTGGTTATCCATCAGCGTGGTATCATCCCATGCATCGTCCTCGTCATCATCTCCGCCGTAGACTGCTGAAAGGAGAGATCCAGAGCCGCTAAATAAAGTTTCAGCAGCAGATGTCTCTTTGCGCTTTTTCTTTACAATGATTTTCTGCGTGTTGGAGATGATGATGTTGAAATCGGAATCATCAATCGTGTGCAGAATCGTTCCCGTCTCATCCAGAAAGTGAAACTTGATGTTTGAATCAAGTACACGTGCATACTCTGGCGGCACAACTTTTGTCTTATCAAAGGTCATGATCTCACGGAGCGACTGCAGGACGGTCTTATCCGGCGCAAACACGAGGGCATTGTGGCAAAAACGCTTGTCCCTCGAATACTTCTTCGCAAGCAGAAACTCGTAGAAGATGCAGGTCGCCATAAGGATGGTTTTGCCAAGTCCCATCGTGAGGGCATAGATGTAGTTCGGGTAGTCCTCGCGGTACTTCTTCATCTGCTTGAATAGCGTATCGGTCTGCTTCTCGGTAGGAGCGTCAAAGAGACGAATCTGACCTCCCTTGTCGATGGCATAGTAAGATGCATCGGAGAAGCGATCTCTTTTGTGACGCCAGTCATCGAACATCTCATAGACCTGCTTGTTATTCATGAATTCCTTCACAAAAACATACATCTCCAAAGCCTCGAACTGCGGCTTGCGCAGAAAGGCATGAGGATTCTCCTCGCTGTCGTTGTAGGCGAGAAACTTCCTCGTGAGGTCATTGTAACGGGAACGAATCTTTCCGCGGTTTGTGCTGTAGTAGTACCACAGCTGTTGACTAAAGGAAAAATTCGGGTCAAACTTATATGCCATTTAACGCACCTCCACTTCCAACGACTCGGAGAGCAGGTCGGTAATCTTGACTTTAATCGTGCCGGAACCCTCCGGGATGTCGTAGATGCCTTTTACCATCTCATTCTTGCCGGGGACATCTGTCACGGTCGGCTGCATGACTACGCCATCGTAGTTCCAGTCAATCATAATGGAGTCGACCAGCTGACGCCAATCCTCCACGTACTCTTTCTGGAGGGAGAGTTTCTGCATCAAGTTCATCGGGTAGAAGGCATGGATAACAAGCTTGTCACCCTCACGAACGATTTCTGCCTCGGAGTCACGCTTGAGCTGAAGGTCTTTCTTGTCACGCAGAATATCTACTATCTGGACATCCACCTTGTAGTCGGAAAGTTCCTGCTCCAGCGCACCCTTCAGGTCAGGCTCGTGTCCCATGCAGACGATGGTGATACGCTCCACTGGCCGATTGGGATTTTCCTCTTTACGCTTCTCGTATGTTTTGTATGGAAGGTTTGCAAGGAGTTCCTTCAAGTCAGCCTTGGTAGCAATGCGATTGACCGGCATGATTTTTACCATTCTTCCGTCAAGCTCACCGTCCCAGACATCGCTCTGTGGGAATGGCTGGATTTCCAGGGCGGAAATTAGGAGATCGCGGGCTTCTACGGGATTGCGGAAGAAGTCGTAGTTATTCACGTTGTAGACCTCAAAGCCCGTGTACTTCACGTCCTTCTCCAAAGCTGAGGTGTCCATTCCCTTTGCCTTAAAGAAGTCGATGACCTTGCTGCGTTCTTCGGCACTCAGTTCGGTGTCTCCACCTGAACTTGCTGCGGCGAGGTAAGGGGCAGATTCCTCCGCAACCATGGAAAGCTGCGGTTGGATCATCTCATAGGTCACAGGCTTATGTTCTGGTTCCAGTTCCTTTGCAACGGCAAGTAACCGCTTTGTAGTCGTCTGAATGGCCCCCAGATTGATGTCTGCGCCGATGAAGCGTCTGCCGAGCTTCATAGCTACAGCTTGAGTGGTACCACTGCCCATAAAGCAGTCGAAAACGATATCCCCAGGATTTGAAGATGCAAGAATTATCCTTTCAAGCAATTTTTCTGGCTTTTGCGTTGGATATCCAACGGGTTCAACTTTATCCGCAGGTTGTAACATGGAAATTTTCCAGACATCATCTATCCGTTTTTCATATGACATTTTATACATGACATTACCATCTTCGTCACGTGCATTTATTGCTTTTCCATCGACAAACTTGCGAACAAGCTGCTTGACTGGCTTATCTCTTTTTTCATATTGTGTATTGAAGATATATCCTGGCCCTTTAGCATAAAGGAGAATTCTATCTGTGGTTCGAGGAAAACAAGCCGATTTAGGTGCCATTTTATTATAGTAATACCATGTTATTTCATTGACAAAGTTGTCGGCTCCAAACAACTCATCCATAAGAATTTTAAGGTAGTGCCCTTTATGCCAGTCACAGTGTAAATAGATACAGCCTTTTTCAGAAAGCAATTCTCTCATGATAATCAAACGCTCATACATAAATTGAAGGTATTCGTCATTTGTCCAAATATCGCCATATTGCTTTTCCTCAAAAGTAGAGTTATCCGTTTCTGTTTTCCCTATCCCTTTGATTTCAACTTTTTTCTTATATTCAACACGACTGTCGAATGGGGGGTCAATATAAATCAAGTCGATCTGCCCTCTATATTTTTTTAGCAGATGACTCATGACCTGGAGATTATCTCCCCAGAAGATCTTATTGATCCAGCCATTCTGTTCCTTGCCATAGGTTTCCCGCAGCTGCGCAGGGTAATACTGCGTGGAACGGTAAGGGCGCTTGCCAGTCCAGCGGAGTTCGGGAAATCCCTTGATTGTGGGTCTCTGTTCAAATTCAAACGTAAGCTGCTCATCCATTGTGGTTATCCTCCATTTTATCGTTTCTTGGGTCATATCCGTATTTCTCGGCCACTGCTGTTATCTCGGCAGCTCTGATGGGGATGAGCTGCTGTTCCTCGTATAAATCCCTTCCAAGCAAACCGTGAAGCACGATGTATTTATCTGTTTCAAGCAAATTCGGATTCTCGCTCAAAAAAACGTTTACACGTTTCAGCATTGCCGGGTCTGTCAGCTGTGCCAAAGTCGAATCAATGTCCATCTCCCCGGCATCATGCAGTTTCTTAAGGCTGCTCAACATTCCCAGCCAATGATATAGGACTTTTCGTTTTTCGGCGTCAGCCTCTTCCTGCGTCATCTTCGTACCGGCTTTCGGCTGTTTTACGGCAATGTCCGTACTTACCTTTGATTTCGCAAGGAATGCATCCGCTTTCAGTTCCTTTGAGGTAAGTGCCTCCTTTGTGCGATGGTAGAACGGTACAATATGTTCATGCCATACATTCGGAAACACCTCATAAAAGAATTTATCAACAGCCCAATCTATAATGATATCACTGGCCTCCATCGCCGTGTCCCGAGCGGTATCCTTGAGATAATCTTTAATGGATGATCTTCTTCCGGTGGGAGTGGCTGGTGGCACAGAGGTTCTTTGCTGAACTGTAGGCGCATCTTCTACATAGTGTTTTAGTTCCCTCAGAACCCTGTGAGGTTTGCGATTCATGAGCCGACCGTACTCATCGATAAAAGCCTCGTCGTCTTTCCATTTTCTAAAAAGCTCATCGTCAGGGATGATGTATATGATGTTGTTTTTCCTTACTCGATGTTCAGCCATGTTATCACTCCCTTCTTATTGGTTTCTGCAGTAAAACCGGAAGTCACACGCACCACAGACCTTTGGATCTTTGGCGCAGCGGCGAAAATCTTTCTTCATAATCTTATGTACCGTATCGTCGAATACAGCCATTGTACCTTCCACAGCTGACTTCGTATACGGATAAGTGATCGTCGGCACACCGCCGTCCTCGCCAGTATAGTAGATGTGCATCTTACTGACTTTCTGTCCGGTTCGTTCCTCTACGAGGTGAGCGTAAATATGTAGTTGCCGTCGATATTGTTCAAGTTGCTCCCGCTCTTTCACCATGTCAGGTTTTCGCTGAGATTTAAAATCCACAATCTCTACGGTATCTCCCTCGCCGCGAATTAAGTCAACCTTTCCCTCAATAATGTAGTCAGGCTTGACCAGCGAAACATCAACCTCTGCCTGCTGTATCTGCGACCAGTCACCGTGCTGTCGGTCCACATAGCGTAGCACCTGTTTCAGAGCCGCCTCACGCTGGGGACCTGCAAGGTAAGTATGCTCGGTTTTTGTCAGCGACACATAATTGGAGTCAAACCACCGGCTCACATTCTCCTCAGTGATTGTCTGTTCCTCATGCCGCAGGGCGGCGCGGTGTATGTCCTCTATCGTCTCATGCACGAGCGTACCAAAGAGCATAGCGTTCGCACGAACGGGCATGAATTCCAGTTCCTTGTAAAACTTATATTGAAGGGCGCAGGTCTCGTAAACCGTGATGTGCGATGTGAATGAGTAGGTGTTCTTTATGTTCACACCCTTTATCGGCTTGAAATCAAACTCCCTTATATCAAAACCGGGGCTTTCTACAGATTGCAGTTCCCCGTAGATGTCTTTGAAGTAGTTGCTGGGCGTTCGCTTGTCCTCATTGCAGGTCAGGATCAATAAATCCTGCGCGCGGGAGAAAGCCGTGTAGTAGAGCCGCCAGAAGTCAAAGTACTTCGTGACACCGTAAGGTTCAAACGCCGGACGCTTGAAGTATCTCTCCTCAATCTGCATCATGAGGTCATTCGTGTTCTTCCTCGGCACATTCGTAAGGGAGTCCACAAGGACGATAGGAAACTCCATGCCCTTGGACTGGTGTATTGTAAGGAAGGAAACACAGCCGCTCGGTGCGTACTCCGAATCGTCCTCGTATTCCGTAATGCCGCCGTCAAAAAGAAGCCTAAGATACATATTAAAAAGCAATTCTGTATTCTGATCAATACGGCGTTTGCCTCGGTATTCTCCAGCATCCAAAACATCAACTCGGTGGAGGTACTCGAATTTACCTACAATCTGAGTCAGTTTTGCAAGATTTCGAGCCGGACGGATATCGACCACGCCAACATCCATTTCCGTATCAAGAATCCCTGCAAACGGCTGAAATTCAAAGAGCTGGTACATCAGACCGCAATAGGCGTAGTCCGTTGCTCCCTTCAAGCCAACATGGTCTTTACCTCTGCGCCGTATCCACTTCAAAAGATCGGAATTCTCCGGCTGTGTGAGGTATTCATTTGCTACCATGATGCAATTGCGGTAGTAGGTCAGATGCTCCGGTTGCAGGAAGGTGTAATCACCGTTCTCCAAGCCCTGGATATAGCGCGGAAACATGAGCATGAGACAACCGAGGGCAAGCCTTATCTCATCACGCTGGAAGAACATATCCGAACGCGGCGAATATACATTTATATGATTCTCCTCAAGGAAGCGGGCAAGTGCTGTTACTCGCGGATGCTTCACGGAATTGAAGAGAAACGCAATCTGATTATAGTCCGTAAGTTTGCCGGAGGCTTTCAGGTCCTTGATAAACTGCAGTATCTTCTCGTGCCACTCATCCGTATCGTCCACGCCTGCGAGTTTCACGACCGCGGGACTGTGGAGAGTGGTTTTCTCGTGCGGTTCGATCCTTTTATCGTAACGGAAGTTATCCCAGCGAAACTTGAACTTCGCACCGTCTGTGGTAGCCATCCACTCATTGTAGAAGTCAACGATGTCACTGTTGGAGCGGTAGTTAATGACCAGCGGAATCACTCGGCATTCGCCTTCTGCAAACTTCTGCGGAAACTCCAGGATATTACGGATGGTAGCACCTCGAAATCGATACAAGCCCTGGTCATCGTCACCGACCACGCAGATGTTCTTACGGTCTCCGGCGAGAAGGAACACAAGCTGCTCCTGAATGAAGTTCGTGTCCTGGTACTCGTCCACCATGATGTGCGTAACCTTGGAGCGAAGCTCCTCCAAAATCTCGACATTGTCCTGCAGCAGATGATAGGCTTCAATCTGGATAGACGAGAAGTCCATCAAATTGCCCTCAGTGAGGACATTGCGGTACTCCTTCAGTATCCGTCCAAGAGCCGCAATCGACAGGTCAGTATCGGACATCAGTTCCTCTGGCGTCACTAATTCTTCGGAGAGGTTATTCACATAGTTGCAGATGGCTTCCGACTGCTTCCATGCGCCGCCGTTCGGCAGAGCAACCTCTACCTCCGGGATATTCCGGAAACGGTGGATATTCTGGAACACCATGTACTGCTGGTCGAACGCATCCAGGAGACGGTAGTTTCTGCGGAGTCTTGTAAATTCAAGATGCTCCTTAAGGATACGAAGACAGAGTGAATGGAACGTGCCGATATACATCTCATTGATGTTCGCCACGATACCTCGATCCGACAGTTCATTCGTGATTCTTGTAATCAGCTCCTTTGCCGCCTTCTCCGTAAAAGTGGCAATAAAAATGCTTTCCGGCTTTACGCCGCATTCCTCTATGAGATAAATCGCTCGTTGAACAAGCGTGTAGGTCTTACCTGTTCCAGGTCCCGCAGTAATGAGGACGGGACCTTCGGCAGCAGCTATCGCTTTTCGCTGTCCCTCGTTTGCATTTCCAAAATCAAACATATCGGTGCCTTACATCCTTTCCTATAACTGTTCCTCAGATGCGGGACTTCCGTCTGGCACAACTTCCATAATATCAGCAATGTCACATTGAAGCGCAGTACATATCTTAAGGAGAACCGCCGTGCTTACATTATCCCCATGCGTGAGTTTTGCAACGGTGGAGGAACTGAGCTGCGCCGCTTCCCTTAAATCCTGCTTCTTCATATCTTTGTCAATGAGTAACTTCCATAATTTTTTATAGCTGATAATCATGCATATGCTCCTCATATTCGTAACCCTTTGTTTCCATCGTGGGTTCGTTTCTTTCAAGTAACTCAACGGTTACATATTAGTATAGCACATTCTGTTTCCTAAATCAATAAATAGGTGCGAGAACGCAAATTTTTATTTTCGTCTATAGGAACCATATTGGAGACGATGAGATACAATAATTTGCGCTTATGTTCAAAGGTGTTCAAAGATTTTTGAGGATAGTTGTTGACATATGAGCCAAAATAGCGTAAACTAAAGGTTACAGTCCGTTACTATGACTGAGAAAGAGGAATCGATAGACTATGAAAGCCGAATTGATCGCAAATATTATCGCCGCTCATTGCTCCGGGGACGAGAGTTCCTTCAAGACCGCTGTGGAAGCTTTGGCGGCTGACGAGGATAAGAAAGGAAATAGCCGTGTTTCCAGTATGCTCCTTGATGCATATAAGGGAAAGAATATAACTTTGATGAAGAAACCGGATGTCGCACAGCCCGCCGGAGGAGGATTCGCTGTCCAGTCCGCTGGGAGCGGTGCTTTTACTCCGAGAGATAAGGACAGTCTTCTGGAGCTTTACGATATTATTCACCCGGATATATCGCTCTCTGATGTCGTGCTTCCTGAGAATCAGCGGAAGCTCCTCCTGCAGATTTTGGAGGAACGCCAGAACAACAGCAAGCTGGCAAAGCATAATCTCCCTCCCGCAAACCGTCTACTACTCTGCGGACCTCCTGGATGCGGAAAGACGATGACGGCAAATGCCATAGCGCACGAACTGAATCTGCCTATGGCATATGTGAGGATAGACGGTCTTATATCCTCCTACCTTGGACAGACCAGTGTGAACTTAAGGAAGATATTCTCCAGCATAGGAAATCAGAGCATCGTCCTTTTTCTGGACGAGTTTGATGCCATCGCCAAGAAACGTGATGACGGTCATGAGATGGGCGAACTGAAGCGTGTCGTTACGGCTCTGCTCCAGAATTTCGATAATATGCCGCCGAATGTATTTTTGATTGCGGCTACCAACCATGAGCATCTGCTTGATCCCGCAATTTTCAGGCGATTCAACTATATTATCAATATCGGATACCCGGATGCAAAGCAGCGGAGTGAACTGATTCAGCGGTGGTTTAAAGACTATACTGTAGAAACCGAGGTAGATATACAGAAGCTTACTGACCTAACTGCAGACCGTAGCGTGGCACAGATAAAGGAACTGGTTATCTCCGCTGCTAAACGCTATGTGACCACGGATAAGGCGGTTACGATGGAGGATATGCTAGAACTGCTTATCCAGCAGATGACGAACAATTCAAACGGGGCCGGTGTGGTGGATGCCGCCGTCGATCTGAAAGCAAAGGGCGTGAGCGTCCGTACTCTTGCGAAAGCAATCGGGATGCCACATAACACTCTTAGTTACCAGATAAATAAGTTAACCAAGGGCAAAGAGGTGGATGAATAGGTATGGCAGATGATTTCAGACCCCATCTCCTCATTACTGAGGATGATGTAGAGGCTATTGAGAATAAAAAGCAGGCTCGGAATAAAGACCTGGGATTGGATCGGATGAAGCATGGAACGAAACTTTCTACAGGTCTTCAGGAAATTGTGTCTGCCTATACCCGCATTCAAGGGACGGATTCTCTTCGTGATGAGGATATCCGTCTGTTTGAAGTTGTCCTGCAAGAGGGTGAAAAATTCTCAAACAAAACACTACGTGAATTCTTGGAACAAGAAGGGATGACCCTCACCAAGGTGAAAGATTCACGTCACGCCATTGTATCATCATCAAAGTCCAAGTTTGATTCCCTGCAACAAAGAGTAGGTGCTTACCGTGATAACAAGCGCAGTAACAAGAAATTTCAGTACATAGAGGATTTTCAATTTCCGGACGGAATGGGAAAACAGGCTCCTTCCATAAGAGAACTGCTTGAGCGCGAGGCTACTTTCCCACTCGATGTTGAAATCATGGAACAATTGCTTCCAAAAGGTACCGATCCGCAGGTGCAGGCTCGTGCCGAAGAGAGGCTGATTGCCCTTATTGAGCAGAATCAAGGTAGAATCCAGGCGAAGCCATATAAACTTTCTGATGGAACACGTATTGTCCGTGCGGAGATTCCTCTTGGTAAACTTGAAGAGATCTCTGGGGATACTATTGTCAGTCATGTTGCGCCGACAGGTTTCTATGCCACCTCACCGATGTATACTGTACAGGCGGGCACTCCAATGACGCTTAATCCCAATGTTTCAATTGACGAACTTCCTATCGTAGCGGTGCTTGATACTGGTGTGGATTTTCCACCGGAACTTGAGCCGCTGGTAGTGGAGCATTGGGTACCTACGGGAGCAGCTCCCGGTGACAAAAAACACGGCACCAATGTGGCAAGTAAGGTCGCTTTTGAGAATCTCGGTGAGCAGCTTGCATCCGGTATTCTAACACCACGGGCAAGGATTATCGACTGTAATATTCGAGGTCTCGATCCGGATTCCAACAAACCGGATCGTCCGGATCTTATTTGTAACAGCACCATGATTGCAAGAATCAAAGAGGCTGTCCTGCGCTATAAAGACATAACCAAAATCTTCAACTTCTCATCAAGCGAGGAGACTCCTATCCAAGGCGACGAAATCAGTATTCTCGGATACGAACTGGATGTCCTTGCCATTCAGTATGGTGTGAAATTTACCATTTCAGCTGGCAATCATTATCTGTATCGTAGTCAGGACTCCCTCGAAGACATCTTGCAAGATGACGACAATAGAATAGCAGCACCAGCAGATTCCATGCTGAATATAGCAGTCGGAGCTATTGTCGGTGCAGAACACAAGGAAGGTTTGAGCCGCCAATATGATGTAGCTCCCTATTCGAGAATCGGTCCGGGCTTCCGAGGTTTCCGTAAACCCGATATTGTATCTCTTGCTGGAACGATGACCAAGGCTGACTTCGTACCACCGGATGAATATGCCATGATGATTGCCAGTGGCGGTCAATGGGCATTTGAGGCGGGTACAAGTTTTACGGCTCCTACTGTTGCGGGAGACCTTGCTGAGATATCACAGTCTGTGCCGAATCAGGATATCCTGATGTCGGAGGCACTTCTCTATCACGGTGCCGAGATGCCTATCAGCGAGGTTGCAAAGAAAAAAATCACAAGGGACGAAAATGCTTTCTATGGCAATCTTTACGGCAGAGGAATATCAAATCCTCTTGTGAGTATGTTTTCTACTGCTCATCGTGTGACCTTCCTCCACAGGGGTACGATGAATAAGAAATTCAAGCAGCATGCCAAGTTTCTCATGCCGAGTGTTTGCGATACGCAGATGGATATGAGCAAGAGAGATAAAAAAATACGAGTGACAGTAACCTGTGTCACACAACCGCCTGTTGATAAAACTAAGGGTGCTGAATATCTCGGAGCATATGTCAACGCATCCCTTCATTCACGAAACAGTAAGGATAATCTTGTTACAAATAATCCGTCAGAATCAGATGGTCGCAAGGAATGGGATACCTGCTTCCACTTCGAGCAGGAATTTTCAAGTTTTCATGGTGGTGATTGGGAAGTATGGCTTGAACTTCATACTCGCTATGATGTGGAGGACGACCAGGAGATTGACTACGCTCTTGCCATAACGATAGAGGATTTAACCGAGTCGCTGCAGCTATACGATGCTGTTGTGAATGAAGCACAGAACCGCTTCCCAGCAGTTCAGCTTATACGTCTTCCTGTTCGCACATAATTTAAAAGAGAACGAGGTGGCCTCTTTGCCAAGAAGTCACCTCGTTAATCTTTAATCTTTGCGCTGGCTTTTCAAGAATGCAATATATTAGTTGACCTGATCAAAGCTGTTTTGACTTATTTTTAAACTAATCATGTATCCATTCCTTCGTCATGTCAAGTTTATATATTAATCATTTTGGTTTATTCAAGAATTATTACAGCAAACAATTAAACCAATTTAATATCTACTCTTATATTTTCTTATCAATATCCCTTGGCTTCTTATTTATTGTGGATTAACAGTGATATATTTCTGATTTTTGCTCCTCGGTTTATCGGGAATTGTCATTTGCAAATCACCGCGATCCAGTAGCGGCCGCAAGTATTTTTGAACAAAGTTTTTTATATCTTTATATCCACAATGTTTCATAATTTCGGTCTTGGAGCGTGGCTCCATGCAGAA
>OCAT01001687.1_pt1 | contig 13459 bp, 10 predicted proteins | sample 1538311 | NCBI WGS metagenome assembly OCAT01 (sample SAMEA2580287, study PRJEB22360) | human gut metagenome | biome: human gut; feature: human-associated habitat; material: faeces | place: Denmark | collected 2008/2010
TTCCGATCGGCGGATGGGGGGGGCGGGATATGTAATAACCGCCGCTGGCTGCATAGGAGCCCATCGACACGATGACGGGTTTCTCGGCACGCAGCAGTTCGATCTCGCGCCAGATGACGTCCGATGCCAGCGCGCTTCCGCCGGGGGAGTTGACGCGCAGCACGACGGCCTTCACCTTCTCGTTGTCGCGCACGCCGGCGATCTTCGCAGCCAGCGTATTGCCGTAAATCTCCTTGCCGTACCCCTCGCCGTCGACGATCTGACCGTCGGCATAGACGACGGCCACCTGGTCGGCGGAGATGTTTTTCAGGTCGGCGCCCACCTGCGCGGCGTAGTCGCCCAGCGTGACGAAGTCGTAATCGTCGGAAACGCCCAGTTCGGCAAAGACATCCTCCATCTGGTCCTCGTAGATCAGACTGTCGACAAGCCCTTTTTCAAGCGCCTCGTCGGGAAGCGCCACCTCCAGTCTGTCGGCCATTTCGTTCAGCGTCTTCAGTTCGATGCCGCGCGCCTCGGCGACGCTTTCGGCGATGACGCCCCACATCGAGCTGACGAGCTGCTGCATCTGTTCGCGGTTGGCGTCGGACATCTTGTCATAGATATAAGGTTCGACGGCGCTCTTGTATTTGCAGGCCGTGGGGCGGAACACTTCGGCCTTGAGGTCGAGTTTGTCCAGCAGCCCCTTGTAGAACATCAGGTTCATCGACAGTCCGGCCCACTCCATCATGCCCTCGGGCTGCATGTAGATCTTGTCGGCGACCGAAGCCAGGTAATAGCCGCCCTGCGAATAGGTTTCGTTGTAGGCGACGATGAATTTGCCGCTCTGCTTGAACTCCACGAGCGCCTCGCGCAGCTCCTCCAGGATCGCCGAACCGGTTACGCCCCCCGTGCCGTTCATCCGCAGGTAGATGCCCTTGATGCGGTCGTCGTCACGCGCGGCTTCGAGGGCGCGGAGCGCCTTCAGGAGCGGAAGCTGCCGCTGGGTCTGGAGCGTCATCAGGTCGAGACCCGCCAGCGGATCGGACGACGGGGCGTCGGTCAGCACCTCCGAGAAGTCGATCTTCAGGATCGACTCGGGATGCACCGCCACACTTTTCTCCATCGAGCCGGCAATGCCCAGCAAAATGAAAATCCAAAGGAAAAACACCAGGAACGTCCCCACGACGACCGCGAGAAGCCCTGCCAGAAAAGTCTTGATAAAATTCATAGTTCGCTCTATTTTATTGTTGTCTTCTTCCGTATGTTGTCGCAAATATAGCGATTTTATACGAAAAACAAATAAAATTTATCGTTTTTCGATAAAATAATTAGACATACTATATATATTCTCCAAAATATACGTTATCTTTGGTGGCGTAACGACACTTTTATCTGCCGGAGCGTTTTACCGAACCCCATGCGATTCGGTTTTAAGCCCGTTCCGCTTTTTCATATTTTTGCCGAAAAGAAACTGAATACGACAATGGAAGAAAAAATCAAACGCCTGCTCGCATCGGTCGTCCACCCGGAAACCGGACAGGACATCGTTTCGAGCGGATTTATCGAACATACGGCGTCCGCCGAAGGCAAAGTCACCGTCGTGCTGCGCTTCGCCAAGGCCCGCGACCCGTTCGCCGTGAAGATCAAGAACCAGGCCGAATCGCTTTTGCGCGAGGCGTTTCCGGGCGCGGAGGTGCTCGTCGTGATCAAGGAGGGCGGGGCGGCTCCGCGTCCCGAACCCAAATTGAAGACCACCACGGGCGGCATCGCCAGGGTAATCGCCGTCGCCTCGGGCAAGGGTGGGGTAGGCAAGTCCACCGTCACGGCCAACCTGGCCATCGCCCTGCGGAACATGGGTTTCCGCGTCGGCGTCCTCGATGCGGACATCTACGGACCGTCGCAGCCCAAAATGTTCGGCGTGGAAGGGTACATGCCCGAAGCCGTCGCCGAGGACGGGGTGGACCACATCGTCCCGGCCGAATCAATGGACGTAAAGCTCATGTCGATCGGCTTCTTCATCAAACCCACCGACGCGCTGCTGTGGCGCGGCGCAATGGCTGTCAGCGCCCTCAAACAGATGATTCACCAGACCCGGTGGGGGACGCTGGACTTCCTGCTCACGGACCTCCCTCCCGGCACGGGCGACGTGCATCTGTCGATCATTGGCGAACTGAAAATCGACGCCGCGGTGATTGTCTCGACGCCGCAGCAGATCGCCGTGGCCGACGTCGTGCGCGGCGTGGAGATGTTCCGCAACGAAAACGTCAACATCCCCGTGGCGGGCATCGTCGAGAACATGGCGTGGTTCACGCCCGCCGAACTGCCCGAAAACCGCTACTACATCTTCGGCCGCGGCGGGGCACGCGCATACGCCGAAAAAAACGGGGTGGAGTTCCTGGGAGAAATACCTATCATCCAGTCGATTATGGACGGAGCAGACGCAGGGACGCCGGCAGCGGGAATTGATTCCCGCGTCGAGGAACACTACCGCGGGATCGCCGAAAAGATTGTCGGCAAAGTGATGAAAAACGGTTGACAACTTGTCGAAAACCGCGTTGATAACCGATGAAAAAGAATGAAAAGTCGAAGCTGAAAAATTTGCTTTTCGAAAAAGAGAACGGGTATAAAAATCTTTTCGCCGAAACCAAAAATAGTTTTAAGAAGTTGTCATACCCGGAAAAGGGATGAAACCGGAAGAGAATGTTTAAAACAAAAGGCTGTCGATATGTCGACAAACTGTTTCAACAATTGTCGATTGTTTTTATATTCTTTTGATTTTGAATCAATTAAAATTTGAAATAAGAAACAATGAAAATAAAAAGTGTTGATTGGAAAATAACACTTCCACTTGTCAACAGTATCAACAGCTATTATATCTATTCTTCTTTTTATTATTTAAATTAATTAAAGGAATAAAAATAAAAAATGAACGTGGAAAACTCCTCCGAGCTCAGCCGCCGCATCGGGGATCTCAAGCGCGAGAAAAACGCCGTGATCCTGGCGCACTACTATACGACGCCCGAGGTGCAGGCCGTCGCCGATTTTCTGGGCGACTCGCTCGCCCTCTCCGTCCGGGCGCAGTCGGTCGACGCCGACATCATCCTCTTCGCCGGAGTGCACTTCATGGCCGAGACCGCCAAGGTCCTCTGCCCCGAAAAGAAGGTGCTGATCCCCTGTCCCGAGGCGGGGTGCTCGCTGGCCGAGTCGTGCGACGCCGGGGAATTCGCGGCTTTCAAGGCCGCGCATCCCGGTCACACGGTCGTCTCCTATGTGAACACCACGGTCGGCGTGAAGGCGCTGACCGACATCTGTTGCACGTCGTCCAACGCGCTGAAGGTCGTGGAGTCGATTCCCGCCGACCAGCCCGTGATTTTCGCTCCCGACCGCAATCTGGGTTCCTATATCCAGAAGCTCACCGGGCGTCGGAACATGGTGCTGTGGGACGGAGCGTGCCACGTCCACGAGGAGTTTTCGCTCGAAAAACTGCTGACGCTCAAACGGGAGCATCCGGCGGCGAAGGTCGTCGTGCACCCCGAGTGCCGGGCCTATATCGTCGAAGTGGCCGACTATGTGGGTTCCACGGCGGGGATACTCGAATATTGCGGCCGGAGCGACGCGCAGGAGTTCATCGTGGTGACCGAGGCGGGAATCCTCGCCGAGATGAAGAGGCGTTATCCGGAAAAAGAGTTCATCCCGGCGCCTCCCGACGACGAGACGTGCGGATGCAACGACTGCAAGTATATGAAGATGGTGACGCTGGAGAACATCTGCGCGTGCCTTGAGAACGAATCGCCCGAGATCGTGCTCGACGACGAGGTGCGCCGGGCGGCGGAGCGGTCCATTCTGAATATGATCAATGTCAAATAATCTGAAGCGATTACATACGATTAATCTTTAATGCACTTTATGAAGAAAATCTTTTTACTGCTCGCCGCAGCGTGCGTCACGCTCTCGGCGGCGGCGGACGAGGGCATGTGGATGCTGCCCTATCTCCAGAAAATGAACAGCAAGGACATGAAGGCCCGCGGATGCAAACTCTCGGCCGAGGAGATTTACAGCATGAACAACTCTTCGCTCAAGGACGCCATCGTCATTTTCGGCGGCGGATGCACGGGTGAGATCGTTTCGCCCGACGGACTGCTGTTCACCAATCACCACTGCGGTTACGGGTCGATCCAGTCGCTTTCGTCCGTGGAGCACGACTACCTCAAGAACGGTTTCTGGGCCATGTCGCGCGCCGAAGAGCTGCCGGCTCCGGGACTCAAGGTGCGCTTTATCCGCCGGATCGTCGATGTGACGCCGGACGTGCTGGGCGCCGTGCCCGACATCGCCGGCGGCGGGGAGCGGGAAGAGCTGGTCGCCGGACAGGTGAAGGCCGTTTCGGAACGCCTCGCCGGGGAGAATCCCGGTATGGATGTCGAGATCAAGTCCTTTTTCGGGGGCAACCAGTATTTCGCCTTCGTGATCGAGGTCTTCAGGGACGTCCGCCTGGTCGGTGCGCCTCCCACATCGATCGGCAAGTTCGGCGGCGACACCGACAATTGGATGTGGCCGCGTCATACGGGCGATTTCTCGGTCTTTCGCGTCTATGCCGGACCGGACAACAGGCCGGCGGATTATTCGCTCGAAAACCGCCCTTACAAGGCTGAAAAGTTCCTGAAGATTTCGCTCGGCGGTTACGACGAGGGGGATTTCGCGATGATCATGGGTTTCCCGGGGTCGACGCAGCGTTACATGACCTCCTACGAGATCGACCGTCTGCTCGAAGTGGAAAACCCGCAGCGCATCTTCATCCGCGGCGAGCGGCAGGCCATTCTGAAGGAGGACATGGCCGCCAGCGCCAAGGTCCGCATTCAGTACGCTTCGAAGTACGCCCAGTCGTCGAACTACTGGAAGAACTCGATCGGCAAGTCGCGCGGTATCCGCCGGCTCGACGTGAAGGGCCGCAAGCAGGAGCAGGAGGCGGCTTTCACCGCCTGGGCGGCGAAGAACACGCTGCCTACGGAAGGTTATTCGAACGCTCTGAACCTGATCCGCGAATCGGTGGAGGAGACGGCCCCCTATTTCGCTTCGAGCCAGTACTTGAGCGAGGCGATAGGCCGTTCGGTGGAGATTCTCGCACCGGCGCGCCTGGCCGTTTCGAAGAAGGGCGGGGAGCTGACCGAGGCGCTGAAAGCGTTCTACAAGGACTACAACATGCCGACCGACCGGCGCGTGGCGAAGCGGATGTTCCGGATCGTCGGGGAGAACTGCAAGGAGCTGCCTTCGGTGTTCGCCGAGGTGATCGGCAAGCGGTTCGGCGGCGATACGGACGCCTATGTGGATTATCTCTACGACAATTCGGTGTTCGCCGACGAGCGGAAGGCGCTGGCTGCGGCCGCCGCCGGAACGGACGTTTCGAACGATCCCGCCGTGCTGCTGAACAAATCCTATACGGCGAAAATGCGGGAACTGGCGGCGGCGCAGCTGGCCGGGAAGCGGAAATTCGCCGACGGACAGCGGCTCTACATTGCGGGGCTGATGCGCATGCAGCCGAACAAGGCCTGGGCTTCGGACGCCAATTTCACACTCCGTCTGACCTATGGGCGCGTGCTGCCCTACGATCCGGCAGACGGCATTCACTATAACTACTATACGACGCTCAAGGGCGTGATGGAGAAGGAGAATCCGCAGAATCCAACGGAGTTCACCGTTCCCGCCCGCCTCAAGGAGTTGTATGCGGCGAAGGATTTCGGCCGTTACGCCAACGAACGGGGAGAGCTTCCCGTGGCGTTCCTGGCCGACTGCGACATCACGGGCGGCAACTCCGGTTCCCCGGTGCTGAATGCCAAAGGGACGCTGTTGGGACTGGCATTCGACGGTAACTGGGAGGCCATGTCGGGCGATGTGGCGTTCGAACCCGAATTGCAGCGGACGATTGCCGTGGACGTGCGTTACGTGCTGTTTGTTATCGACAAATTCGCCGGAGCCGGATGGCTGCTCGACGAATTGCAGTTCGAATAAAGGCCGGATTTTCCGGTGAGATCGAGAAGGCGTGCCCGGCGGGTGCGCCTTCTTTTCTTTAAACCTTTCACAAAATATGTGCTTTTCGTTCCCGATTCTCTTAAAAATTAGTAATTTTGACAAAAATTAGTAATACTGTATCTATTTTACATTTATGGCAAAAGAGTTCAAACGCTACCTCGTGACATCGGCGCTCCCTTATGCGAACGGTCCGGTACATATCGGCCATCTGGCTGGAGTTTACATACCTTCGGACATTTATACGCGTTACCTGCGGCTTCGGGGGCGCGACGTGATTTCGGTCTGCGGATCGGACGAACACGGCGTACCCATCACGATCAAGGCCCGCAAGGAGGGCGTGACGCCCCAGCAGATCGTGGACCGTTACCACGCGCTGATCAAAAAATCGTTCGAGGGGCTGGGCATGTCGTTCGACATCTATTCGAGGACCTCGTCCAAGACCCACGCCGAGACGGCGTCGGCCTTTTTCCGGAAACTTTACGACGAAGGCAAGTTCATCGAAAAGACATCAATGCAGTATTACGACGAGGAGGCGCAGACCTTCCTGGCCGACCGGTATATCGTGGGGACCTGTCCCAAGTGCGGCAACGACCGCGCTTACGGCGACCAGTGCGAGAAGTGCGGCTCTACCCTTTCGCCCGACGAACTGATCGACCCGCACAGCGCCGTGTCGGGTTCCGTACCCGTGAAGCGGGAGACGAAACACTGGTACCTGCCGCTGGACCGTTACGAGGAATTCCTCCGCGAATGGATTCTGGACGGGCACAAGGAGTGGAAAACGAACGTCTACGGGCAGTGCAAGAGCTGGCTCGACGGAGGTCTTCAGCCGCGTGCCGTGAGCCGCGACCTCGACTGGGGCATCCCGGTTCCCGTCGAGGGGGCCGAGGGCAAGGTGCTCTATGTGTGGTTCGACGCTCCTATCGGTTATATATCTGCTACAAAGGACCTTACGCCCGATTGGGAACATTATTGGAAGTCGGAGGACACCAAGATGGTCCACTTTATCGGCAAGGATAACATCGTCTTCCACTGCATTGTCTTCCCGTCGATGCTCAAGGCCCACGGCGACTATATCCTGCCCGAAAACGTGCCGGCCAACGAGTTCCTGAACCTCGAAGGCGACAAGATTTCGACCTCGCGCAACTGGGCCGTATGGCTGCACGAGTACCTCGAGGAGTTCCCCGGCAAGGAGGATGTCCTGCGCTATGTGCTCTGCGCCAATGCTCCGGAGACAAAGGACAACGACTTCACGTGGAAGGATTTCCAGGCCCGCAACAACAACGAACTGGTGGCTGTGCTGGGAAATTTCGTCAACCGGGCGCTGGTGCTGACCCAGAAATACTACGGCGGCAAGGTTCCGGCATGCGGTGAACTGACCGATTACGATCGTCAGTCGATCGCGGAGGGTGCCGGCGGAAAGGCCTCGCTCGGAGGAAATATCGAAAATTACCGTTTCCGCGAGGCGCTGAAGGACGCCATGAACATCGCGCGCATCGGCAACAAATACCTGGCCGACACCGAACCGTGGAAGGTCGTGAAGACCGATCCGGCGCGTGTGGAGACGATTCTCAACATCGCTTTGCAGATCACGGCCAACACGGCCATCGCCATCGAGCCGTTCATGCCCTTCTCCGCGGAGAAGATCCTCCGGATGCTGGCTGTCGGTAAATTCGGCTGGGAACGCCTCGGTGCAATGGACCTGATTCCGGCGGGACACGCCATCGGGGAACCTGCTCTGCTGTTCGAAAAGATCGAGGACGACGTGATTCAGCGTCAGCTGGATAAACTTGCGGCGACCAAAGCAGCCAATGAAGCCGCTGAAGTTGCTCAAAATGTTGAACCTCAAAAAGATACGATTCAATTCGATGATTTTCAGAAAATGGATATTCGCGTTTCGACGATTCTGGCGGCCGAAAAAGTCGCCAAAACGAAGAAATTGCTGAAACTGACGATTGATACGGGTATCGACAAACGCGAGATAGTTTCGGGAATCGCCGAACATTTCACGCCCGAAGAGTTGGTCGGACAGCAGGTGCTCGTCCTGGTGAATCTCGCTCCGCGCGAACTGAAGGGTATTCTTTCGAACGGTATGATTCTGATGGCGGAGGATGCTTCCGGAAAACTGCGCCTGCTGCAACCCGGCGAGGCGACCCACAACGGGGCTGTTGTGGGTTGATCGTTGATATAGCTAATTTTCGATAAATCTTTTAAAAACATAGGATATGGAAAATACAGATTGGAGCGCTTTGGGCTTCGACTATCGCAAAACCGATTACAATGTTCGCTACTCCTTTGCCGACGGGAAATGGAGCGATATGGTGGTTACCGATGACGAATATATCCAGATGCATATGTCGGCTTCATGCCTGCACTACGGCATCGAACTTTTCGAGGGTCTCAAGGCCTTCCGCGGTGTAGACGGGAAAGTGCGTCTTTTCCGCGTTGCCGACAATGCGCGGCGTCTCCAGTCCTCGGCGAAACGCTTGTGCTTGCCGGTTCCTTCGATTGAAATGATCGTCGATGCCTGCATCGAGGTCGTCAAGCGCAACGAGCGTTTCGTTCCTCCCTACGGTACGGGAGCTTCGCTCTATCTGCGTCCGGTGATGTTCGGAACGACGGTCGGATTGGGCGTGAAACCGGCCAGGGAAGCCCTGCTGATCGTCTACTGTTCGCCCGTCGGAGCCTATTTCAAATCGGGAATCAAACCGATTCGGGTTGCTATCGACCGGGAGCAGGACCGCGCTGCTCCACGTGGAACAGGCGATGTGAAGGTCGGAGGCAACTATGCGGCCAGCCTGTTGTCGGGTGAAAAGGGACATGAAATGGGTTATTCGAATATCATGTACCTCGATGCTGCCGAGCATAAATACATTGAAGAGTGCGGAGCTGCCAATTTCTTCGGTATCAAGGATGGCAAGTATATCACGCCGAAGTCGCCTTCGGTTTTGCCGTCGATTACCAACATGAGCCTTCGTCAGATTGCACGCGATATGGGTTTGGTTGTTGAGGAGCGTCATATTCCGGTCGAGGAGTTGGAATCTTTCGAGGAGTGCGGCGCCTGCGGAACGGCAGCGGTTATCTCCCCTATCGGATATATTTACGATATGCAGACCGAAAAATCGTATGATTACGGCGACGAGGTAGGAAAGAACTGCATGGAACTCTATACGCGCTTGCAGGATATTCAGTATGGTCGTGCGGAGGATAAATACGACTGGTGTACGGTTGTGCTGTAAAATAGCGAAATATTGATATTAAAAAGCCACTCCTTCGGGAGTGGCTTTTTAATATTGGTTGTTTTGTGTGGGTATCCGGTGTGTTTTTCTTGCGCTTGTTCCACGTGGAACATTATACCCTATCGCCCGAATTTTACAAGCAATACATTGACGTCGGCAGGTGAAACTCCGGGAATCCGTGATGCCTGACCAATCGTTTCGGGTCGGATGCGCGAGAGTTTCTGCCGGGCCTCGATGGTCAGAGCATTCATTGAATGAAAATCGAAATTTTCCGGAATTCGGATGTTTTCGAGGCGTCGCAATTTCTCTGCGATGAATTTTTCGCGTTCGATATATCCTTTATACTTGATTTGGATTTCCGCCTCTTCGATCGCTTCGGGAGTTATTTCGTTTGCCGCGATGAATTTCCGCAGTTTGGGCAGTGCGTTTTGCAGCGAATCGAATGTGACGTTATTGCGCATCAGAATGTCGTAAAGCTTTCTTCCCTGCGATAAAGGCTCTGAATCGACCGATTTTAAATAGTCGTTAATTTCGGCTGCTTTGACACTCTGTTCGCGGGCGAATGAAATAAGCGATTCTACGAGTGTGTTTTTTTTGGTGAAATGATCGTATTGTTTTTGCGAAATCAGACCTATTTTGTATCCCAGCGGAGTCAAACGGATGTCGGCGTTGTCCTGTCGGAGCAGAATGCGATATTCGGCCCGGGAGGTGAACATGCGATAGGGTTCGTCGACGCCTTTGGTCACCAGGTCGTCGATCAGTACGCCGATATAGGCTTCGTCGCGTTTCAGAACGACCGGACTCTCCCCTTTCATTGCCCGGTGGGCATTGATGCCCGCTATCAGGCCCTGCGCCGCCGCTTCCTCATATCCTGTCGTACCGTTGACCTGCCCGGCGAAGTAAAGACCCGAAACCAGTTTCGTTTCGAGTGAATGGTGCAACTGTGTAGGCGGAAAATAGTCGTATTCGATGGCGTATCCGGGCCGGAAAATGTGCAGATCCTCGAATCCGCGGATTTTGTGCAGGGCTTTCCATTGAACTTCCCAGGGCAGAGACGACGAAAAGCCGTTCAGGTAATATTCATTGGTCGAACTGCCTTCGGGTTCCAGGAAGAGCTGGTGCTGGTCTTTGTCGGCAAAGGTGCGGAGTTTGTCCTCGATCGACGGGCAGTAGCGCGGACCGATGCCGCAGATCGTACCGTTGAACAGCGGCGACCTGTCGAATCCGGTGCGGAGGATGTCGTGAACCTCTTTCGAAGTGTAGACCAGAAAGCAGGGAAGCTGCTCTTTGATCGGTTTCGTTTCGGGTGAAAAGGAGAATTTGGCGGGGTTTTCGTCGCCGTATTGTGGTTCGAGGATTTCGAAATCGATGGTCCGGGCGTCGAGGCGCGCCGGGGTTCCGGTCTTCATGCGTCCGGTCTCGAAACCGATGGCCCGGAGACTCTCCGTAATGCCGTGCGAAGCGGCGTCCCCCGCCCTGCCGCCCTCGGCGTGCGAGGCTCCGCAGTGCATCACTCCTCCGAGGAATGTGCCGGAGGTGAGTATGACTTTCCGGCAGGAAAATTCGACGCCCATGCGGGTCCGAACGCCCCGGATGGCGAGTTTTCCGGCGGCCGACGGTGCATTTCCCGGGCGCAAGACCGGAACTCGGATCTGAATCCGCATCCGATTCGGCTGCCGAAGAAATCGTGCCGGGCGCGGAATTGAACGACGTTGTGGTTTCGTCGGGCAGATTGTCCGACGGCGCCGCGTTTGTTTCCGGAGCCGGGGCGAACAGCAGTTCGGTCGCGGCGTCCTGCCAGATATAGAGGTTCCAGGTGTTTTCGAGCGTGCGACGCCACTCCTCCGAAAAACGGGTTTTGTCGCATTGCGCCCGGGGGCTCCACATTGCCGCACCCTTCGACCGGTTGAGCATCCGGAACTGAATGGTCGTGAGGTCGGTGATACGGCCCATTTGGCCGCCTAATGCGTCTATCTCTCTGACAATCTGACCTTTGGCTACTCCTCCGACTGCCGGGTTGCACGACATGGCAGCCAGTTTGGCCATGTCCATCGTGAGCAGCAGCGTGCGCGAGCCGAGCCGTGCGGCGGCCGAGGCGGCTTCGCATCCGGCGTGTCCTCCGCCGATGACGATAATGTCGTAATCGAGTGTCATTCGTTATTTGTTTTGTCTGTTTTCGGATCTGTCTCCCGGAGTGGTACGGCTCCGGAAATCAACGCTTCGAAGTCGGTTTCGTCCCACTCCACCTCGCTCTCGTCGGGCAGTTCCAGCGAGTGAAAGTCGATCATATCCATCTCAAGTCCTGTTTCAAAGGGAACATAAAGCGACTGAAACCGTTCTGTTTTCCGGTCATTGCTGAAGGCGAACACAGCCATCCTGCACACGGTGTCCACAAGGTATATGTCCACCCGGTCGATGCCGGCGTCTCCGGCCGTTGTCCGGAGGCGGTAATGCGTCGGGGCGATGCGTTCCGCCGCGCTGATGCGTGAGGGCCGCGGGCCGTCCATTGTCTGACGGACGAAAAGCGAATCCGAAATCCACACCGGATAGGGATTGAAACAGTTTACGTAGTAGCTCCCCCGGAAAGAGCGGACCGGCGTCCAGCTGTGCGGAAGTCCGGCCAGCGCCGCATGGTGTGCAAGCGGCCCGGGACGGCGTTTCTTGAGCGTGTGCAGCAGGTCGGTGAAATCCTTCCATGCCGACTCGTTCTGCGGCGAAAGGCTTGCAAAATTGGGAATGTCGTTCGGCTGCGGACCTTTTCGGATAAAGACCTTATAGCGGTTCGTGTCGCTGCCGATAAGGTACTCGTGGACGAAGAGAAACGTCGTGTCGTTCTCCGCGAAGGGTCCCCACCGTTTGCTGCTGCCGTCGCTGCCGGTCCAGGTACGGGATGCGGCGAGCGGAGACCTCTCCCCTGCCGGCGTCTCCTCTCCTGTCGGCTCCGGCGTGGAAACGGCGGTTTCGGACGTGCCGTCGCCGGCGGAAGCCTTGTCTGCGGCGTCTCCGGCCGTGCGGCGGCCCGTACATCCGGCCAGCAGGAGAGCCGCGAGGACGGTCGCTGCGATAAATCGGGCGTGTTTCATCGCGGTCACTGCCGGGGGTCCTCCCAGAATTTCAGGTATTTGTCCTCCTTTCGATGCATCTGTGCATTGGTGCGGGGCGTTTTGTCGCCCTGCCCGCAGAGGTGCAGCACCCCGTGGACCACTACCCTGCGCATCTCCTGCAAGGTCGTCGCGCCGTACTGGCGGGCGTTGTCGGCAACGGTCTCGACGTCGATGAAGATGTCGCCCGAGACGATCCGTGCGTCTTTGCGGTCGCTGTAATCGAACGTGATGACGTCGGTGAAGTAATCGTGCCCGAGGTATTGGCGGTTCATCTCCAGCAGCCGCTGCGCCGAGCAGAAAATATAGGTGACGTCGCCCAGCGCGTAGCCCTCCCCTGCGGCCACTTCGTGCAGCCATCGTGCCGTGAGGCGCTTTTGCGGGAGTCGGTAGGTGCAGTCGTCGGTAAAGTATCTGACAGCCATTTTTTTTCGTTGTTGTTATGTCGTTGTCCGTCCCGGGGCGGACGGCGTGCCGGCCACCGCACGGAACCGCATGAAACGGCGGTTTTATTTTCGGAAACACTCCTCCGCCCGCATCTTCTGTCCGGGGTTGGGCGGGTAGATGCCGAAGACGAGTTTGTATTCGGTTTCCATCGTCATCACGTTGACCGCCGAGCCGATGGTCCCTATCTGTGCGTTTCTTGCCACTTTCTGGCCCTTCTCGACGCAGATCGTCCCCATGTTGGCATAGGAGGTTATGTATTCGCCGTGAGCGACGTAAACGTCGTATTTGTTGGTGATGCGGTTGCGCTTCACGTCGACGACCTTGCCGTCGTAGATCGAGATGACGTGCGCTCCCTTCGGACCGGTGATCTCGGCCATGTTCTCCTTGTAGCGCTTCACGCGTCCGGCAGTCACCGGGAGACGCAGCCCGGAGGTTTTCGCCGAGAACGAGGCGCCCTCGGTGTTGCCCTTGGTCAGCTTGCGCAGTTCGCCGATGGCCACGTCGAGCTGCTGCTCCTGTGCGATTTTGCGTTGCAGGGCCGTCTTTTCCTTCTGCGACATCGACCGGATGCTGGCCTTGGCGTTGCGGGCGTCGCGCTGGAGTTTCTCGCGCTGCGCCGAGAGGCTGCGCGTCACCGAGTCGAGCGACCGCTTGCGGCGGTCGAGCGTCTCC
>OCAT01001715.1_pt1 | contig 13278 bp, 8 predicted proteins | sample 1538311 | NCBI WGS metagenome assembly OCAT01 (sample SAMEA2580287, study PRJEB22360) | human gut metagenome | biome: human gut; feature: human-associated habitat; material: faeces | place: Denmark | collected 2008/2010
TGCTGCCGTATCTCGAGAAACTGAACATCAGGGACATGAAGGCCAAGGGTTTCAAACTGTCGGCCAAAGACATTTACAACTTGAACGGAGACGCGATCAAAGATGCGATCGTAATTTTCGGGAACGGCTGCACCGGCGAGATCGTTTCGGACCGGGGACTGCTGCTGACGAACCACCATTGCGGATTCGATGCGATCCAGAGCCACAGCAGCGTCGAGCACGACTACCTGAAGAACGGTTTCTGGGCGATGTCCGATCAGGAGGAGATTCCTACGCCGGGTCTGACCGTGACGTTCATTCGCCGGATCAGCGACGTTTCGGATCGTATTCTGCCTCAGTTGAGCGACACGCTGTCGGAGAAGGACCGCGAAGCGAAGGTGGCGGAGATCGTCGAGCGGATCAAGAAAGAGACCGAGCTCGACAACGAGCATCAGGAAGTGGAGATTCAGGACTTTTTCGGCGGAAACCAGTATCTGATGTTCGTCAAGGAGATATTCAAGGACGTTCGTCTGGTGGGAGCTCCTCCTTCCTCGATCGGTAAGTTCGGCGGCGATACCGACAACTGGATGTGGCCGCGCCATACGGGCGACTTTTCGGTTTTCCGCGTCTATTCGGACCGCGACGGGCAACCGGCCGAATACAGCAAGGATAACGTGCCTTACGCCGCTCCGGCCCATCTGACCGTTTCGCTGAAAGGGTACAAGCCGGGGAGCTTCGCGATGATCATCGGCTTTCCGGGATCGACCGAGCGCTATAAGACTTCCTATGAGATCGACTACACGTTGGGCACGGACAATCCGAACCGCATTTTCATTCGCGGCGAGCGTCAGAAACTGATGATGGAGGACATGCTGGCCAGCGACGAGGTTCGCATCCAGTATGCGTCGAAGTATGCCATGTCGTCGAATTACTGGAAAAACTCGATCGGCGAGAGCCGCGGACTGAAAAAGCTGAAGGTGCGCGATACGAAGCTCGCTACCGAGAAGCGTTTCACCGAGTGGGTCAACGCCGATCCCGCCCGTAAGGAGAAGTACGGCGAGGCGCTGCCGCTGATCAGGAAGGCCGTCGAGGGCCGGGCCCCGTATATGGACCGTTTGCAGTATTTTTCCGAAACGCTGCTGCGCGGCACCGAGATCATTCAGGCCGCAGGCATCGCCCGGCCTTTGGTCGGCAAGGATAACCGGCTCGACTCGTCGAAGCTCGAGAGCGTGAAGAAAAAGCTGGAGGCCTTTTATAAGGATTACAGTCCTTCGACCGACCGCAAGATCGCCAAGCGGATGTTCGGAATTCTGCGCGACAGCATCGCGCCCGAGCATTTGCCCAGCAGCTTCGTCGTGATCGAGGAGCAGTTCGGCGGCGACGCGGATGCCTATGTGGACTATGTTTACGACAACTCGGCGTTCGCCGACCGGAGCCGTGCCGAGGCGCTGCTCGCTTCTCCGACCGTCGAGGCGCTGCTCAACGATCCGGCCTATAAAATGCGTCGTGAGGTAGTGAAGACCTATAACGCGCTGATAGATCCGATCAATTCGTTCAGCGAGGACTTCGCACGGGGTCACCGGTTGTATGTCGCCGGGCTGATGGAAATGGATGCCGACAAGGTGTTCTACCCGGATGCGAACTTCACGATGCGGCTGACCTACGGGCAGGTACTGCCCTACGAGCCCCAGGACGCTGTCAGCTATAACTATTTCACGACGCTCGACGGCGTGATCGCCAAGGAAGATACGGAGAATGCCTATGAATTTTCCGTGCCCGAAAAGCTCAAGGAGCTGTACCGGACGAAGGATTACGGACCGTATGCCGAGAAGGGCGTATTGCACGTCGGGTTTATCAGCAACAACGACATTACGGGCGGCAATTCGGGCAGTCCGGTGATGAACGCCAAAGGTCAGCTGATCGGTTTGGCTTTCGACGGAAACTGGGAGGCCATGAGCGGCGACATAGCGTTCGAGCCCGCGTTGCAGCGAACGATCAGCGTCGATATACGTTACGTGCTTTTCATTATCGACAAGTATGCCGGCGCTACCCGGCTGATCGACGAAATGACGATCGTCCGCTAATGAGAAAACCGGTGCCGGACGACGGGCGCTTTATGAAAGACGAAGGTACGGAACCATTTCCGTACCTTCGTTGTTTTCCGGAAGGTTCGCTTTTCCTTGACTGTCTTCTTCTGTTTTTCCGTTGCGGGCGTAGGGAATCCGATAGGTTCCGATCTTGGAAAGAGGCTCGGCGGTGGGTCCGTACCGGCCGGTTTCGGGTTTTCCGGCTTTGTAAAAACGGACTGCGGGCCGGGCGCAGAGTCGAACTCGTTCGGACCGTGCCGAGGCGTGGCGTGTGTTGCGGATTGAAAATCCAAAACAGGCTTTATGGGTTCTTTCCCGTTTTGTCTTTTTCGCCAGGCGTTCGGAAAGGCGCGGCTCCGGATTTTCCGATCGTGCGTTTTTTTGGAAAATAACATTAATTTTGCGACGTAGCTGCTTTTTGGAAAAGACGGGAGGTATTGGCGCCGGGCATGTCCGGGACCCTTGTCGTTCACTTTGCGGCTGAAACCCTATTTGATCGAACCATGAGCAATCCGAACGAAACGGCGGCATCGGTGGAGAGGCCCCTGAATTTTCTGGAAGAGATTATCGAGGAAAGTATCGCACGCGGCGACAAGCGTGTCCAGACTCGCTTTCCGCCGGAGCCCAACGGCTATCTGCACATAGGGCATGCCAAGAGTATTTGCCTGAACTTCGGCTTGGCCAAGAAATACGGCGGCTTGTGCAATCTGCGCTTCGACGATACGAATCCGGTCAAGGAGGACGTCGAGTACGTCGATTCGATCAAGGAGGACGTGCGCTGGCTCGGATTCGAGTGGGCCGGCGAACACTATGCGTCGGACTATTTCGATCAGTTGTACGAGTGGGCCAAGGAGCTGATAAAAAAAGGACTCGCCTATGTGGACGATCAGACGCAGGAGCAGATTCGCCAGACTCGCGGCACGGTGACCGTGCCGGGTACGGAAAGCCCGTGGCGGAACCGGTCCGTCGAAGAGAATCTCGATCTGTTCGAGCGGATGCGCGCGGGCGAGTTCGGCGACGGGGAGAAAGTGCTTCGGGCTAAGATCGACATGGCGCATCCGAACATGCTGCTGCGCGATCCGATCATGTACCGCATTTTGCATTCCGAGCATCACCGTACGGGGAACAAGTGGTGTATCTATCCGATGTACGACTACGCCCATGGCGAGAGCGATTCGATCGAGCGGATCACGCACTCGATCTGCACGCTCGAGTTCGACGTGCACCGTCCGCTATACGACTGGTTTATCGAGAAGCTCGGGATTTTTCCGAGCCACCAGTACGAGTTCGCGCGGCTGAATCTGACCTATACGATGATGAGCAAGCGCAAGCTGCTTCAGTTGGTGCAGGAAGGTATCGTGACGGGCTGGGACGATCCCCGGATGCCGACGATCAGCGCGCTCCGCCGTCGGGGCTATACCCCCGAGAGCATTCGTATGTTCGCCGACAAGGTGGGCGTAGCCAAGCGCGACAACGTGATCGATTTGGGGCTGCTCGAGTTCTGCGTGCGCGAGGACCTGAACAAGCGCGCCGAACGGCGCATGGCGGTGCTCGATCCGCTGAAAGTAGTCATTACGAACTATCCCGAGGACAGGCAGGAAACCGTCGAATGCGTCAATAATCCCGAGGACGAGTCGGCCGGACGCCGCGGGGTGCCTTTCGGCCGCGAGATATGGATCGAGCGGAGCGATTTCATGGAGAATCCTCCGAAAAAGTACTATCGCTTGTCGCCGGGCGGCGAGGTTCGCCTGCGCTATGCCTATCTGATCCGGTGCGACGAGGTGATCCGCGACGCGGAAGGCCGCGTGACGGAGCTCCGGTGCACGTACGATCCGGAGTCGGCCGGCGGAAAGTCGTCCGACGGCCGGCGGGTGAAAGGCGTGATTCATTGGGTTTCGGCAGCGCATGCGGTTCGGGCCGAGGTCCGTTTGTTCGACCGGTTGTTCACGCGCGCGAGTCTCGACGATCCGGAGGAGGGCAAGACCTTTTTGGATTACTTGAACCCCGAGTCGCTGCGCAAGGTAACCGGCTATCTGGAGCCGTCGCTCGCCGAGGCTTCCGTGGGCGACAAGTTTCAGTTCGAACGGACGGGCTATTTCTGCATGGACCGCGATTCGGCTCCCGGCAGGCCGGTTTTCAACCGGACCGTCACGCTGAAAGACAGTTGGGCCAAAATAGCCGATAAGTAAAAGCTCGGTGCGACTTTCCGGAGATCCGGCCGAACAGGCGGAAACCGGAAGCGTTTTTCGCCGACGGAAACGCTCGGGGCCGTCGATGAGTTGTCGGCGCAGCGAGTGCAAAAGTATACTGACCCAATGAACGAACGTAGAATGTTTCGCATGAACCGGGCGGCCGATCCGGTTTTCCGGCTGTCGCTCGTCTTATTGACTTGTCTTTTCTCTTCGGCCGCGGTTTTCGGCCAGTCCGATTGCCGGATTATCATTACGACGCCCGGGTACGGTTCCATATACCGTTATGCGCCGGAGGAGTTTGCCGCGCAGATGGCCAGCGATTTCAAGATCGAAGGCGTGACGGTGGATTATGCGACTCTTTCGGAAGGTTGCAAACGACTCAAGCTGCATATCGGAAGAAAGGATTTCGTCTTTTCGATCACTTCCCAATCGCCGGTCGCACGCCTGACGTACGACCGGAACCGGCGGCAGTTCAAGGGGATAGGATTCAATTATATCGAGCACGAGGGCGTTCGCTACGAAGCTCCCAGTTTCAAGGGCCTTACGGTCGAGAAGCTCTCCGAAGCATGGCAGCCGCAAATCGAGAGATTGATCGAAAACCGCAGCCTGCTCGAAGAGGGCAAGCCGAACGTATTCCTGCTCGAAGCCGATATCGACGAGCAGGGCAACGTACACAAGATAGTCGAGCTGAACGGGGCGCTCCGGCAATATTCTCAGATATTCATCGACAAACTGTACGACATGGCTGTCAGAGGGTGGCAGCCGGCCAAGAAGGACGGCGTGCCGTTCCGCACGGTATGCCAGTTGAGGTTCGTACTGACGCGGTAGAGAAATTAGGTGATAGGTCGTAAGGCCGCCGGAATTTTCTGGCGGCCGTTTTATTGATTTACTGAAGAACGCATTCGGATGAGGGTGCTTCGCCTATGGCGACTTCGACGGAATTTCTGCGTTACCGTACGGGAGAGGCTTTGATGGTCTGGCCGCCGGTGCAGCGAGTAAAAAAGCTTTGTATCGCAAGCGGAGCCGCGGTTAATTTTCGAGCGGGAGAAGTTCGGACCGATTTCTCCTTTTTTTTGCTTGTTTTAAGCCTTTTTGACAGCTTTTCGGCAGTCGGACGATAAAAGGGTCGTATTCTATTGATAAATGCTTGAAAAGGGCTTTTTTCGGGTTCGGTCGTTCAGTATCTTGTCGGGCTTTGAATTTCGGCGGACATTCGAGAGATCGAAGTGTTTTCCGCCCGATGAAGAATCGGATCGGAAAAACGGATTGCGGTTTCCGTATTTTCGGAGACGGGCAGTAGTATCGGATCATTCCGTTGCTGCTGATCCTTCGGCGAGGTATTTTCCAGGAAAAATCTACCTTTGTACTGTTCGGGTGTCGGGAGAACAACGGAATGAAGGCCCGACCGGAAAACGTATCAATAATCGATTGTTTATGAAAAAATGTTTCTTATGGATGGCGGCTATGGCATTCGTGGCCGTTTTATGGACTGGTTGCGAGGACGATAAGGGCGGAGAGACGCCTCCCCCGCCGCCGACGGAGACGGCGCTTAGTAATCTGAATGGTAACGTGGCGTTGCCGGAAATTGAGTCGGCGCGGCTGGATTATCGGCCCGAACTCAGTACGGCCCGGACGGATACCTATTTTCTGACTTTGTCCGTTTCCGGATTCGATGCTTCGCTCCGGACCGGTCGGGGCGTTCGGTTCGAGCTGAGCGTGGATAAGGGCGGCTCGCCGTTCGGTCGTTATCTGATCGGGGACGGCGGCGAACCTTGCGTGCCCGGCGCTCTCGACGGCGAGGAGCAGCGAGTGCATAGCTGGTACGTCGATGCGAGCGGACAGACCGTCGTAGAGGCTCCCCTTTGCAGCGGGCTGCTCGATCTGACCAAAGTGCTGGGCAAAAAACCGGGAAATACCTATTATCAGGTTTCGTTCACGGCTTATGACGATCAGTCGCCGGCCTATTCGGTGAACGGGAAATTCAGCGGTGACCTGACTGTTTCGCTTCCGGGTTCCGGATCGGAAGAGCCTGCGGCGACTTATGTGTATGCCGGCGTCAGCGGCTACTCGCAGGAAGAGGGATATACGACCTGGGCGATCGATTTCGATAACGAAAATTTCACGAAACATCTCGGTTTCATGTCGATCAATGCCGATCCGGGCATCGCTTTCGAGGAGGGAATTCCTGCGGGACGGTACGTCATTGCGGAAGACGACGAGCCCGGTACGATCACTTGGCCGACTTACGACGATATGGAGGCCGATCTTTCGATGATTTTTCTGGAGTCGGGTACGGTCGATGTGAGCCGCGACGGCGACCGATATACGGTCGTCGTGGATGCGACGGACGAATACGGCGATCCCTTCAGGGCCGATTTCGAAGGAGAGTTCTATTACGAGAACGTAACCGAGAAAAGTTCCGTCGAACCTGTCGAGGCTTATGCGGTATGGTATGGCGCCAAAGAAGGGACGACTTATAATAACTGGTACATTACCTTGGTCGACAACGGTTATCTGACGACGGCCGATGCTGTGGGCAATTACTATTACGGCAACATTCTGCGTTTCGATTTGCTGACCGGCTCGGACCATCTCTATACCGACGGTTTGCCCGAAGGCACTTTCCCCGTTCAGGCTTCCCGCAGCGGCGAGGGCATATGGGGCGGCGAGGGAGCCGACTGTACCTCGTTCCTTGCGGAGTATTTCAGCGGGATTCCTGCCGTCTGCAAGCTGACCGGGGGCGAAGTGACCATTACGCGCGATCAGGAGAGTTACACGATTTCTTTCGACGGAGTCGAAATGTCGGGAGATCGGACGGAGCTTTCCGGAAGTTATAGCGGGAAGGTGCAGTATATCGATGCTACGCAGGAGGAGCCATCGAATTAGTCTTTCCGGACGAATTCGTCTTACGGGATTATTCGACAAGCCGAATCACGGCTTGTCGAATTTTTTTATAGTTTTTCAAAAAGGTTTTAAGTATTTTCATGTTTCGGAATGACTCACAGCCCGGATTTGTTCGAACTTTCGGCCGAAATTTTTCACTTTTTCTTACAGATTTCAGATCGTGTTTCCTCTTCTTGTTCCCTATTAGGGTGTTTTTATATGCGAAAATTGTTTCAGACTCTGGTCCGTAGGCCGGAAATTAACGGCTTTACTTTACTCATGTAATTATGCCGAATGGAAATCATATATTTACATGTTCGCGTCCGGAATTTCTATTTCTGTTAGCCGCGATTTGCGGCCACCTGTTGCGTATCCGATTGCCCTTGCCATGAAGTTTTCTCCGTCGGAAAAGACTTCCTATAGGAAAACCGGAAATATCGGGAACTCGAAAGTCGGTACAGTATAAGAGTATGATTGGGAATATCGATATTCATTTCATTCATTGATGGCGTATAGAATGGCAAGCCTTATGTTCTTCAACAACCGGTCGGAAAGGGTTTGATATTCTTGCTCCAATCCCATGTCTTGTGCCGCGCAGAGCGGGTCATCGTTCCACGATCCCATTCCGCCGAATACATCGGCCAAACTGGCTGCCTCGAAGATTTGAAGTTTTTCATGCGATATCGGCGGCAATTGCAATCCGTATTTTTTATCCGGATATTCTCCGATACCGTCCAGAAGATTTTTCGCAGAATGGAAAATATGGGCAAAACCTTCACACCGGATTTGAATAGCCAATTTTTCGATATCGGACAACGCTTGTCGAAAAGAGTCGGTGTTGTTTTCGAAACGGGATTTTTCCGATGGAGAATCGGGACAGCGATATTCCGAATACTCTGTGTTCCATAGTCGCTTTTCGGGATCGAACTGCCAATTTGGGGCGAAATAAGATGTTTCGCCGCTTTGATAAAAGCAAAGAACCGAGCTTTCCGTCGTGTTCGAAAAACCGAGTATCGTCTTGTCCGTTACGTCAGTCGGACAAGCCAATGCGATATCTTGCAGTCCTTTGCTCTGGAGGAATTCAAACCACGTTTCTATTCTCGGTGCGATGCATCTTTTTGTCTCCGAAAAGAGTTTTCCGGGTAGGCATGAAAAGGTGATTGCATTTTCGTATTGCGCCGGCGTATATTGGATCGGCTCGCCGTATTGCAAGGCTCTTTTACCCGCTGCGACAATACAACAAATTTGATGCATTTCTCCGTTCATAGCGACTTTTTTCTTTCTCTCGTTCGGATTCGAATTTTTATCGCTTTTTTGTTCGTTATCCCGAATTCGGTCTCAAGTCTTTTCTCTGTTTGTGTAAAAAGTTATTATCGTATATTTATTTACGTTGTGAATTTTGCTTTGTCGACAAAATTTCATCGGATACGATCATCTAACATTCTTGATCCGCTCAGAGGATTATCGTATTTTCCAATTATAGTTTTCGACGTAAGCACGAATCTTGAAAATCGTGAAAAATAGTCAATTTGTTTTAAATCAGGTTGTTATGTCTTAGATTCAAATTTTAGATTACTATTTTCCCATTCTGATATTTGTTTCACTTACGATTTTGCTTCGTTCACAAACAAGCCAAGAATTAGAATTTTAGAGTATGGACTTGGTGATCTTCATTGCGCAGAAATCGGGTCCGCACATCGAGCAATGGTCGGCTCCTTCCTTGATCATTTCGAAGTGCATGCGCCTGGCTCGTTCGGGATCGAGCGACAGGTTGAACTGATCGTACCAGCGCATTTCGTACCGTGCCTTGCTCATCTGAAGGTCGCGTTCGGCAGCTCCGGGATGTCCTTTGGCGATGTCGGCGGCATGGGCGGCCAGCTTGTAAGTCACTACCCCTTCGCGTACGTCGTCCTTATTGGGCAGGGCCAGGTGTTCTTTCGTCGTGACATAGCAAAGCATCGAAGTCCCCATCCAACCGATCATCGCCGCGCCGATTGCCGAAGTGATGTGGTCGTATCCGGCTCCGATATCGCTTACCAGCGGGCCGAGCGTGTAGAACGGCGCTCCGGCACAATCGACGATCTGACGATCCATGTTTTCCCGAATTTTGTTCATCGGAACATGTCCCGGACCTTCGATAATCACCTGAACGTCGTGCTTCCAAGCGATTTTCGCCAGTTCGCCGAGCACTTTCAGTTCGCCGAACTGCGCCTCGTCGTTTGCGTCGGCAATGCTGCCCGGGCGCAAGCCGTCGCCGAGCGAGAAAGCGATGTCGTATTTTTTGAGCAATTCGCAGATTTCTTCGAAGTGCGTATACAGGAAATTCTGTTTCTTATTGATGTTCATCCATTTGGCGAGGATCGATCCGCCGCGCGAGACGATACCGGTGACGCGTTTCAAGGCGGCGGGCAAATGTTCCTGAAGGATTCCGGCGTGAATCGTAAAATAGTCTACCCCTTGTTCGCATTGCTCGACGAGCGTATCGTAATAGACTTCCCATGTCAGGTCCTCGATTTTGCCATGCACTTTCTCCAGCGCCTGATACATGGGGACCGTTCCGACCGGAACCGGCGTATTCCGCAGAATGGCCTCGCGGGTTTTATGAATGTTCTTGCCGGTCGATAGGTCCATTACGGTATCGGCCCCCCACTTGATCGCCCACATGGCTTTTTCCACTTCCTCTTCTATGGAGGAGCCGAGCGCCGAGTTGCCGATATTGGCATTGATCTTGACGAGGAACTTGCTGCCGATAATCATGGGTTCTGCTTCGGGATGACGATAGTTCGAAGGAAGTATGGCCCTGCCTGCGGCTATTTCTTCTCTCACGATTTCGGGAGTGATCCGATTTTCGCCCGTAACGCCTTGATTTTCACGGATGGCTACGTATTCCATTTCAGGGGTGACGATTCCTTGCCGCGCGTACCATAACTGCGTGTGGAAATTCTGCTTGTCGAATCGCTCGCGCGTCCAGTTTTCACGTACTTTCCGGATACCTCTTTGAATGTCGATCGTATGATTTTCCTCCGTATACGGACCGCTCGTATCGTATACGAGCACTTTTTCTCCGTTTTGCAATGAAATTTCCCTCATTCCGACTCGAATCGGAAATAATTCTCCGTCTATATAGACTTTTTTCGCTCCGTTTTTTGAAAGATCGAAAATATTTTCCATTCGTTTCATATTGTTACTGTTCCACGTGGAACAAGTTTGACTTTATTGTTCGTATTTGCAATGTTCCACGTGGAACATCGTTGTTTTATCGTCCGAAATATACCAATAGTACGTTGATATCGGCCGGACTGACTCCCGGTATGCGCGATGCCTGCCCTATCGTCGCAGGTCTGATACGAGTGAGTTTCTGGCGCGATTCGATCGATAACGAGTTTAGTTGATGGTAGTTGAAATCGGGTCGAATCGGAATATTTTCCAATCGAGCCATTTTGTCGGCGATATGCCTTTCGCGTTCGATGTAACCGTGATATTTGATTTGTATTTCGGCTTCCTCGATCGCTTCGGGAGTGCAGCGGTTTTCCTCGATATGATTTTTTAGCGATGTCAGATGATCGATCAGCCCCGAAAACGTGATTTTGTTTCTTAAAAGCACGTCGTATATCTTTCGGCTTTGTGTCAGCGGCGTCGAATCGACCGATTTCAAATAGCTCTCGATTTCGGCCGGAGCGACACTCTGTCTTCGGGCGAAAGAAATAAGCGATTCTACGGACGATTTTTTTTGCATCGTATTCCGGTATCTTTCATCGTTGGCCAGACCGATTTTATGCGAAACGGGGGTCAGTCGGATGTCGGCATTGTCCTGACGGAGCAGAATCCGATATTCGGCTCTGCTCGTGAACATGCGGTAAGGCTCGTCGACTCCTTTGGTCACCAAGTCGTCAATCAACACGCCGATATAAGACTCGTCCCGCCTCAGCACGAGAGGTTCGTCGCCGCGAAGCTTCAGCGAAGCGTTGATTCCTGCCATCAGTCCCTGAGCCGCGGCCTCTTCGTATCCGGTCGTTCCGTTCACCTGCCCGGCGAAATAGAGACCGTCTATCTGCTTGGTTTCCAGTGAGTGATATAGCTGTGTCGGCGGAAAATAGTCGTATTCGATCGCATAGCCGGGACGGAATATCCGGACATTTTCAAACCCTTCGATCTTCTGCAGTGCGGCGATCTGTACTTCCCATGGCAGCGACGAGGAGAATCCGTTCAGATAATATTCGTTCGTATCGGTTCCTTCGGGCTCCAGAAACAGTTGGTGCGACTCCTTGCCAGCGAACGTGCGGAGCTTGTCTTCGATACTCGGGCAATAGCGCGGGCCGATCCCCTTGATCGTTCCGTTGAACAGGGGCGAATCGGCGAAGCCGGTCCGGAGCAGGTCGTGCACGGCCTCGGACGTGTAAGCCAGATAGCACGGCAATTGATTTTTAACAGGCTCTGTATCATTCGAATACGAAAATTTACCCGGGTTTTCGTCGCCTTTCTGCTCTTCGAGTCGGCTGAAATCGACGCTGCGTCCGTCGATGCGTGCCGGCGTGCCGGTTTTCATGCGACCGATTTCGAAGCCGAGCTCCGCGAGTTGCGCGCTCAGGCCGTGCGACGCGGAATCGCCGGCCCGGCCTCCCTCGGCTTGCGAGCGCCCGACGTGCATCAGACCCTCCAAAAAGGTTCCCGCGGTCAAAATGACGGCTTTTGACTTGAATACGACGCCCATGCGGGTCCTTACTCCGGTCACATGCCGATCGTCCGTCAAAAGGCCCGTTACGCTGTCCTGCCACAGACTGAGGTTGGGTGTCTGCTCGAGCGTCCGGCGCCAGAGCTGCGAAAATCGGGCCTTGTCGCACTGGGCGCGCGGGCTCCACATGGCGGGTCCTTTCGAGCGGTTCAGCATCCGGAACTGGATCGTCGAGCGATCGGTCACGATACCCGTGTATCCGCCCATCGCGTCGATTTCGCGGACAATCTGTCCCTTGGCTACTCCGCCTATGGCCGGGTTGCACGACATTTGCGCGAACTTGGTCATATCCATCGTCACCAGCAGCGTCCGGCAACCCATATTGGCCGCCGCCGCCGCCGCCTCGCATCCGGCGTGCCCGCCTCCTATCACGATAATGTCGAATTCGAATTCCATATTGCAGTCCGGCGCCGCTGCTGCCGTTATAAGGTCCGGCGCACGCGCGCCGTCAGTTCGTTTGTTCGTAAAACAGTTTCAGGTACCGGTCCTCCAGCTTTCTCATCCGTTGCTGCTCTCCGGGCTGCTTGTCGCCGTAACCGCACAGGTGGAGTATCCCGTGAATAATGACCCGTTGCAGCTCGTTTTCGAACGGAACGCCCAGTTCCCGGGCATTGTCCCGCACGGTGTCGACCGAGATCATCAGATCGCCCGCAATCGTCCGCTTGTCGGGATCGCTGTAGTCGAATGTGATGATGTCGGTGTAGTAATCGTGCTTCAGATAGCGCCTGTTGACCTCCAGAAGCGCCTCGTCGGAGCAGAAAACGACGGACACGGCTCCGGTCTCCCATCCCTCGGCGGCTGCCGTCCGGCGAATCCATGCGGAGGTCTTGCGCTTGCCCCGGAAAGCGAACTCGCACGATTGGTTGCAGTAGTTTACGGACATATCCCTTTCAAGTTAGTGTTTCCTATTTGCGCAGCCAGAGCTCCGGATTCAGATTCTGCTGGTCTTTCCATATCTCGAAATGCAGGAAGGCGTCGTCGGCCGGCAGCTTGCCGATGGTCTGGTTCAGCGCGACCCGGTCGCCGGTCTTCACCCCGACGGCTTCCAGATTGGCATAGACGGTCACATAGTCGCCGTGCCGGATCATGACCGCGTTGTTCATGCCGGGCACGAAGAACACCACGCTGACCTCGCCTTCGAACACGGCTTTTACCGGCGCGCCCGCCTCGGCCGCGATATTGATTCCCGTATTGTTGACCGTCACGCTCTGACGGACGGCGTGCGCATGCTTTCCGTAGCCGTCGACGATAACGCCCCGCACCGGATAGGGCAGCTTGCCCCGGTTCTGGTCGAACTGGCCCGACAGCTTGGCTATGTACTCGTTCTGGGCGGCCGAACGGGGCTGGGCCTTGTGCTTGCGCGACTCGGCCTCGATCAGGCGTTGTATCCGTTGCTACATGCGCC
>OCAT01001720.1_pt1 | contig 13236 bp, 20 predicted proteins | sample 1538311 | NCBI WGS metagenome assembly OCAT01 (sample SAMEA2580287, study PRJEB22360) | human gut metagenome | biome: human gut; feature: human-associated habitat; material: faeces | place: Denmark | collected 2008/2010
TCGGTATACTGCAAGTGCAAAAAGTATGATTTTTCTCTAATTTAGTTTTGGGATATAACATCTTCCATTCCCTCCAAATTCTCATTTTTTACACGGTATCGGATAACCGTCTGGCAATGCATTTATTAGATTTTTATGTGCTGTCAATCCAATAATCTGCATATTTACAAAAGCATTGCCCTTACAAGTATTTAACTCTTTAATTTGATTCTCTATGGCAGTGTTTATGTCATTCCTAAAGGAGGGTGTAAGGGGTTTATAAAATTCACTTGTCATAATTAGCTCTCTTTCATTTTCAATAGCCTGTCCGCAATTCGGGCAATTGCGTGATTTTAAGATTGCTCATATTCTCTCTCCTTCAATCGTTCAAACTAGAATGAGATTTTAGCAATTCCAGTCTCATTATTGTCTCCAATACAGCTTTGCTACTATATACCTGTTTGCACCCGCAATTCTTACACGACCGTTTTCTCCCATCTTTATGCGTTTGGAGGGAGTATCTAAATCCGCAATTCGGGCAAATGTATTTTTTCATATCATTCTGCACCTCCTAATAATTCGGGATTGTCGTAAATGTTTCCGATAACCTCATATCTTTTTTCATCTGTGCGCAAATTAAATCGTCTCCGCTTGTTAAATAGTGCAAACCCACCGTTATCCCATTTAACAACAAACACATCAAATCCCGCATAATTATGACCGTTTCCATCGTCTTTCCCGAATTTGGATGTCCTGACTATATCATTCTCCCAAATCTTCTTCTCATTTTTATCAGTTTTCCCCGTATACTGGCAGAAGGTTTCGGGGTCGATTTCATATTCAAACGGCTCTCTTTCTAGCCCACTTTCCGACGTGTAATAGTCCCAGCCGGAAATAAAAGCCGTTTCTAAATCTCTATCCTGCCGCAAATCTCCCTCAACCCACCATTCCTCTTTTGGCAGCTCCCGCCAGTTCTTGCGCTTGGCTTTAAATAAGATTTCTCTGCTCATCTTATACCCCCTCCGGTTTTTCGCACCGCTCAAACTCTGTTACCCATACCCACGGATTTGCGTTCCAACCGTAGAGCGGCAAGTCTTTCTTTTTTATGGTGTAGTTCCAAAAATATTTAAAATTTTCAACAGGGGGACCCTGCCACGGAGTATAAAAGGAAGAATCTTTTGTACTCATAACAGGTTCAAATCCTTCCGCTTTTGCCTGTTTTTCTGTTATATCTTGCAACCGTTCTACTCTTACTCCTATAACTTTCAACCAGATACGGACGGCTTCTTTCGGCATGTGGATAGATGGGCGCCACTTTTCATCACTATCTTCCGAATTGGCTATGCTTGCCTTATATCCGTAAAATTCCGCCATATAGCAGCTCTTGCCTTTTCCTATTCGCTTTTTATATTTATGCCATGTTTCCTTGACATACATAATATCGTCCTGTTGATAAGGTGGATATATTCTTCCGTTTCCAAAACTCATATCGTATATGTACAGCGGATTGTCATTGACTTCAAAATATCCTTGCGGCTGCGGCTTCACCGCTTGCCTTGTAACCGTCTTTCGCCCATCCAGAATCGCCCGAACCATGTCGGTATTGAATAATATCGGTTTTACTCTGCTCATTCACATCACCTTTTCTTTCTGTTTTTATCTGCGTTCAATTTGCAATATCCGTACCTGCACCCTTGAATCATACTTATTTTCCCTCCGTAAAATGATGTTATCATTGGCCGTGATTTATGATATTTGCACCTATGATTTTTACACTCCATGATTATCTCTCCTCGAAAAATTCTTCCCGTTCCCTCAGACGTTTTCCGTCTGGACTTTCCTGTGACTTTTGTGGAATAACACCAGAATGTAAAATTTCAATCGCACGATTTTTCTTAATATATCTGCCATACACTGGATATTCGTTTACAACAAATTCCATCTCGTTTTTCAACTCCTTGGAAACTGCTTCCACATCATATGCAGTCGGCACTTCTTCGAGAATACAGCTTATATCATCATCCAGTGTATTATCTTCATTTGTGTGCTTGTCTACCGCTTTTATTACATCCTTTTCGTTAAGTAGTCTCATTTTCTTCGGCTTCTGCTTCTCTCTGGCCTCCCGGCACTCTTCCACGGTGCCGATCTCCCGGTACTGCTGGATTTCTTCGAGGGCTTGGATTGCCATATCAAGTGACTCTCTCAACATCTGATACCCACTTGTTGGCATATTTGCTTTTATCGCTTCAATAGCCTCGTTTTCGTTTCTTATCAATTTCTCTGTCATGGTTATCTTTTGCATTTCTCTTTTACCTATCATCTTCCGTAACCTCCACAATCTTTCCGTTCCGCATGGTGTACCATGTGTTTTCTTTGATATGTTCTCCATCCACACGTACCATTTTTGCTCCTTTCAGTTTCCAAGTATCCGGTTTCCAGTATTCACTTTCATCCCCTTCCCAGTCTGCTAGTACGAGAAAAGATCCTTTTACTCCACTTACTCGTCCTTTGTATCCCCAAGCAATGGCAATACTTTCTGGATCCTTTGCTGACGATGCTCCCTTGTCCCCTGTCGCTGACGATGCTCCGTAGTTTCCTGTCGCTGACGATGCTCCCTTGTATCCTGTCGCTGACGATGCTCCGTAGGCATCATCAGATCCTTTTTCTTCCTTGATTCTTTCCCTTATGTAATTAATGGACGCTTTTACCATTCCTGCAATATTGATTTCAGCTCTGATCTTCATTTTTGTGGATGCTACTTTACTATCATCCCCTCTTCTCGACAAATCTCCACTCTGCTCAACCTCATAGTAAACTGAATGTGCCGGATCGTAGTATGAAAAGCAGTCAAGCGGATACTCGCAGGCGTGCATCCCACATTCACATGATTGTGCTCTATCTTCTTCATATTCTTTCCCTACCTCATATTGTTTTCCTCTGCATGTTAGGTCTCTATTAAAACCCTTATAAGATTTTATTACTTCATTCACTTTTCCTCCAATCATTTGATATATGATTCTGCAAGTAACTTCCGTGCACATTTTATGCCGCTGTTGATCTGTGTCTTTTTCGGTATGGGCTTGTATTTGTTGTATACTTCGTTCCACTTTTTCCATGTGAACCCTTCCCTGCTTTCTCTACTTCCGCATACTCTTTTTTGTATTCCTCAAGCCGCTTTTTCTCCGTCTCACAGCGTGTCAAGATCTCTATAGCAAGTGTTAAATTGTCCATTAATTCTTCTCCTTTCTCACAAGCTCATTTACTATCTTTGTTTTTGTATCCTCTATCAGCTTGATTCCTGCATTTCTGTCATATTGACTACCTTACTCACTTCCCAAAAACCTGTATTCCATAAGATCCGCAAGCATCAAATACTCTTTTTCTTTCTTGCTATCTCCATGTTGTTTTTTCCTTACCTATATGTATATTTACGATTAGCCAGTCTATCGGCTGATTTTTCTATCTGATTCTGCGATACTGCCGAGAGATTACTAGAGAGAATTAGCGTCACAATAAATAATTCATCTTTTATCTCCCGCCTTTTTCTCAACAACTCTCTCATTTTCTTGTACTCACTATAACCGTCACAGACATTCAAATTTTGCGAGAATTCTATTTCATGCTTTACGTTCTCTATTTTCTTATCGGTATCCGATAATTTTACGTTTAGGAATTCCTTTCTCTGTTCTGCTTCTTTTGCTAGTCCATTAAAACTTTTCACTTTGTTCACCCATGTTTGCACACATGAGGGAATTCCTGCTCTGTATGTATTCATAATGACTTTCGATTCACCGGGGACATTCACCATTTGCGAATCTACATCCGGCACATCTGTATATTCTTCTCCTACCCGTTCTACTTGAAAGTGGAATCGTTGCAGTGTTTTCGGTAGATGTGCTTTAATATGTCGAGCCTTTTCTTCCGGAAATCTTTGCGCTGCTTTATGGTTGCATGTACACGGTCTGCCCGCAGAATCCAATCGGATTGCTTCTTTCCGGTTTGTAATAATGTAGTCCAATTTACATCACCTTCCTTCCAATGATCTTCCGGGACTCGAACCCGGAACCGATCAGTTATGAACCGATTGCTCTCACTATTGATCCAATGATCCATAATTTAGAGTACACAAATAAACATACTGATAATTTGTGTATGTAAATCTAATTTTCGCGCAATATTTTTTTTATAAAATTGGGATTTTATTTTGACATGTATCGCTAAATATGCTAATATGTAGATGCGGTACACGTCAGTACCGTGGTCAATTAACTTACATCATTCGCTCTTATGCGTTTGAGTGTCTCTTAATTGATGTTTTGCGTAAGCAGCCCGGAGGATTGCCAGTCCGTTGAGGGGCTGCTTTTTTCGTATCTGTAAAACTACAGATATAAATCAGATCATCTACGTCAATTCTAATTGATACGTTTCTTTTGATCCGCTTTGTATTATATGTAATGACTCTTCCAGAATTCGTCAATGCTCGGAAAATTTCACCATCTCCGACTTCTTCTGGAGGATCACCCTCTTTGATGCGATAGAAATATCTTTCTTTATTCCAATACATAAAATAAATCTTTAAAAACTTACACATTGAAATTTGATTTCTCATTTTATACCCTTCCTTAACTGTGTTCCCAGTATACCAAACATATGTTCGTTTGTCAATGGTTTTCTGAACATATGTTCGTTTTTTACATGAGATCGATAAATCTATTAGACAACCTGTATTGATAAACTCCGTAATCAATACCTTTTTCTTCCAGTAACGAATCATATACTCTCTGGGAAAAATCTGGGATTTTTTTCATTTTAACTTCATGCATAAAGTTTATCCCATATCGGATCATCCCCTGTTCGTATACATAATTAAAAATTCCGCTATTGGATAATTCTGAAATAGTAAGATGAATTCCTGTATATTCTGAAATTTTTCCCATATAAAGTCTTAATCGTCTTTTTAGAACTGGCAACTTATTTTCAACCCGATATTCTTTAGTAAGCTTAAAAATGCTATCCTCAAACAATGAATCTATATATTTCTTTTCGCTATACTTCCCCACTTTTTCACTCTTTGCTCGTTCGCATCGTAATAGTAATCCAATTAACATTCTGGATACTGATACATCTTTCCCTCTATGAGTATGAACAACACACTGTTCCAAATCAATATCCTGTCGTCTTAGGTAAATCAAATCATCAAAATTGTTCCTTGCTATCCCCTCATATACAGCCATAAATACAGGCATCAATACTTCTCTCGATCTTGTTGTAATTAAAATTTCTCTACACCGTTTTGCTTCTTCAATCGAGAGATATACATCTGACAAAGCAATCTCATTGATTTCTTTCAAAATATTTCTTGTCAGAATTTTGGGATCAGCATAATTGATACTTGTATAATGATGATCCAAACACCACTTATTATAATCGCTAATATGTGACCTCATATACAGCTCAGTACTAAATGAATAATTTTTCATTATATACAATAGCTCATTTAGATCCATTTCGCACAGATCTTTCCCGAATTTATCTTCATATTGCCCCAATCTTTCAAATAGCTGCTTAACTCTAGTATTTTGATCCACCTGTCGATCTTTGAAATATCTTTGTTTTCGGCTTTGATGATACATTGCTCTACCTCCACTTTCACACCGGTAGTCTTCCATGATGAATATCTTGCGCTTGATAGATTGCACGAATCAAATAGGCGCTAGAAATATGTCCCATTTTCCAAACTAATCTTTCTTTACTAATAGAAGTTTCTGCTTCTACCAATAAAATGCTCGGTTTATATAAACCCGATTCATCCCGGATACCATATTGCTGAGACCATTTTGGATTGAGAGTTACATGAGTAGGGAGTACTTTCTTTGTTTGACTGGTAATCGGGATAATACTCACATTAGGACTGGATGAATTGCATTTATCATTGGAGATCACTACGCATGGTCTTCGATATTGCTGGATATGCTTATCTCTATCATCGGTCAATTCTGGAAGGTCTGCCATGTACACATCAAAAATATGGATTTCCGTCTGTGCTGTGCATTGCTTCTTATAATAATAAGTTCTGAATAAAACATCTTTTTCTTTTGTAATCGCTTCCATTTTAGGCCTCCTTTCTTTCTGATTTCAATATATCACTTGATCTATTTTACGTCAACACATTTTGACTTTTTTGTCTTATAATCAATTCTTTTATTCTATTTTAGTCAACATATATCATTTTTATGTATGTAATAATTTGCTGTAGTTTTAATATCTGAATGTCTCAAAACATTTCGCACTTCGACTAAATCCCTTTTCTCCTCATACATTTTTGTTCCACACCAATGCCGTAACATGTGAGGAGTAACCGTATTATTTGATGCCTTATTGCATAGATAACGCAGAGCTGTTTCTTTTAACCTCCCGTTTCGATTAGACAAAAATAATGCATTTGTATTTACTTTTTTTTTCTTACGCATTTCAAGATATTCACTGATCAACCCCATAAGATTATCTGGAATTGGTACAACATCTTGCGCTTCCATTTTCCCTTTACTGATCACAGTAATTCTCTGATGTTCTATATCAATATCAGATACATCTAAAGCAATCAGTTCTCCTCTTCGAAGCCCGCATTGTGCTAAGATATGAATAATCGTCGCATTCCTCAAATCTTGATCTGTATGGATTTCTTTGATATTTTCTCTGATCCGATCCATATCCGCCTTCTCCGGCATCTTGATTTGATTATGATTAATTGTTTTTTCCGGTATAAAGTTCCTGTTTCTGCGAATCGTAGCCGTTTTTAAAATATTCTTATCGACCCATTCATTGTCTACTAAAAAACTCCAAAAACTACTAAATACATCAATCTTATAGTTTACTGATCCCACAGATTGTCCCATTTCTAGTAAATAATTCAAGTACTCTACCATATTAAATGATTTGATGTCCTTTAAATCTCCTGGATTCAATTTTTCTATGCTTTTTGTCGCTAAAACTCCATTATCAATCATCCAGTTCAGCATATGAGTTAAGTATGATAAATAATTTTTCTTTGTAAGGGCACTTTTGAAAAGTGAAAAATATGCTTTCATGAACGCCGGAAATGTGGCTATTTTTTTCTCAAACTTCCGGTTTACCTCTTGATAATATTCTTTCTTATACTGTTTACTCATACCCATCACCTATCCCATTTTATTACTATATGCTTTCTTTAATTTAATATGTATAAAAAAAGCACTTGCCTCCGCAAATGCTTCTACTTTAACATCATCAATATTATTTAGTGTGTTTCATCCGCAACTCTGCTTCTACTATGCATCTCCGTAAACTTTCCCGCCTCTCAGGGTCTGTTTCTGTTGCAAGTTCTTTCTGATACTGCGCTTTCATTTTTTTTGCATTTTCATATGCGCTCTGATTGATATTCTTATCGATATTCTTCATGATCCTTTGCGTCTTAAATAAACCTTTAAACATTCTATTCACCCTCTTCATATTTTTTTCATTATACCACACCTCCAAAACTTTTGTGAACTAATCTGACAAAGAAACTCTATCTTCTTGCATTGCTTTCTTAATTTTCATAGCTTCTCTCAATACTTGATGTCCTTGCTCTGTATTCACATTAGACTCTATCATTGTGTCAACCAACAAGTTATAAAATGTTTTCGGTAAAACAATATGCGATTTATCAATCATATAGTCATCTTCTGGAAGTTCTCTATAACGACTGAATAATTCCAGTAATCTTTTAATGGCATATTTATCAATTTCCACATCATAATCCAGTGAGCATTCATTGCCTTCGGCAATCCATGTTTCTTCCGGAAACATTTCTTCAAATTCTTTAGCAATTGCCACGATCTGACTTATTAATTCCCTGGAATCTCCTAGCTCGGCCGGAGAAAGTACTTTGTTTTCCTGCAAAAGTTCCATATATTTCATTGTAATATGAATTACATCTTCATACAAAAAATTTTCACTCTTCATAATCTTATTCCTCCATTCCTTCTACTGCATAAGGATCGGAAATAATCAATTTTCCATCACATACAATCGCAAATGTATCTGTATCTTCCAACGGTTTTTGTTTTATAAAATCATAATTGCAATATCCCTGACAAGCTACAAACACTGGCATATCATTCTGCAAGTCTTTGATTAATTCCTTTAAATATCCAACATTCATTTCTGGTTTCATCATAATCAATGTCTCCTTCCGATTTTTGAATGTCTACTTTTACTCTTTGAATGTCCACTTTTTGATATATCGAATTGCTTTTTGGAAATCCTTCGGGTTTAAATCCTTATAGGAGCTTCCGCAGTTAAATTTTCCCTTAACGCAATTCCACATATTAACAAAATACTTCCGAGACTGTTTCTTATACTCTGCACTATGCGCACCGCCCAACAGTTCACTGATACGGTCTTTTCCGGCCGAGTAAATTTTTCGCTGTTGTACTGTAGTCAACGTCATATTATCTACAACCTGCGTGAACTGCTTGTTCTGTTTCTCTACCACATCAGACAGATTGTTGATCTGTGCATATACCAGTTTCCATTCCATTTTCATATCTTGGAACATTAGCTCCATGTGGTTCTGCGGCGTTAGATTATAAGTGCCTGTTTTGCGAATCGCCGGAAGAACTTCGCTTGTTACCCAATGCTTGAACCGCTTTGCTGATTCAAGTTTGCTTCCGAAGATTAAAGCATACAGACCGGATTCATTGATAATCCATCCACCACGTTGCCCTAAAATCTTATAATCAAACTCAGTACCGTTTTGGTATTGAGTTTCTGCATTAAGCATAATTCGATCTTCCTCGTCCACATGGCGCTGAATATCTCTATTTTGATTTTCATATCCTAACTTTTCGGCCACGTCTTTCCCCACAAACCACGGCTCCCTATTCAGAACCAATGTCCGGATCTTCCCGAATTCTGCATTCTCAAAAAGCTGCATCTCATTTTTCGGCATGTCAAAATATTCACCTAAAATTTTTTCCATATGTAAATCTCCTTCCTTACCGTGATGACATCCTAGATTAAACCTAGCCCGTCTTGCTTACTGTATCTCATTTTCATAGATCAACCAGGAATAATAGCACTCATTGTCTTTTGTATCTTTAATCGTTATCATTTCATTGTTAACAGTATATTTCACTTCGGCTCCGGACTCTCTGAAGATAGCCAGAACAGCCATTGCATCATTGACCATAAAATGTCTTGCCTTTTCTCTACTCCAAAACGTTTTAATAAAGGATTCTCCATCAGCATCATCATAATAAACTGAATATACAATCAGCTTTTCCGGATTGCTCTTCTCCCATTCCTCAATCTTTCGCTGAAGCAATTTTCCGTCACTAATCGTTGTCTCAACAACGATATCGTCATCTTCACGCCATGCAAAGAATTCATTTGGCGTTTCTCCGGTACAATATTTGAAGCTGTCCGGCAAAATAAATCTTCCATTTTGGCCTTTTAAGTGTACATTTATTTTATACATTTTCATCATCCTTCCTTTCTTTGTCTAATAATTCGTGCAGTGTATCTTCTGCTCTTTTTGAGATTTCGATGATTTGCAGATTAATTTGCTCCTTCTCTTCTAAATGTTTTAAAATCTTGGAGGTGATCATTGATGCGAATGTCATGTAATCCGACCACTCGTCTTCAACACCAAAATCATCGATTGCTTCACACGCAGCTGCTCCGATAAGTATTCGGATATATTTTTCTGATAACCAATAGCTTTTCTGTTCCATGACTTTCTCCTTAAATTTTCCACAGAAAAAGCACCATACTTATTAGTACAGTGCTAATTTATATTATTATTTACTTGTTTCTTGACACCATTGCTGATATTCGTCAAGATCTTATCTTCTCTTATCGATTTCTTTTTCTACATCCAATTTCACAAACGGCATACATTTCACCTCTTTAAACAAATACTACTTCAATAATTGCATAGGACACATTATAATTACGATTTATGAGATACCCCTAATTTTTCCATTAGTGCATCTTGTAAAACTCTTGAAACATTAATACCGGCTTTATCTGCCTCATAATTTAACCAACTTGGCAGAGAAACATTTTTTCTAACAACTTTTGTATCAATTTTCCTTCTATACTCATCGGAATCAATATCTACATAAGATAAAACGGTCACTCCTGCATTAGAAAACTCTCCCTTTTCAACATCTAATGAGTCGGATGGGTTTTGTATTTCTTCATTTGAATCTTCCATAGAAACACACACTAATTCAATAGCATCTCGTGCCATTTCAATCGCATCATTCATATCTTTGCCTTCTGTTGTAATATTTAAATCAGGAACTTCTACTAAGATACTCGATTCGACTTTTGTAAATAAAACAGGATATACTGCTTTCAAAATATCTCCTCCATTCTTTTTTACATACTATCAATGAATTTATTTATATGTATGGATCGGGGATTATAATAATCCCCTTCTCCTCAAAATAGTTTTTGCTAATATCTCATTTATCTCTGTGTGACATGGAATACATTCTCGTTCTTTTCCTCTCACATAGATATCATGCCACCTCCATGTCTTTCAAACTGAAATCCTCCATTTTCTAGCTTTTTTACTAGATCTTTTCTTTTCATAACCTCATGAATCACCTCCAGTTACTATTAATTATACACAAAAAATGTGTATAATCAATAGTTTTATACACATTTTTTACACAACACGAGAGTCATTATTAGGTTTTGTCTCCCATTTCTTCCGGTTGTATTTGCCCCAAATTTGCTTATACTCCGCTTCTGTTGTTACCGTTGCATTCCCATTCACACGGAATACACAATAAGGATCTAAAGATCCTTCCAATACAAATTTATTAATTAGCTCTATCATGGTTTATGTATCCTTTCTTGATGTTTTGCTTACATCTGACCAGTTTGCCAGCCTGTTCCAGATGTTTCGTCATTTTGTTTTGCGTGAAGCAGCCCTAATTCATTGGAAATTGCCAGTTTCCTAAATTTTTCGTCATACACATGTTACACCATCCCTTTCTCACGTCTGAGGTAATCAATCGCTTCTGGAAAGATTTGATCCATATTAATATTTGCATAGTCATAGGCACATCTTGCCATATCTTTATTGTTCCGTAAAATTTCCACTTTAGATACTATCCGGGTAGGTTTCATCCCTCTAACTTTTCTGTAAATGTCTCGCCTCCCCTCCCAATCAAGTTTATAATCCTGATCTAATCTGCGGAAGAACTTATGCCATACTACAGCTGTCGTATTTCCTTTTCCATAGAATTCCCAGATATATTTTACCAATCGTTCTAATTCTTCCAAAGACACCGGAGGGAATGATACTCCATTTGTATTTATTCTTTTCTCATGCTTTTCATCTTTTAACTTCTTGGAATTTTCCAGCAGGGTTTCTAATTTTGTCCGCAAAATATTCTTCATTGATGGGTTCTTATGTTCCATCCAAAAGAACAACTCCATCATACTTCGTGCTTTACGTCCTGTTTCCTCAAAAAACTCCTTCTGGTATTGTGTGTAGCATAATCCATACTGTTTCGTTAATTTCTTGTAAGCGTCCGACAAAACTGCTTTTTCGTCTCGGTAATGATGATCAAGCTTAACTATCTCTTTCAGGATGTCTCCCATATCATCACGATATTCACGATATTCCAGTTCATAATGGGAAATTGTATAAGGTATCTGCCACTGTTCCTTATTCTTTTCCGTAGCTTTTACTGTTCCAGATCTCTTCGTTTCCTCCGGTCTTACCTCCACTATACTGCTTGGATATTGAATGATCTTATTGAGAATATCTCCCTGATTCAAAATCACTTTTGCCATCATCGAAAATGATTTTTTCATCGTATCACGGAATATCTCATTCCGCTTGAATTCTTCCTCTAACATCGTATTTTGCGACCTTAAGAAGTCCTGAAGCATTTCCCGTGCCTCAGCAGGTAAATTTTCCGTCTGATCTGCCGGGACCAATAATGTGTTGGCTTCCTGTTGTTTCTCAGCTACTAGTTGTTCCGCAAGAAAATAGGTATTTACTAATTTCCTGTGCTGTTCCCATGCTTTCGGATCATTCATTGATTTTACGATCATCAAATAACCAGACTTCGTGAGGAGTGTTCCAGACGGAGCTTTCGGATTAAATCCATAGACAGCCGTCATCTTCTCTCCCAATTCTTTCCTGTTTACAATGAAATAGTCTATGTTTTCTTTGAAGTATTCTTTGTTTCTTAAAAAGTTCTTCTTTGCAATTCCGTCTGCCCTTTTGTGATATGTGTCAATATCACTAAAAGTCAGAACAATTTGACGATCGTAAAATTTCCGTGTCAAAGTAGTTCCGTCTATAGAAATTAAATTTTCCATAAAATCATTCCTTTCGTTGTATGATATTTTTTTTATATCTCGGTATGCCCGACATCCCGACATCTGTATGTCAATTATGTCAGGGACTTTTTGTCCCCGACATATGTATGTTGATTTGATCTCGGGGGTTCCAAACCCCCGACATCCGTATGTGAATTTTATCTTATGGATTTTTTGTACCGGACATCCAATCAACAAATTTTCCACCAAAAAAGCACCATACTAAAATAGTATCGTGCTTATGATCTCTACATTATTAAAATATCTCCATATGTTCTATATCTGATAACCTTACAGTATAAATAACATTTTCATCGTCCAAATACGAAGGTTCTTCTCTATAATTTTCATTGGTTTTCTTATCAAACTTCCCAAATGCGGATATAGCTATCCATGATTCTTCCCCTTTTTCTTCCATATTTTTCTGATGTCCAATTAGATAATACTCTTGATCTTTCAGATATATTTTTAAATTAGATCCGTCCTTCCAGTTGATTACTTCACGCCATATATCGTCATTTGTTGTTTTATGGAACCAATATACCATTACATTAGAAAACCATTTTCTTGATACTATCAGTGCTATGCAGATAGACAAAACAGTTCCCATAAATATTGCTATTGCAGAATTGACTAACGCATTGTCTGGGATCAATAACAGAAATCCTATTTTTACTCTCATAAATGTAATTATTGCCATTAAAATATAACTCACTACACATGACATCAGATTCATCATATAATTAGACATTCTTTTAGAACAAAAATATCGAAATATAAATAACGACCAATACCCCGGTATAAAATACTGTAATACTTTGGGGATACTATCTAGTAATAAAATCATTTCTCCTATAATAATCACCTCTTTCTATCACTTTTATC
>OCAT01001732.1_pt1 | contig 13138 bp, 8 predicted proteins | sample 1538311 | NCBI WGS metagenome assembly OCAT01 (sample SAMEA2580287, study PRJEB22360) | human gut metagenome | biome: human gut; feature: human-associated habitat; material: faeces | place: Denmark | collected 2008/2010
CGATCTTGGTCGGCGGGGAGGGGGGGAGGGGGGGGGAGCCGGTGACGGCGGGCGCTGTCATGGTGGACGGCCTCGGCGTGGGCGATGTGGGCAACGTCGTCCTGCGGGACCGCAAGCATCTGTCTGAGGACGGCCTCGTCATCATCGTGGCCACAGTGGACAGCAAGACCGGCAAAGTTCTGGCCGGCCCCGACCTCGTGAGCCGCGGCTTCGTCTATGTGCGGGAGAACGAGAGCCTGATGGACGGCGCCCAGAGCATCGTGGAGACGGCTCTTGACCGCTGCGTGGACGAGCACGTCCGCGACTGGAACAGCGTCAAGACCCGGGTGCGCGAGGCTCTGAGCAGCTATATCTACCGCCGCACCAAGCGCAGCCCCATGATCCTCCCCATCCTGATGGAGGTCTGAGTCTGCCCGCAGGAGGCATAACACTTCATGAAACAAAAACCAAGATGGACTCTTGAAATGCTGACCGCTGCGCTGGCGGTGCTCTGCGCCCTGCTGGTGCTGGTGCTTCTGGTGCAGCGCCCGGCCATCTGGCCTGTGCTGGTGGTGCTGGCGGTGCTGTGGTTCGCCCTGTTCGGAGTGTTCCGCTACCGGGTGCGCAGCTGGGTGGCCCGCTGGGTCTGCGGCGGCAGCTTCGAAAAATCCAAGACGCAGTTCAGCCTCGAGCCGCTGAGCCAGCCCGCCGCCCTCCTGTCGGGGGAGACGGTGCTGTGGTACAACACCGAGTTCCGCACCCGTCTGATGAAGGGCGAAGCCCTTCTGGTCCCCCGGGTGCAGAAAGTGCTGCCCGGCCTCGACCTGCAGGAGGCACGCAAGGTCAGCGGCCAGCTGCTCAATCTGGCCGACGGCGTGTGGAGCGCTCACAGCTCCACCGTCCCCGGCGAGGCCGAGAGCATGACTCTTCTTGTCCTGAATGAGGAAACGGCCCTCCGCAAAGTGGAGGCCGAATATAAGGCCAGCCGCCCGGGCTATCTGGTCTTCCTTGTGGACGGCTACGACGACGTGTTCAGTGATATGCTGGACAGCGAGCGCGCCCGCCTGCTGGAAGGCATCAACCGGGTGCTGGAAGATATGATAGGCCGCGGTACGGGCTTTCTGCGCCGCGTGGCCAGCGGCCGCTACATCGCTGTGGTGGAAGAGCGCCAGCTGGAGCAGTTCGCCAAGCGCGGCTACGACGTGCTGGACAAGATCCGCGCCCTCGACCCCAGCGTGAACCTCTCCATCTCCATCGGCGTCGGACGCGGGGCCAAGACCCTGCGGGAGGCTCAGGACATGGCCGTTCAGGCGCTGGATATGGCGCAGGGGCGCGGCGGCGACCAGGCCGCCGAGATGACCCCGGACGGCTTTACCTTCTACGGCGGCGTCAGCCACGGCGTGGAAAAGCGCAGCAAGGTGCGCAGCCGCATCGTGGCCGACCAGCTGGTCAAGCTCATCAAAGAGGCTGACCATGTGGTCATCATGGGCCACCGGATGAGCGACCTGGACGCCATCGGCTCTGCCGAGGGCGTGCTGCGCATCTGCAAGATCTGCGATGTGCCGGCAGTCATCGCCGTGCGCCGTGACGCCACTTTGGCGGGCAGCCTCATCAACGCCCTCATCGCGGCAGGGCAGGAGGACGACTTCATCGACCCCAAGGGCGCTCTGCCCATCATTTCCCAGAGAACGCTCTGTATCGTCGTGGATACATACCAGCTGGGTCTGGTGGAGAGCCGCGAGATACTGGAAAAATGCGGCAAGGTGGCCGTCATCGACCACCACCGCAAGGGCGTCGGCTTCATCGAGAAGGCCGACCTCGTCTGCCACGAGCCCTATGCATCCTCGGCCAGTGAGCTGGTCACGGAGTTCTTGCAGTATGTGGGCGACCGGGACGACAAGCCCAACCGCATCGAGGCCGAGGGACTGCTCTCCGGCATCATGCTGGACACCCGCGACTTCACCCTCCACACCGGCGTGCGCACCTTCGAGGCCGCTGCGGCCCTCCGCCGCTACGGCGCGGAGACGGAGCACGTGCGTCAGCTCTTTGACGTGAGCATGGTGGAGTACACCACCAAGGCCATGCTGGTATCGGAAGCCCAGATGTACCGGGGCTGCGCCATCACCGTCAGCGGCGAGGTGGCCCCCGAGGCCCGGGTGGCCATCGCTCAGGCGGCCAACGACCTGCTGACCATCCAGAACGTGGAGGCCAGCTTCGTGGCCGTGCAGGTGGGCGGCGGCGTCAACATCTCGGCCCGCAGCCTCGGCGCGGTGAATGTGCAGGTCATCATGGAGGCTCTGGGCGGCGGCGGTCATCAGACCATGGCAGCGGCCCAGCTCAAGCATATCACCCCGGAGGCGGCCCGCAGCCGCATCCAGACGGCCATCGACCAGTACCGGGAGGCCCAGAAAAAGAGCGGCCTCGAGTCGGGGTCCGAACAGAAGAAAAAGGATAAACAGTAATGAAACAGTACGATTATCTTATCGTTGGCGCTGGCCTGTACGGCGCGGTATTTGCCCATGAGGCCAAGAAGGCCGGCAAGCGCTGCCTCGTCATCGACAAGCGCGGTCATATCGCAGGCAACATCTACACCGAAGAGGTGGAGGGCATCAACGTCCACCGCTACGGCGCCCACATCTTCCACACCAACAACAAGGCTGTGTGGCAGTACGTCAACCAGTTCGCGGAGTTCAACCGCTACACCAACAGCCCTGTCGCCAACTACCACGGCGAGATCTACAACCTGCCCTTCAATATGAACACCTTCAACAAGATGTGGGGCGTCGTGACCCCCGCCGAGGCGAAGGCGAAGATCGAGCAGCAGCGCGCCGAGGCCGGCATCACGGAGCCGAAGAACCTCGAGGAGCAGGCCATCAGCCTGGTCGGCACCGACATCTACGAAAAGCTCATCAAGGGCTACACCGGCAAGCAGTGGGGCCGCCCCTGCACCGAGCTGCCCGCTTTCATCATCAAGCGCCTGCCCGTCCGCTTTACCTACGACGACAACTACTTCAACGCCCTGTATCAGGGCATCCCGGGCGGCGGCTATACCGCCATGGTGGAGAAGATGCTGGACGGCGTGGAAGTGCGCCTGGGCGTGGACTATCTGGCCGAGAAGGCAGAGCTGGACAAGCTGGCCGATAAGGTCGTCTACACCGGCCCGGTGGACGCCTACTTCGGCTACAAGCTGGGCGCATTGCAGTACCGCAGCGTCCGCTTTGAGACGGAGACGCTGGACACCGACAACTATCAGGGCAACGCCGTCGTCAACTACACCGACGCCGAGACGCCCTACACCCGCATCATCGAGCACAAGCACTTTGAATTCGGCACCCAGCCCAAGACCGTCATCAGCCGCGAGTACAGCGCCGAGTGGAAGCCCGGCGATGAGCCCTACTACCCGGTGAACGACGAGAAGAACGGCGCGCTCTACGCCGAGTACAAGAAGCTGGCCGACGCCGAGCCGGGGGTCATCTTCGGCGGACGTCTGGGCGAGTACAAGTACTACGACATGGATAAGGTCATCGAGGCGGCGCTGGACGTGGCTGCAAAGGAACTGAAATAAGAAAACTCCTTCAGTCATCACTTGCGTGATGCCAGCTCCCTCAACGAGGGAGCCTCTGGCGAAAAGGGCAAGCTTTCGGTTTTGCCAAAGGCCCCATCTCAGAGGGGGCTGTCTGCGAAGCAGACTGGGGGAGTTCACTTGAGGAAAATGCTGCAATGCGCGCTTCCTCTTGCTCAAAGGCGACAAATGCGCTATACTAACCATAGAAATCCACCGGTTTCCCGGTGAGAAGTGAGGGATACTATCATGAAAGTGATTCTGAAGCAGGACGTCAAGGGCATCGGCAAGAAGGACGAGATCCACGAGGTCTCCGACGGCTACGCCCGCAACTTTCTGTTCCCGCGCAAGCTGGCCGCTGTGGCCGACGCCAGCGCGGTGAATATCGCCCGGGGCAAGGAGGCCGCTGCCGACTTCCACGAGGCGGAGAACGTGGCCGCCGCTCAGGCTGTGGCCGCGAAGCTCGAGGGCAAGACCGTGGTCATCAAGGCCAAGGGCGGTGCCTCCGGCCGTCTGCACGGCAAGGTCACCGGCAAGGAAGTCGCTGAGGCTCTGGCCCAGCTGGCCGGTTCTCCCATCGACAAGAAGAAGATCGAGCTGGAGACCAAGGACATCAAGGACGCGGGCGTCTTCAACGGCAAAGTCCGCCTCCATGTCGGTGTCGTGGCTTCCTTCAAGGTCCAGGTAGAAGTGGAGCAGGCCTGATTTGACCGCTATCTGCGCCCCCTCTCGGCAGGGGGCGCTTTTTGGCTTTACGGCATTTATATAAATAAAGCAGAAGGATAACGACCATGCCGAACGAACGACATTATAACGAACTCAACCTCGAGAGCGTGGGCATCAACCTGCCCTACAATATGCAGGCAGAGCAGAGCGTGCTGGGCGCGGTGCTGCTGAAACCCGAGACCCTGACCGACCTCGTCGAGATCATCCGGCCCGAGATGTTCTACACCCGGCAGAACGCTCAGATCTACTCCGAGATGCTCCGCCTCTTTACCAGCGACCAGACCATCGACTTCGTCACCCTGCTGGACGCCGTCATCTCGGACGGCGTGTTCCCTAGCGCCGACGAGGCGAAAGTCTACCTGACCGGCCTCGCCGAGACGGTCCCCAGCATCTCCAACGTCAAGGCGTATGCGCAGATCGTGCAGGAAAAGTATCTGGTGCGCCAGCTGATGGGCGTCGCAAAGGACATTTTGCAGGACGCGGGCGACGAGCCAGACGCCGACCTGCTGCTGGAAAACGCCGAGCAGCGCATCTATGAGATCCGCTCCGGCCGCGATTCCAGCGCCCTGACGCCCCTTTCTTCCAGCATGGTGGAGACGCTGACAAATCTGCAAAAGATCAGCGGCCCCGATGCCGACAAGTACAAGGGCATCCCCACCGGCTTCCGGCTGTTGGATACCGTCCTCACCGGCCTTGGCCGCGGCGACCTCATCATCCTCGCCGCCCGCCCCGGTATGGGCAAGACCAGTTTCGCGCTGAACATCGCTACCCGCGTGGCCATGCAGCAGAAGGTGCCGGTGGCCATCTTCAGCCTCGAAATGACGAAGGAGCAGCTGACCAACCGCATCCTCTCCGCTGAAGCGGGCATCGACAGTCAGGCGTTCCGCACCGGTGCGCTCCGGGCCGAGGACTGGGAGTATCTGGCCCTCGCCACCGAAAAGCTCCACGACGCACCGATCTATATGGACGACACCTCGGGCATCACCATCACCGAGATGAAGGCGAAGATCCGCCGGGTCAATCAGGACCCCGCCCGCCCCAACGTGGGCCTCATCGTCATCGACTATTTACAGCTGATGACCAGCGGCCAGCGCAGCGAGAACCGCGTGCAGGAGATCAGCTCCATCACCCGAAACCTCAAGATCATGGCCAAAGAGATGAACGTGCCGATCATCGCTCTGAGCCAGCTGTCCCGTGCGGTGGAAAAGCAGGGCAACAACTCCAGCCACCGCCCCCAGCTGTCCGACCTGCGTGACTCCGGCTCCATCGAGCAGGACGCCGACTGCGTCCTCTTCCTGTACCGCGACTCCTACTACGCCAGCCAGAACCCCGACGGCGCGGAGGTGGACGCCGACACCGCCGAGTGCATCGTGGCAAAGAACCGTCACGGCGAGACCAGCACGGTGCCGCTGGGCTGGGACGGCGCCCACACCCGCTTTATGGATGTGGACTTCAAACGCTGATGAACTACGAAGAGATCTTACAGACGGTGCGCGGCTTCTGCGCCCGGGAAAAGCTGCTGGACGGCAAAAAGCATCTCGCGCTGGCTGTTTCGGGCGGGGCCGACAGCATGGCCCTGCTCTGCCTCATGCGCCCGCTGGCCGAGGAAAAGGGCATCGCCCTCACGGTCTGCCACGTCAACCACGGCCTGCGGGGGGAGACGGCGGACCGGGACGAAGCCTTCGTCCGGGAGGTCTGCGCCCGGCTGGGCCTGCCGCTGCGGGTGTTCCATGCCGCTGAGCTGGAAGCCGAGGCAGGAAAGCCCCGGGCAGGGGAGGACTGGGCGCGCCGCCTGCGGTATGCCTGCTTTGAGCGGGTGCTGGCCGACGGGATAGATGCCGTCGCAACTGCCCATACTGGGAGTGACCAGGCCGAGACGCTGCTGTTCCGGCTGGCCAGAGGCACCGGCCTCCACGGCGCGGCGGGCATCCGGCCCAGCCGCCCGGGCTATCTGCGGCCTCTGCTCTGCCTGACGAGGGCCGACACCGAGGCCGTCTGCCGCGCCTGCGGCGAAGGCTGGGTCACCGACGAGACCAACGACGCCGACGACTACGCCCGCAACCGTCTGCGCCACGGCGCACTGCCCGCCCTCTGTGGGGTCAACAGCGCCGCCGAGCGCAATCTGGCCCGCTTCTGTGAGAAAGCCGCCAAGGCGGACGAATACTTCGCCCGGCAGGCGGATGCGCTGCTGGCTTCGGCCCGGGCAGCGGACGCAGAAAGCCTGCCCGGCGGGGCGGGATACGCCCTGCGCAGCGGCCAGCCCGTGTGGATGTCAGAGCCTTTGCGGCAGGCCGACCCGCTCATCCTCGACATGGCCCTCCACAGCCTTGTGGAGCCGGTGCGGGACGCGGAGGAAAAATATATCCGCCTGCTGGCCGACCTTGTGGAAAAGGGCAGCGGCGCAGTGCAGCTCACCGACGCCGTCCGCTTCTGCGCCCGGGACGGCATGCTCTGGCGGGAGGAAGCCGATCAAAACACCCGTCGGCAGGGCGAAAAAGCGGACTGTCCGAAATTTGAAGTATCCCTGCCGGAGGGCGGCGATTATCCGCTGCCCGGCGGCAGAAAGCTGTATATCCGGGTGATTTCGGCCTGTTTTGAAGAAAAAACACAGGGTGTTCATAAAAAAGACTTAAAAAATCAGGCAGATTATGCTAAAATAAACTCGATATGTCCTGTTCTGCGGCTGCGCTGCCGTCAGCCCGGCGACCGCTTCCGTCCGGCCGGGCGGGGGGTAGACCGGGAGCTGCGCAAATGGATGAACGAGGCGGGCATCCCGCCCCGGGAACGGGACACGCTGCCGCTGCTGGCGGCAGGCAGACAGGTGCTGTGGGTCTGCGGAGAGGGCTTTGCCGATGGGCTGGCCCCCGGGCCGGACACCGGGCAGCTGCTGCAGGTGGAACTAGAAAATTTTGGAGGAATCGAATCATGAGCATGCATGACGATATTTTGAAGGTCCTCGTTTCGGAAGAGGAGCTGAAAGCGAAAGTGGCTGAGCTGGGCGCTCAGATCAGCAAAGACTATGAGGGCAAAAACCTCGTCCTCGTCTCCATCCTCAAGGGCTCGGTGGTCTTTATGGCCGACCTGATGCGCGCTGTGAGCATCCCGTGCAGCATCGACTTCATGGTGGTGTCCAGCTACGGCGGCGGCAACACCACCAGCACCGGCCTCGTCAAGATCATCAAGGACCTGGACGGCGACCTCTCCGGCAGGGATGTGCTCATCGTGGAGGACATCCTCGACACCGGCATCACCCTGTCGAACCTCGTGCCGATGCTCAAGATGCGCAACCCGAACTCGGTGAAGATCTGCACCATCCTCGACAAGCCCAGCCGCCGCAAGGCCGACATCGCCCCGGACTACGAGGGCTTCGCGGTGCCGGACGAGTTCGTGGTGGGCTACGGCCTCGACTACGACGAGAAGTACCGCAACCTGCCCTACATCGGCGTACTCAAACCCAGCGTCTACGAAAAGTAAGAAATAAAACCAGAACTGGAGTTGATCCTTTTGCAACCTAAGAGACCTCGTATCAATCCGCTCATCCTCGCACTGGCGCTGGCCGCCGTGCTGATGGTCTGGTCGGTGATGGGCAGCGGGTCGGGCAGCACCAGCGGCTCGACCATGAGCTACTCCACCGTCGTCCATTACTTTGAGCACAATCAGGTCACGGCCTTCACGCTGGACCGCAACACCAGCGTCATCACCCTGAACCTGAAGGAAGGCGACCTGCCCCTGCCGGACGTCTCCTCCACCCAGAGCACGGTGCAGTCTACCGGCGGTCTGCTGAGCGGGATGTTCTCCTCCTCGTCGGAGTCCACCGGCGCAGTGCAGGAGGACGACGGCACCGTCACCGTCCGCTATAAACTGCCCTATGCCTACGTTTTCATCGAGAATGTGGACAAGTATATCGAGTCCTACGACGCGGCGAACCCCGACGCGCCCATGACCTACGACTACACCTCTCTCAAGGAGACCATCCCCTGGATGGAGATCATCTTCTATCTGGGGATGCTGGGCTGCACCGGCTTTTTGCTGTTCTCGATGATGCGGGGCGGCGTCGGCGGTGGCGGCGGCATCATGAATGTCGGCAAAGCCAAGGTCAAGGACGAGCACGAGAACAAGAAGACCGCCACCTTTGCCGATGTGGCCGGTGAAGACGAAGAGAAGGAAGAGCTGAAAGAGGTCGTGGAGTTCCTCAAGAGCCCCGACAAGTTCAACTCTCTGGGCGCACGCATCCCTCACGGCGTGCTGCTCGTCGGCCCTCCGGGTACCGGCAAGACCCTGCTGGCCCGCGCCTGCGCCGGTGAGGCCGGTGTGCCGTTCTACTCCATCTCCGGCTCTGACTTCGTCGAGATGTACGTCGGCGTCGGCGCATCCCGTGTGCGCGACCTCTTCGACAAGGCAAAAAAGACCATGCCCTGCATCATCTTCATTGATGAGATCGATGCTGTGGGCCGTCAGCGCGGTGCCGGTCTCGGCGGCGGTCACGACGAGCGCGAGCAGACCCTGAACCAGCTGCTGGTCGAGATGGACGGCTTCGAGGCCAACGATGGCGTCATCGTCATGGCGGCCACCAACCGTGCCGACATCCTCGATAAGGCCCTGCTCCGCCCGGGCCGCTTCGACCGTCAGGTCTACGTCGGACTGCCCGACGTCAAGGGCCGCGAGGAGATCCTGAAAGTCCACACCAAGAACAAGCCCCTCGCCCCGGATGTCTCCCTCAAGGTCATCGCACAGCGCACCGCAGGCTTTGCGGGCGCTGACCTCGAGAACCTCGTCAACGAGGCCGCTCTGCTGGCTGCCCGCCGCAGCCGCAAGGCCATCACCATGGAGGACATCGAAGAGGCTTCCATGAAGGTCATGGCCGGCCCCGAGAAGAAGAGCCGGGTCGTCACCCCCGAAGAGAAAAAGCTCACCGCCTACCACGAGGCAGGCCACGCTGTGGCGGGCTTCTACTGCAAGCACCACCCCCGTGTGCATGAGATCACCATCATCCCCCGCGGTCAGGCCGGCGGCTACACCATGTATCTGCCCGAGAAAGACCGCAGCTACGTCACCAAGGGCGAGATGTTCGAGGACATCGTGTCCAGTCTGGGCGGCCGCGTAGCCGAGCAGCTTATCCTGGACGACATCTCTACCGGTGCGTCCAACGACCTGCAGCAGGCGACGAACATCGCCCGCCAGATGATCACTAAGTACGGCTTCTCCGAGCGCCTTGGCCCTGTGGTCTACGGCACCTCTCAGGAGGAGACCTTCCTGGGCCGCGACCTCGGTCAGGGCAAGGGCTACAGCGAGACCACCGCTGCTGAGATCGACAGCGAGATGCGGGACATCATCGACGAGGCCTACGAGACCTGCCGCCGCACCCTGACGGAGCATATCGACCAGCTCCATGCGCTGGCACAGGCCCTGATGGAGCGCGAGAAGCTGAACGAGAAGGAGTTCAACGCCGTGATGGCAGGCGAGACCCTGCCCCAGCGTGAGGACCCCGACGCAAAGCCCGCCGAGGCTCAGCCCGCTGTCCAGCCTGTGGAACAGGCCGAGACCGCAGAGGCTGCGGAGCCTGCCGAAGCTGCTGAGGCAGTGGATGCCGCCCCGCAGGAAGCCCCGGCCCCCGAAACGCCGGATGAAGGCGAAGCCAACCAGTAAACCAAGAGAAAGGGGAGAGTGTTGTGGAGGAAAATTTTGAACCGGTCGCGCGGACACGGGCCAACTATTACACCCCGGGCAGCCCGGTGCAGTTCGTCTGCGTGGAGCTGCTCAAGGGCGAAGTCAGCGGCGAACACGCGGTCTGTCTGACCTTTAAGAACATTTCCCGCGTGACCCTGACGGCACTGGAGATCCACTTCAAGTGCAAGGGCGTGGACGGCGTCATCCTCTGTGAGGACGAGTTCGAGTACCGTGACCTTACTGCAAAGCCCGGCGAGAGCTTCGGCATGGACGATGCCGTCTTCGTCACCCAGAAGGCCATCACCAGCGTGGACGTCACCCTGCGCAATGTCTACAGCGGCAGGAAGGTCGTCCACCTCGAGAGCATCAAGCGGGTGCGCCTGCCGGCCCCCCGCCGCCTGAGCGTCGAGATGCAGAAGGCCCTCGAAGCCCGAATGAACCGCACCGACATGAAGTTCATGCCCCAGGTCTTCGAGAACGGCTGGTACTGCGCCTGCGGTGCCTTCCACCCGAAGGAAGAGGACACCGTCTACTGCTCTGAGTGCGGCAGTGACCGTATCCTTTTGCAGAACGCGCTGAATACCCTGCTGCAGCCGGAAGCCCCGGTGCGCCAGCCCGAGCCGCAGCCTGCGGCCCAGCCGGTACGCCCCGCCGCGCCTGCGGAGGAGCCCACCCGTATCGTGGGTGCAGCGCAGGAGGAAGCCACCCGTATCATCCCGCCCCGGGCGGCGGAGCCTGCGCCCGGCTATGCGCCTGCCGCTGAGATGGACGCGACCCGCGTGGTGTCCCGCGCCCCGGAGCAGGAGGCGACCCGCGTCCTGCCCCGCCAGCCGGAGCCGGTGCGCCCGGCCAAGTCCTTTGCGCCGGACGAAGAGGTGGAGAAGTACGGCACCCGTGTGGTACCCTCGAGTCCCGCCGCCGCGCCGTCCCGCCTGCAGGCAAAGCCGCTGGACGAGGAGGACGACTGCGAAGAGGAAGACCCCCGTGACAGCATCGCTGAGACGCTCATCCGCTGGGTGCCGCCCATCACCGCCATCGTGTGTGCGGGCATCGCCCTGTGCGGCTTCGTGTATTCTCAGTTCATGATGTAAAATAGGATGTACGGCGGAGGAGGCAGAGGCTTCCTCCGCTGTTTTGCTTGCGAAAAGGCTCTCCCTTTGGGAGAGCTGGCGCGGAGCGCCTGAGAGGGCAAGGATGTTCGCCGGGAGGCTTTGGGCGCAGCGATAATATCGCCTTGACCGAGGGGCTGCTTGTCGAGAGAGTTGAAAACTAGGAGAATTGTTATGTCAGAAGAATATCTGCAGGCCGCGTTCGAGATCAAAGCGGCCTGCGACGACATCAGCCGGAAGCTGCTGCGCTGGCACTGGGAGGAAAAGCCCGGCGCTCACAGCGTGGACGCCCTGCTGAAGCATCTGGCCCAGCGCCAGAAGGAGAGCCCCGACTACTACGAGCGCCTGCCGGAGCTGAATGGCCGCACCGGCTGGCAGCAGCTGGATACCACCCTCTGTATGCGTGTCCTGCTGGACCCGGAAAAGGACGCCGCCCGGCCTCTGGACCTGCTGGGCAGTACGCCCCACCCGGCAGCGGCCCGCCGCGCCTGCAACGCGGTGCGGATGGCCCGCAACGAGGCCGCCCACGCCTCCGACAGGACCGCAGCCGCACAGGCGGCGATCCGGTTCAACGAGGCCGTGGAGGAGCTGGAAGCGGGCTATGAGGGAACGGCCCTGACCACCGGCGACCTCGAGAAGTATTACCGGATGGCGGAGGACTTTCTGTCCCGCTGCGGCGCGTCGGAGACCATCGAGCCTCAGAAGAAGGCTGAGGACGAAGCGCCCCGCCGTCAGAAGTCCCAGAAAAGCGGCAGCACATCCCGCAAGCGCCAGAGCGGCGGGAATCGTGCCGCTTCGGGCCGGGGGACATCCAGCCGCAGCCGGAATACCTCTGGCCGGAACAGCCGCAGCCGCCAGAATATGCAGACCACGGCCCGCCGCAAGAAGCGTCAGCGCACCCAGAGCCGCGCTCTCACCGTGGTGCTGCTGGCCGTCGTCCTGCTGGGCCTGCTGGTCCGGGCATGGACGATGGGGCTGATGAAGTGATACGCTCTACTGAGGTAGATTATGTGATGAAGTGACAAAAAAATAACGTACTATAATGATTAAACGTCACTTACGCAGCTTGCGTAAGTGGGGGTATCTGCGTAAGTGACTCACTTACGCAGCAGGGGTCACTTCGTCACCTTGCGTAAGTGGCTTTTTGGACGATGCTGCGTGTGAAAAGTGTCACTTCCTCAGATAACGCGCGGGTCTCAGAGAAAGTTCTCCGCAGTCCGACCTCTCCGTCAGCGCGGACGCGGTCAAAACTGCATACAATAGCCCTATAACCGTTTATATGGGAAAGGAAACAGACAATGGAGCTGAATTTTTATACCCTCTGCGTCCTCTATCTGGTCTACTCGTTCCTCGGCTGGGTAGCCGAGACGGTGGTGGCGACCATCAAGGGCCGCGCCTTCGTCAACCGCGGCGTGGCGTCCGGCCCGTTCTGCTTCGTCTACGGCACAGCGGCTGTGCTGATGGCGGTGGGCTTTGCCGACCTGCGCTCGACGCCGGTGGCCCTCTTCCTCGGCTGTGCGGCCAACGCCACCGTGGTGGAGTGGGTGACGGCCAAGCTGCTCGAGAGGATGCACCGCCGCCGCTGGTGGGACTACTCGGATAAAAAGTTCAATCTGGACGGCTACGTCTGCCTGCAGTACTCGGTGCTCTGGGGTCTGCTGGGCATGGCAAGCGTGCTGTGGGGCAACGTCCTGCTGCTGCGGCTCTGCGCCCTGCTGCCGGGCTGGCTGCTGCATATCGGCGTCTGGGCGGCGATGACGCTGGCCGTCCTCGACCAGCTGGGCGCAGCGCTGGCCGTCAACCGGTACGCCGCCAGCCATCCGAGGCTGGAACAGCTCAACCTCGAGCTGGAAAAGCACTCGGACAAGCTGCGTCAGCGGCTCATCGCCCATGTGGAAAAGCGTATCCAGCGAGCTTACCCGACCATCGTCCAGCCCGAGCCGGCTGCTCAGAAAGAAAAGGCCCTGAGCTTCGGCGACCTCGTCTGGCTCTTTGTCATCGGGGCTTTCCTCGGCGACGTGGTGGAGACGCTGTTCTGCCGGGTGACGGCGGGGGGCTGGGGGAGCCGGCCGCGGCCCGGGGGGGCCACCGCCGC
>OCAT01001741.1_pt1 | contig 13111 bp, 10 predicted proteins | sample 1538311 | NCBI WGS metagenome assembly OCAT01 (sample SAMEA2580287, study PRJEB22360) | human gut metagenome | biome: human gut; feature: human-associated habitat; material: faeces | place: Denmark | collected 2008/2010
AATGGTAAATCCGGCATCTTTGTCGGAAATCAAATATGTGATCGTTCGGTTCATAAAGATTCTCACATTCTTTTGTTTTTTCTTTTATGATAGCAGAGAACAGAAGAAGCGTAAATATTTTTTATGGTTTCCAAATACAGACCTGTGTTATAATAGCACCAGTTATTCTATTTTTCATGAGGGCAAGGGAAAAAATAATAACAGAAGTGAGGAAAATAATATGGATATCAATCAGAAATTGACAGAAGAACTGGAAGTAAAGCGCTGGCAGGTGGATGCAGCGGTAAAATTGATCGATGAAGGGAACACGATTCCGTTTATTTCAAGATATCGAAAAGAAGTGACAGGCTCATTAAACGATGAGCAGCTTCGAAAGCTGCATGAGCGTCTGGTCTATCTGAGAAATCTGGAGGAGAAAAAAGAGCAGGTTCTTTCCAGTATTGAAGAGCAGGGCAAGCTGACAGAGGAGCTTCGAAGTCAGATTCTGGCAGCAGAGACGCTCGTAGTAGTAGAGGATCTGTACCGCCCGTATCGTCCAAAGCGAAGAACAAGAGCTACGATCGCCAAAGAAAAAGGTCTGGAGCCTCTGGCAGCGGTTATCACACTGCAGCAGCTGAAGCGACCGCTTAGAGAAGAGGCAGAGCAGTATCTGTCAGAAGAAAAGGGTGTGACATCCGTGGAGGATGCGATCTCAGGAGCGAAAGATATCATTGCAGAAGCTATTTCTGATGAGGCAGATTACAGAAGCTGGATCCGTAAGATTACGATGAAAAAGGGAAAATTGATTTCCACTGCAAAGGATCCGGAGGCAGAATCTGTCTATGAAATGTATTATGAGTTTGAGGAGCCATTATCAAAACTTGCAGGACACCGTATTCTTGCATTGAACCGTGGGGAGAAAGAGAAGATCCTGACGGTCAAGATTGAAGCACCCGAGGATGAGATTCTCGGATATCTGGAAAAGCAGACCATTCATGGAAAAAACGGTGCTACGGAGCAGGCGCTGAAAGAAGCGGTGGAAGACAGCTATAAGCGTCTGATCGGTCCGGCGATCGAGCGGGAGATCCGCAGTGATCTGACAGAAAAAGCAGAAGACGGAGCCCTTGAAGTCTTCGGTAAAAATCTGCACCAGCTTCTGATGCAGCCTCCAATCACCGGTCAGGTCGTGCTGGGATGGGACCCGGCATTCCGTACAGGATGTAAGCTTGCTGTGGTAGATCCGACCGGAAAAGTATTGGGAACGACTGTCATTTATCCGACTGCCCCGACGACTCCTGCAAAGATCAAAGCATCGAAAGATTTATTGAAAAAGATCATTCCGAAATATCATATTACGTTGATTTCGCTTGGAAACGGAACAGCATCCAGGGAGTCCGAGCAGTTTATTGTGGAGCTGTTAAAAGAGATTCCGGAGAAAGTGCAGTATGTGATCGTCAATGAGGCTGGAGCATCCGTGTATTCAGCCAGCAAACTGGCAAGCGAAGAATTTCCGAAGTTTGATGTGGGACAGAGAAGTGCGGCATCCATTGCAAGAAGGCTGCAGGATCCGCTTGCGGAACTGGTGAAGATCGAGCCACAGTCCATCGGCGTGGGACAGTATCAGCATGATATGAATCAGAAAAAGCTGGGTGAATCACTGAGCGGAGTTGTGGAAGACTGTGTAAATAAGGTAGGTGTTGATCTGAATACCGCATCAGCGCCTCTGCTTTCCTATATTTCCGGGATTTCCGGTGCAATCGCCAAAAACATTGTGGCATATCGGGAGGAAAACGGAAAGTTCCAGGATCGTAAAGATCTGTTGAAGGTCGCAAAGCTGGGGCCGAAAGCATTTGAACAATGTGCCGGATTCATGCGCATTCAGGGCGGGAAAAATCCGCTGGATGCCACAGGGGTTCATCCGGAGTCTTATGGAGCGACAGAAAAACTACTGGAGAGACAGGGATTTACGCTGGAGGATGTGGCAGGAGGGAATCTGTCCGGTTTGTCCAAAACAGTTAAAGATTACAAAAAGCTGTCTCAAGAGCTGGAAATCGGAGAAATCACACTCCGTGATATTGTAAAAGAGCTGGAAAAACCTGCAAGAGATCCGAGAGATGAGATGCCAAAACCGATCCTTCGTACGGATGTGCTGGATATGAAAGATCTGAAAGAAGGGATGATCCTAAAAGGAACTGTTCGAAATGTCATTGATTTTGGAGTCTTTGTGGACATCGGGGTACATCAGGATGGACTGGTACACATTTCCCAGATTACAGACAAGTATATCAAGCATCCGCTGGAGGCTGTCAGTGTGGGAGATATCGTTGATGTGAAAGTGATGAGTGTGGATCTGAAGAAGAAACGAATTCAGCTGACCATGCGTGGAATTTCTTAAAAAGGCGGGAGTTGACGTTTAAGAATTGCAATTTGCAGAATAATCCCATATAATGGAACAGAAACTGAGTATACCCGAATCTCGGGATGCTACAAAACAGGAAAAGGGGGATTTTTATGCTGAAAGGCAAAACAGTAGTACTTGCGGTGTCCGGAAGTATTGCTGCGTACAAGATCGCATCGCTTGCCAGTGCACTGAAAAAGCTGCATGCCAATGTGCAGGTACTGATGACCAAAAACGCGGTTAATTTTATCAATCCGATCACATTTGAGTCTTTGACAGGGAACAAATGTCTGGTGGATACGTTTGACCGGAATTTTCAGTACAGTGTAGAGCACGTGGCACTTGCCAAGCAGGCGGATGTGGTTTTAGTGGCACCGGCCAGTGCCAATGTGATCGGAAAGATCGCGCACGGGATCGCAGATGATATGCTGACGACGACAGTTATGGCATGTAAGTGTAAAAAGATCATTGCACCGGCAATGAACACAAACATGTTCGATAATCCGATCCTGCAGGACAATCTTAAAATTCTGGAACACTATGGATATGAGGTGATCAGTCCGGCAGTGGGATACCTCGCATGCGGGGATACCGGAGCCGGGAAGATGCCCGAGCCGGAGCTGCTGTTACAGTACATTTTAAGAGAAATCGCATATGAAAAAGATATGCAGGGTAAACGGGTGCTGGTGACGGCAGGTCCGACACAGGAATCGATCGATCCGGTCAGATTTATTACCAATCATTCCACCGGAAAGATGGGATATGCGATTGCAAAAATGTGTATGCTGCGCGGAGCAGAGGTGACGCTGGTAAGTGGTCCGACATCCATTGCAAAACCGGAATTTGTTCACGTGGTGGACGTGGTAACAGCAAAAGAGATGTACGAAGAGGTCACAAAGAGGGCCAAAGATCAGGACATTATCATCAAAGCAGCTGCAGTGGCAGATTACCGGCCAAAATCAGTGAGCAGTGAAAAGATGAAAAAGAAGGACGATGATTTGGCGATTCCAATGGAGCGTACAGATGATATCCTGAAGTTTCTGGGAGAGCATAAAAAAGAGCATCAGTTTTTATGCGGTTTTTCCATGGAGACGGAGAATATGCTGGAGAATTCCAGAAAAAAACTGGAAAAGAAGCATCTTGACATGATCGTGGCAAACAATCTGAAGGTAGAAGGGGCAGGATTTGCCGGAGATACCAATGTGGTGACGATCATTACCGGGCAGGAGGAAGTTTCACTCGGAAAAATGACGAAAGAGGAGACAGCCTTAAGGATCCTGGACGAAATTTTAAAAGCAACAAATTAATATGGAGACAGAATAAAAATTCTGTGCCAATCAGTATTGTATCTCGAAAGAGAATGATAACAAGGAGGCAATTTATGAATCAGACAACAAACAAAACACAGACAACAGGCAGCAGTGTGCGCACACGGCATATGGTACAGACGGCAATTTTTGGAGTTATTATTGTAATCATGGCGTTCACCCCTTTTCTCGGATATATCCCGCTGGGATTTACAAGAGCAACGATTATCCATATTCCGGTGATTCTGGCATCCCTTTTGATGGGACCAAAGACGGGAGCTCTGCTGGGACTGCTGTTTGGACTGACCAGCTTTATTAATAATACAGTGAATCCGACCGTGACTTCTTTTGTATTTACCCCATTTTACAGTATGGGAGAATTCAGCGGAGGGATCGGCAGCGTGATCATCTGTTTTGTTCCGCGTATTCTGACAGGAGTCGTTCCGCATTATATTTACAAATTGGTGAAAAAATGCAGCAAATCAACAGGTGTTTCCAAAATCGGACTGATTTTGGCGGGAGTAGGCGGTTCACTGACAAATACATTGTTGGTTATGAATTTGATTTATCTGTTTTTTAAGGATACGTATGCGGCGGCAAATGGAGTTGCGGTGAAAGCGGTTTATGGATTTATTCTGTCGATCATCGGAATCAACGGAGTTCCGGAGGCGATTGTTGCAGGAGTGCTCACGGCATTGATCGGAAGAACGCTGATGAAGAAAAATATGAAAGAAAGACTGGGATTTACACATGGTTTTAGCGATTGATATCGGAAATACAAATATAGTGATCGGATGTATTCAGAACAAGGAGTGTCTGTTTGTAGAAAGGCTCTCAACCGTTCATCAGAAAACAGAAATCGAGTATGCGATCGACATTAAGACAGTTCTGGATATTTATCATATTGATGTGGAGCAGATCGAGGGGGGAATTATTTCCTCGGTTGTACCACAGGTGACCAATGCAGCGAAACTGGCGCTGGAAAAAATTTTGAAAAAAAATGTAATGGTCGTGGGAGCCGGAGTAAAGACCGGACTGAATATCCGGATGGACAACCCTTCTTCAGTGGGAAGCGATCTGATTGTGGGAGCTGTTGCAGGTGTGGCACAGTATCCGGTACCGTTGATTATTTTTGATCTGGGTACGGCCAATACAGTTTGTGTGATCGATAAAAACAAAGACTATATCGGCGGGATGATCTATCCGGGAATTCAGGTGTCCGTGGATTCTCTGACTGCAAATGCATCTCAGTTGAGCGGGATCAGTCTGGAAGCACCGAAACAGATCATCGGGAAAAATACGGTAGACTGTATGAAGAGCGGCGTGATCTACAGTAGTGCATCGGCAATGGATGGCATTATTGATCGTATGGAAGAAGCTCTCGGAGAAAAAGCAACTGTAGTGGCAACCGGTGGACTTGCGAAAAAAATAGTACCTCATTGTAAACGGGAAATTACATTGGATGATGACCTTCTGTTAAAAGGGCTGGCGATCATATACGATAAAAACGTGAGTACGAACAGAAAATAATCAAATTTACAGAAATTACTTGAATTGCATGCCAGAAAGCACTATAATGGGGTGCAGATAAGAAATAAATCTTCGGGGTCGGGTGTAAGTCCCAACTGGCGGTAAAGTCCGCGACCTGTTTTCTGCTAAGAGTGGAGGATGGCTGAACCGGTGATCTGCAGATCAGAAATTCCGGTACCAACAGTAAAGTCTGGATGAAAGAAGATGTATGTGCAAAAAGGCAAGAGAGAGACCCTGGATTTTTTGATCCGGGGTCTGTTTTTGTCTTGGCACACAATCCGGAAGGTTTTCTTTCTTTATCAAAATTTTGATGTATTTTGAAGGAGAGAAAAAACATGAGTACACAAACAAACACAGCAGAGAAGAGTACACAGAAAATAGGTGCAAGAACACTGGCGCTTGTCGGAATGCTTTCCGCAGTTGCAGTGGTGTTGATGACATTCGACATTCCGCTTCCGTTTGCACCCACATTTTACAAGATTGATTTCAGTGAAGTACCGGTTCTGATTGGATGTTTTACAATGGGACCGCTTGCGGGTGTGGGAATTGAGCTGATCAAAAATCTGCTGCATATTGTTATCAGCGGAACTCAGACAGCGGGAGTTGGAGAGGTAGCCAACTTTCTGATCGGATGTGCATTTATTGTGCCGGCAGGATTGATCTACCATAAAAAGCATACAAGAACAGGTGCGTTGATCGGTATGGCATCAGGCACGGTATTGATGACGGTGATCGGAGGACTGATGAATGCATATGTATTGCTTCCGGTGTATGCCAAAGCATTTGGAATGCCGCTGAATGCTCTGGTAGAGATGGGAACAGCGATCAATGCAAAGATTACAAGTGTCTCAACACTGATCCTGTTTGCAGTGACACCGTTTAATCTTCTGAAAGGTGTGCTGGTGTCATTGATCGTATTTTTAATCTATAAGAAGATCAGTCCGATTTTTCGGATGAAGTAGAAAAATCAGGAAAACTTTTTCTGTTTATACAGATAATACCCAATAAAAAACAGTGCTGTCAAAAGCCAGGTGACCGGATAGCTGAAGATGATTGCAGAAATTGTCGGAGAAATCTTCAGCACGCCGATCAGCCAGGCGATTCGCATCACGCAGATACCAAGCAGCGTGATGATCACCGGCACGATGACATCACCGACTCCGCGCAGTGCACCGGCAAGTACTTCGATGAATACATATACAATGTACCAGGGAGTGATCAGGACAAGCATCTCACATCCGATCTGGATGACGGTCTCATCATTTGTAAACAGGCTGAACAAAATTTTTCTGGCTGCGATCAGGAAAATAACCAATACAGCGGATATCAGTGCGTCCATGATCAGGCAGACACGGGTACTCTTGCGGATCCGGTCCAGTTTTCCGGCGCCGTAGTTCTGACCCACAAAAGTAGTGATGGAAATTCCAAAGGCAGTGCTTACCATCCAGAAGATCGCATCCAGTTTTCCGTAGGCAGACCAGGCGGCAGAAGTATCTGTTCCAAAGGTGTTGACTGCGGATTGAATGGCGATATTGGTAATGGCAAACAGGATTGCTTCGAATCCGGTAGGAAGTCCAAGCTTCAACTGATTTTTCAGGACCGATCCGTGGAACCGGATGCGGGAGAAGGAAAGCTTTAACATTCCCTCCGAACGAAGAAGCTTGCGTGTCACGAGCAGGGCGCTGAATGCCTGGGAGATCAAGGTTGCAACGGCGACTCCCAGCACGCCCATGTGGAAAGCGACTACAAACAATACATCAAGTATGATGTTCAGCAGGCAGCAGGCAATCAGATAATAAAGCGGACGTTTGGAATCTCCCACGGCGCGCAGAATACTGGAACCCATATTATATAGGAAAACAAAAATAATACCTGCAAAATAAATCCGGAGATAGATCACGGAGTCCTGCATGATCTCATCGGGGGTGTTCATCAGTCGGAGCATAGATGGTGTAGCGAAAAATCCGATGATTCCGAGCAGGATTCCTCCCACGATGGAGATTGCATAGGCATTGTGAAGTCCGTCACTGGCAGCATGTTCATTTCTCGCACCGAAGTACTGGGCGATCAAAACAGAAGCACCCGAAGACAGACCGGTAAAAAAGCCCACGATCAGAGCCACGATCTGTGCAGAGGAACCGCCCACACTGGCAAGTGCTGCTTTTCCGACAAATTGTCCGACAATGACAGTATCAATGGTGTTGTATAGTTGTTGAAAAAAGGTTCCGAGCAAAATCGGAAAGAAGAACAATAGAAGTTGTTTCCAGATCACACCCTCGGTGATCTGATTTATCGGTTGTTTTTGTGTCATAATAATCCCCTTACTCTTAAAATAATCAAGTTGATAAACTTTCTCTTATGTAAAGAATATCAGATTTTACAAACGTTTAACAGAGAAAAATAGAAGTTCTGGGATAAAATAGAAGAAGGCAAAATAAAAAGAGGCAGAAAGAGAGGGCCTTTGATTTTGTAGTATTTTTACAAGGGGTGAAAACATGGAACAGTCCGTGGAATTTTTGATCAAAAGTCATTACGCGCAGCTTCGTACTTCAGAAAAGAAAGATGCAGAACGGGTGCTTTACGGGTATCAGCTCAAACCGCAGGATACCATGGAGAGTGTTCCGGGCAAGGTGGTATCCGGAACAATCGCCATGATGGAAGAAATGCTCAAGAGTATTGCCGTAGCGATCTAAAAGAGACAGTAAGGCTGATCTCAAATGCCAGAAGAGTGCATATTTTCTGTGTGGAAAATTCGGCGGCGACCGCAGTGGATCTGATGACAAAGCTGTTATATCTGGGGATAGACTGCCAGTATTATACGGATTATTACCTGCAGAGAATCTCTGCCTCGAGTCTGCATCAGGATGACACAGTGATCGCCATTTCTTATTCTGGGCAGTCCAAAGATGTGGTGGATACAGTGAAAATTGCGAAAAAAGCAGGGGCGAAGGTTGTAGTTATCACAAATTTTGGGCAGACCCTTCTGGAAAAATGGGGCGATGTGGTCTTAAAAAGCTCCCAAAAACAGTTGTTATATGGGGATGCAATCTTTTCAAGGACCACGCAGATGGCATTGATCGATATGCTTTATATGGGCATTATTTTAAGTGACTATGAGAAATACACACACCAGTTGGATAAAAGCAGCAAGGTTGTACGGGATAAGGCATATAGCTAGAACTACCGCGAAAGTTTTGTAGGGAATCTACAGGAATTTCGCGGTATTTTTTTGTGCATTTTACATTTCTCTAACATGATTTTGAAATGGATTTGATTGAGTCTGAAAAATCGCATTGCTATAATTTCCAGTGTCAGCAGGGCAAACGCCAACTAGGAAAGAAAGGAAGAATTCAGATGCTGAAATTAGAACAGATAAAAAAATCCTATGACGGAGTTGAAATTTTAAAAGAAATGAACCTGGAGATTGAGGATGGTGAGATTGTTTCGATATTGGGACCATCCGGATGCGGAAAGACAACACTGCTGAATCTGATTTTAGGGATTACGGAAGCAGACAGCGGAAAGATCTGGTTTAACGGAGAAGATATTACGAATCTTGCAATGGAAAAAAGAGGATTCAATATCGTGTTTCAGGACTACGCATTATTTCCGAATCTGAATGTATATAAGAATATTGTTTACGGACTGAAAAACAGACCGGGGATCTCCACGGAGAAAGAAGTGGAAGAACTGATTGAGCTGCTGGGACTGAAAGAACATTTGAATAAGAAGATCGACCAGCTCTCAGGCGGGCAGAAGCAAAGAGTGGCACTTGCCAGAACATTGGTCATGAAGCCGAAAATCCTGCTCCTGGATGAGCCTCTTAGTGCGCTGGACGGCGTGATCAAAGAATCCATAAAAGAGAAGATCAAGACGATCGCAAAAGAATTTCATCTGACAACGATCATTGTGACACATGATCCGGAAGAAGCGCTGACATTATCTGATCACGTACTGATCATTCAGGAAGGAAAAATCGCACAGTACGATACACCGGAAGAAATTATTAAAAATCCGGGAAATGGATTTGTCAGAGAGTTTATTTTAAAACAGCTGGAGATCAAGAAAAATAATATCTACTCTCTGTTTACAGTGCCAAAAAATATTCCGGGCGTCGCAGCCGGAAAGGTACAGGAGATACTGACAGGGCGGGAAGAACTGGTACAGGTGTCATAGGAAAAAGAGATGAAAACGAAAAATCGGGAATTAAAGATTATTTTTATGGTGACAGGAGCACTGTTTGCGCTGTTCCTTGTGTATCCGACAGTAAGACTTTTGTTAAAATCCATTCTTTCAGAGAATGGAATGACAATGGAATTTTATCATTCGGTGCTGACGCAGAAAGGGTTTTTAAAGGCGCTGGGAAACAGTTTTCTGATCGCGGGAGTCAGCGCGCTTCTGACAACAGGACTGGCATTTTTTCTGGCCTACACCATTCATTATACAAATATCAATGCAAAATTCAAAAAAGGAATTGAGAAAGCGGCTGTGCTTCCGATGTTCCTTCCCACATTGACATATGGATTTGCGATTATTTATTCCTTTGGAAAGCAGGGGGTTCTGACAAAGCTATTTGGCAGACAGTTGTTTGATATCTATGGATTTAACGGACTGCTGATCGGCTATATCATCTATACGCTGCCAGTGTCTTTTCTGCTGATCCATAACACAATGGGATATATTGATAAAAAATTCATGATCGTTTCCAGGATCATGGGAGACAATCGAGTTTCTACTTTTATGATGACAATTTTCCGCCCTTTGGCAGGAACGCTGATGGCCTCGTTCATCCAGTCGTTTTTTCTTTGCTTCACAGATTTTGGTATTCCTGCATCTGTGGGCGGAAAATTCGAGGTCATTGCGAGTGTTTTATATAGTCAGATGCTGGGGAGTGTCCCGGACTTTCATAAAGGAAGCGTGGTTGCAGTGATGATGCTGCTTCCGTCCATCGTCAGTATCGCACTGCTTCGTTATCTGGAAAAATACAATGTGCGCTATCAGAAAATATCCGTGATGGAGCTTCCGAAAAATCGTGGAAGAGACTGGCTGTGCGGGATTGGAAGCGGGCTGATCATCCTCGGTGTGTTATCCATATTCGCAGTCATCTTTATTGTGCCGTTTGTGCAGGACTGGCCGTATCAGACTGGATTTTCCATGGAGCATTTCCGGGCTGTATTTCAGGATGCAGGTTTGATGGGAGTATACAAAAACTCGCTGTATGTGGCACTTTTGACAGCTGTTTTCGGAACACTGGCCGCATATGGAAGTGCACTGATCACCGCGCAGGAAGGTACGCTGATTGTGAATACCGAACAGATGGAGGCAGAAAATCTTGATATGCCAAAGTCCATCAAAGATCTGGCAAATCCGGAATATAAGGGCAAGATTGCTGTTACAGATATTACGTCCTCTTCCACTGCATGGCTTTTGATCCAGGGATTGATTTCAGAATATGGAGAAGAGGAAGCAAAAGAAATTCTCACAGATATTTATGCAAATGCAGGAGATCATCTGGAAGAGTCTGGTTCAGGACCTTTAAAACTGGTGCGTGCAGGTGAGGTTGCCATTGGATTTGGACTTCGTCAGCAGGCAGTGGCAGATAAAGAAAAAGGCCTTCCGGTGGACTATATTGATCCGGAAGAAGGAAATTTCACACTGACAGAATCTGTAGCGGTTGTCAATAAAAGTGAAGAAAAGAATGCAAAAGCAATGGAAATGGCAGAGTGTATCATCAAAAACGGAAGGGAAGAACTGCTGAAAAGTTATCCGATTCCGTTGTATGAGGGAGAGTCTGTGCCGGAAACAGAAAAATCCGGTAATCCAAAGACATTCCCGGAAAAACTGACCGTTGATCTTTTGAAAAAACACCAGGAATTATCAGAAAGCTGTAAAAAATAGAAAGAAGAAATGAGGAAAAGAAAAATGAAAAATTTAGGAACTGCAGGATATAAATTACTGACACCGGGCCCATTGACTACAACAGAGACAGTAAAAGAGGTGATGTTGTTTGATCACTGTACATGGGACGATGATTACAAAGAAATCACGCAGAAGATCCGCAGAGATCTTCTGAAGCTGGCGCAGGTGGAGGAGACTGAATATACGACAGTCCTCATGCAGGGATCGGGTTCATTCGGTGTGGAGAGCGTGCTTGGAAGTGTAGTTCCAAAAGACGGATGTGTCCTACTTTTGAGCAATGGAGCATATGGAGAACGTGCTGCAAAAATGTGCAGCTATTATGAAATCCCGTGTATCCATGTGAAACAGGATTACAATAAGACACCGGATGCAAACGAGGCGGAAGAACTGTTGAAAACACATCCGGAGATCACCCACATTATGATGATCCACAGTGAGACGACAAGCGGAATTTTAAATGATATCGAGAGTATTGGAAAGCTGGCAGAGGCATATGGGAAAGTATTCATCGTGGATGCCATGTCCAGCTTTGCGGGAGTGGAGATTCCGGTAAAAGACTGGTACATTGATTTCCTGATCAGTTCCGCAAACAAATGTATTCAGGGTGTTCCGGGATTTTCTTTCATCATTGCAAACAGAGTACTTTTAATGGAATCCAAAGGACGTGCGAGAAGTCTTTGTCTGGATCTGTACGATCAGTGGGCGGGAATGGAGAAAGACGGAAAATGGAGATATACTTCTCCGACTCATGTGGTGCTGGCATTTGAGCAGGCAATGAAAGAGCTGGAGCAGGAAGGCGGAATCAAAGCCAGGCATGCAAGATATCAGAAAAACATGGACACACTGGTGGAAAACTTTGAAAATCTGGGATTCAGGCTGTATGTAGACAAAGCGTGGCAGGGACCGATCATTGCGACATTCCTCTATCCGGAAGGAAAGCATTTTGATTTCCAGGAGATGTATGCTTATATTAAAGAGAGAGGGTATGCGACCTATCCGGGAAAACTGACGGATGCAGACACCTTCCGGATCGGAGTGATCGGTGAGATCTACGAGGAAGATGTTTTGAGACTGACAGAGATTATGAAGTCTTATATGGAACAAGCATAGAACGGGAAAGGAAAGAAACAACATGAGAAACGTAGAAGCAGTAATTTTTGACTGGGCGGGAACAACAGTAGATTATGGATGCTTTGCACCGGTGCAGGCATTTGTGGAGGTATTTAAGCATTTCGGAATCGAGCCGACGATGCAGGAGGTAAGAGAACCGATGGGGATGCTGAAAATCGATCATATCCGTACTATGCTGCACATGCCGAGAATTCAGAAACTCTGGGAAGAAAAGTACGGACAGGCTTCCACAGAAGAAGATGTGGAAAAATTGTATGGTTTGTTTGAAGAAAAGCTGATGAGCATTCTGGACAGGTTTGCACAGCCAAAGCCATATGTTCTGGAAGTGGTAAAGGAGCTGCGTGCCCGTGGAATCAAGATTGGTTCTACAACCGGATATACGGATGATATGATGGCAGTGGTCGTACCGAAGGCAAAGGAAGCTGGATATGAGCCAGATACCTGGTTTAGTCCGGACAGTGTGGGACATGTGGGACGACCGTATCCGTATATGATCTTCCAAAATATGGAAGCGCTTCACGTATCATCCGTAGAACATGTAGTGAAAGTTGGAGATACTGTGTCAGATATTTTGGAAGGAAAACATGCCGGAGTTTTTACAGTTGGTGTTGTGGAAGGAAGTTCCGAGATGGGGCTGACAGAAGAAGAATATGACGCTCTGACACAGGAGAAAAAGGAAGAAAAGATTGAAGAAGTACGTCAGAGATTTCAGAAGGCAGGTGCAGATGCGGTTATTTTGCATATGGGAGAGCTGCTGAAGCTTTTATAGGTATAAAAATAGAGAGCAGGCTCACAGCTGCTCTCTTGTGTTATGTGTGAAATATTATTTGATCTGCTGTATACATTT